>Ga0172366_10001878_pt1 | contig 16395 bp, 12 predicted proteins | sample LakKivSesite69cm_FD_114533 | JGI IMG/M metagenome (GOLD analysis project Ga0172366, IMG submission 114533) | Sediment microbial communities from Lake Kivu, Rwanda - Sediment site 69cm | ecosystem: Environmental > Aquatic > Freshwater > Lake > Sediment | place: Rwanda: Western Province, Lake... | reverse complement strand
TTTTATTTTATGAGGAAAGGTGGAGGTAAAAACGATCGTATCCCCGATAATATACCTCCAGAGACCACTATTGGTGGAAATCACCATAGCATAATGCGTATTCGGAGTAACCTCATTGATGGTTAGCACTTTCGGATTATCTGAATGAAACCCGGTCATAGGGATGAATTCATAAAATATACCGTAATCCAGCATAAGCAACATATCTTCTGCAACAGGGTTGTCCTGTATGGCAAAAAAACCTTCTGATGCGTTATACACCTCGAGGTAATTCATTTTTTGTGAGGGTATAAGTTTACTGAACTGTCCCCTGTAAGGTGAAAAGTTGACGCCTCCATGGATAAACAATTCCAGGTTTGGCCATACTTCGAGCAAATTGTTTTTACCGGTATAATCCAGTATATACTTGATCAAAACAAGATTCCATGAGGGGACACCTGCTATGGTCGTGACATTCTCCTTTATTGTTTCCCTGGTAATGTTTTCCAGTTTTTTCTCCCATTCATCCATCAGCGCCACCTCCAGGCTGGGAGTCCGAATAAAGTGTGCCCAGAAAGGGAGGTTTTCTATCAATATGGCTGACAGGTCCCCGAAATACGAATTCGTACTGAAATTACTGATCTGATGGCTGCCTCCGAGTGTCAGACTTTTTCCGGTGAATATCCGTGTATCAGGATGATTATTTGTAAAGATCAGCAGTGTATCTTTTCCTCCCCTGAAATGGCAATCCTCGAGAGCTTCCATGCTGACAGGAATAAACTTGCTTTTATCGCTTGTGGTGCCCGAGGATTTGGCAAACCACTTTATTTCACCCGGCCAGAAAATATTATGCTCCCCATTTCTTAACCTGTTGATGTCATCCCGCACCTCATCGTAGCTCCTCAGGGGGACATTTTTCTGAAAGTCGCTTATTGACTGTATTTCTGCAAACCCGTATTTTTTACCATATTCAGTGTCGGAAGCGGTTTGTAACAGTCTGAATAAAGTTTCCTGCTGAACATCGAAGGGATACTTCCTGAACAGATCGATCTGGTGCATTCTTTTGATGTTCAGCCAGTTGATTATGGAATTAAGGAAAGGCATGGGAGAGGTTCAAAGTTAATGTGTTTATGCGTTAAAGCGTTAATGTATAAAAGCATAGAAGCGTTTATGCGTTTATGTGGGTAAGGGAATAAGTGGAGAAAGGAAAAAGTGGGAAATGGAATATCTGATTTCCGACTTCTGACTCCTGACTTCCGACTTATTCCGTAACATGCTAACACGCAACACGCAAACAGTTCTTTTTTCTTTCTAACAGCCTAATAGCCCTCAGCCTAATAACCTTCTTTTTACACACCACTCACTTTCTTTTCAGCCTAACAGCTTTATTCCGGCTCACTACTCACTTTCTTATTCTTCCGACTCACGACTCACGACTTACGACTCACGTTATATGATGAGCATTGCATCACCGTAAGTGCCGAATCTGTATTTTTTCTTGATAGCTGTCTGGTAACTTTCCATAAGCAGATCATAACCAGCGAATGCTGAAACCATCATCAACAGTGTTGAAAGAGGCAGATGAAAATTTGATATCATCATGCTGGCGATCTTGAAATCATAGGGAGGGAAGATAAACTTATTTGTCCATCCATCAAAAGGTTTAAGATACCCTGTCGTGGACACTGAGCTTTCCAGTGTTCTCATAACAGTTGTTCCTACCGCACAGATTTTATTTTTACGGTCTTTTGCCGCGTTAACAATTTCTGTTGCTTCATTCGGGATTATTATTCTTTCCGAATCCATTTTATGTTTAGTCAGGTCTTCCACATCAACCGACCTGAAATTTCCCAGTCCTACATGCAGGGTGATAAAAGCAAATTCACATCCTTTTATTTCGAGTCTTTTCAACAATTGCTTGCTGAAATGCATTCCTGCAGTGGGAGCAGCGACGGCACCCTCATGTTCGGCATAAACGGTCTGATATCTTTCCTTATCTTCCGGTTCCACATTACGCCTGATGAATTTTGGCAAGGGAGTTTCGCCCAGGCTGTAAAGTGTTTTCTTGAAATCTTCATAATCCCCATCGTACAGGAAGCGTAGCGTTCTGCCGCGCGAGGTTGTATTGTCAATCACTTCTGCAACGAGCAGGTCATCTTCACCAAAATACAGTTTATTCCCGATTCTTATTTTTCTGGCCGGATCGACGAGCACATCCCATAGCCTCTGATCCCTGTTCAACTCCCTCAGCAGGAACACTTCAATTTCAGCTCCGGTCTTTTCTTTATTTCCATATAGCCTGGCAGGGAATACTTTAGTGTTATTAAAGACAAGGATATCTTTATCGTTAAAGTAATCGAGAACTTCCTTAAAAATCCGGTGCTCAATGGACCCATCGCTTTTCCTTACCACCATCAGCCTGGATTCATCCCTGTTTTTAGCAGGATATTTAGCGATCAAAGTCTCAGGAAGATGGTATTTATATTGCGAGAGTTTCATGTTCGTATCAGGTTAGATTGAATTAAGTTCCTTTATACGGAGAAAAATCCGGATAGTTACATTTATTTCATTTTTTCTTCAAATTTTTCCAGTGTATAGGATTCTGACAGGAGGTAATCACCTATTCTTGTACGTGTGAGGTTTTTCAGGTAGGCCCCGCTTTTCAGCGCAAATCCGAGATCTCTTGCAAGTGCACGTATATAAGTACCCTTGCTGCAGATGATTCTTATGATTATATCAGGCAGGTTAAAAGAAACCAGCTCAAGGGCATGAATGTTAGCACTGACGGGTTTTAATTCAGGTGCCACACCTGTCCTTGCAAGTTTATATGCTCGTTTCCCATTGCTCCATTTAGCAGAAAATGCAGGGGGAAGCTGCACTATCTCACCGGTAAATTTCGGGAGGGTCTCGTTGACCAGCTCTTCACTGATATGCCCGAAAGGGAATACCTGGTTAACACGCGACTCAAGGTCAAAAGAGGGGGTAGTCTCCCCCAGGTGTATCTCCGCAACATATTCCTTTTCAAGGGTCTGCAGGATCTGTATTTTTTTTGTGGCAGCTCCGGTACATAGGAGTACCAGACCGGTAGCAAGAGGATCAAGTGTACCCGCATGGCCGATCTTGATTTTTGAATAACCAAGAATACCCTTCAGGATCGACCTGATATCTTTTACCAGTTCAAAGGAGGTCCACCCGTATTCCTTATTAAATGGGATAATGACTCCCTGCTGGAAATCGGTGTACTTGCTGAGAGGGATCATTTAGAAGAATGAGATAATTATGGCAACGGTGCCGATAATAAGACAATAAAAACCAAACCAGATCAATTTCCCTTTCCGGACAATGGCTATCATCCATTTGCAGGCAACCAGTCCTGAAAGGAATGCCGCGAAAAAGCCAATAAGAAGAGGTACTGTCCCCACTGTATTACCCGGCTGCCTGTCGTTCAGGAACAGATCCACCATGTTGGCCCCGATAACCGGGATAAGAACCATCAGGAAAGAGAACCGTGTAACTTCGTCTCTTTTGTTTCCCAGCAACAGTCCTGTTGAGATTGTGGCACCTGACCTGCTTATGCCGGGTATGACAGCAACAGCCTGGGCAATGCCAATGATTAAAGCATGCAGCCAGGAAATACTCCGGGTTCCGGAAGACTGCCTGGATGCAAGGATCAGCAGGACGGCTGTGATCAGGAGCATACAACCGACAAATAGTATATTTCCTGTAAAAAGCAGCTCAACCTGTTCCTGGAAAAAGAATCCAACCACAGCAACCGGGATAATGGAGATCAGAATTTTCAGGAGATAACGTACCGATTCATTCCACCTGAATTGAAAGGAATCCAGGAGGAGGGTCTTAATATCTTTAAAGAAAACGATGATGATACTTAATACCGTGGCTCCATGCACCAGGACGGTAAAAGTAAAATTTTCACCTGTTTTGGTATTAAAGAGTGCATTACCGAGTTCAAGGTGACCGCTGCTGCTGACAGGAAGAAACTCGGTGAATCCCTGCACCAGCCCAAGGATCAGGGCCTCAAACCATTTCATCAGGCTTAATCTTCTTTTGGTTTTTTCATAATGGCCCAGATCTCGAAGATAAACCCGAATAACACAATGACCGGGGCGAGGGTAATTCTCCTGAAACTGAAAACCTCAGGATTAAATTCATCAGGATTTTCTGCTTTTCCGCCGATCATGAGCAGGAAACCTATCAGAATAATGGCGAAGCCGATTATCAGCAATATATAGTTTTCTTTTTGCAGCGGAAAATCAGGTTTTTCCTGTTCTTTCTGTTTTTTGGCCATACACTTGAGTTTTAATAATACAGATCATCTGTATTCATGCGGAGGTATTTGTTCACCGCAAAAAAAGTCGATACCCAGTTCAGGAATATTCCTAAAACGATGACAAATAAAGCTAAAATCCCCATTATTTCAATATCGTGGGTGTAAATAAAATCATAAAATTCATGCTGGATCAGGACCAGGATTCCCCCGAGCAGTCCCAGAGCAATCATGGCAGCAATTATTCCATGGCTCGCACTTCTGTACAGGAACGGTCGCCGGATAAAAGGTTTGGTGGCACCTACAAGCTTCATGGTATTAATGAGAAATCTCTTGGAATACACCGAAAGCCTGATGGTATTGTTTATAAGCGCGACTGCGATAAGGAAGAGCATTACACTGAAAACCAGAATAATAAGACTGATCTTCCTGATATTCTCATTCACCAGCTGTACAAGGGATTTCTGGTAGAAGATCTCTTTTACTTCCTCGTAGGCTGATATTTCTTTTTCGATCCGGCTGATACTGTCGGGGTTAGCATAGGGAGCATACAATTTCACATCGACAGATGCACCGAGAGGATTGTACCCCAGGAAACCGATAAAGTCTTCCCCAAGTTCCTGTTGTAAATCCCTGGCTGCTTCTTCCCTTGAAACATATTTGGTGGATTTGACAAATATTTTTGCATCAAGGGTTTTCTGGAGGCGCAGGATATCCACTTCCTTCACATTATCATTCAGGATGATGGTAAAACCTATATTCTCTTTGACATAGTCTGACAGGCGCCTGGCATTCATCAGCAGGACACCCAGCAATCCAAGAAGAAGAAGAACCAAAGAAACACTTATTATTGAGGTAATATAAGAGCTCCTCAGTCTTCTTATTGTGATGCGGGTTTCTTTTTTTTTCATACAGGCACGTTTAATCCTGCCTTAGTTGTTCATTGCTTAATGATGCTGTTAATCAGGTTTATTAAATGCCACTCCGGAGTTCCTGCCGGAGCACTTAATTAATTTAATTAACCTATTATTTCCACCCAGCCGAAGGTATCTTTCTCATCGCCATATTGTATAGCTGTCAGCTTGTTGTACAGTTTAGCAGAGACAGGGCCCGGATTTCCATCTTTACAATATTCATATGTGATACCTGTATCCGGGTCAACAATTTTCCTGATAGGACTGATAACTGCAGCTGTTCCGCAGGCGCCTGTTTCTTCAAATGTGGTGAGTTCGGATACAGGTACAGGGCGGCATTCAACCTTCATTCCCATTGATGAGGAAAGAGTCATCAGGCTTTTGTTGGTTATTGAAGGAAGAATGCTTTGTGATTCCGGGGTGATATAGGTATTGTTCTTTATGCCGAAGAAGTTTGCAGGTCCGCATTCGTCAATATATTTCTTTTCCTTTGAATCAAGGTAAATGACAGAAGCGAAACCCTTATCATGCCCTGTTTCAAGCGACAGCAGGCTGGCAGCATAATTGCCTCCCACTTTAATATTACCTGTCCCCAGGGGGGCTGCCCTGTCGGAACTTCTCCAGATCATCATATCTACCGGGCTGAAACCTTCCTTGAAATAAGGACCGACAGGTGTCACAAAGACCATGAATAAGAACTCACCGGCCGGTTTTACTCCCACCTGTGCACCTGTCCCTATCAATAATGGCCTGATGTATAGTGAAGCACCGGTCCCATAGGGGGGGATGAACTTTTTATTGAGCAGAACAGCTTTAACGATGGCTGAATGAAACAGTTCATCAGGTACAACAGCCATCATGATCCCTGTGGCACTTTTCCCCATCCTCCTGGAATTATCCAGCCACCTGAAGATCCTGATCCTGTCGTCTTTACCCATATATGCTTTCATTCCCTCGAAACTTTCCTGCCCGTAATGAAGGCAGGTAGCTGCCATATGGATCCGGATATGTTCGGATGAAGTGATTTCAAGCTCGCTCCATTTTCCGTTGCGGTAATAGGAACGGACATTATAATCGGTAGGTCTGTAGCCGAACGGCAGATTTTTCCAGTCTGTTTCTGTCATTTAAGATGTCACTTTTATTATGGGGGTACTTATAAGCCTGTATACCAGGGCCGCGGCGTACAGGCTTATAAATAACTTCAGACCCGAAACACCAGGAGATCTGTTTGATACTTACGGGACAGCCCCATAATTTCTTTTTGTAAATTTAGGTAATATTTATGAAAACTTACGGATATTTTCTATCTGGTCATTCCTGCTGATCTCACGCAGACTGCGTGCAGCTGCAGTAAAAAATTCATGATTGATCAGAAAATTTACCTGGTGCTCGTTCCATTCTTTTTTTGAATTGAAAATCTTCATTGTCCGGTATTCCTGGAAAAGGCGGTCGGATAGGATAAGAAAATCCACCCGTCCCAAATGATCAAGATTGGCATCGATGATGATCTGTTCAAGATGATTCTCGGGCACATGGGGAATGGCGGTAGCAAGGATCAGCTTACAGATCTTGTCGATCTGGTCCTGGGTGAACTTATAGGAAGGAAGGATCTCCCTGGTAACATCCACAGATTTCTGTTCATGATCTTCAAACTGGTAGATATACCCGATATCATGAAGAAGGGCTGCTGTCCTGACAAGCAGCATATCCTCATCGTTGATACCCTCTGATCTGCCTAGCAATTCAACCTGTGCGTAAACATAAGCCGTATGTGAGGCATTATGGTAAAAGAGATATTCAGGGATATCCGTCTCAAGACGCTGCATGATGATCTCCTCAAGATCCTGCAGCCTGAGGAGCTGCATCTGAATTTGCAGCTGCTGGTTGCCCATATATTCCAGATCTGCCCTGAATTCGGGCTTTAATCCTTTAACAAAATACATGTCGATATCGCCCTTGTATTTCACGGGCATCTTGCCACGGTATTCGCAATCAAAGAACTGTTGTACAAGGTTATAACAGGTTCCTGAAATATTAACCTTCCCGGCTTGTCCTGAAGATTCCATGCGGCTTGCAGTATTCACTGTATCACCCCATATGTCATAAGTGAATTTCTTTTGTCCTACCACCCCTGCGATAACAGATCCTGTATGAATGCCTATCCTGAGATCCCATATATTGGTATTGGATTTTTTGAGTTCATTCATATAATGCTGCATCTCCAGTCCAGCGAGGACAACCTCCACAGGATTAGTCCTGTTTTTCACGGGGATGCCGCCTGCAGCCATGTAAGCATCGCCAATTGTCTTGATCTTTTCAATATTATATTTCTCAACAACAGTATCAAACTGAAAATAGAACTTGTCAAGCTCATCAATGAGCTTATCGGGGTTCATCTGTTCTGCGATTTTTGTAAATCCCTGTATGTCTGAGAACAGTACGGTCACCATTTTAAATTTACTTGTACTTGCCTTGCCGGTTGACTTAAGTTCATCAGCTGTTTTCTGGGGAAGGATATTAGCCAGCAAGGTGTCGGTTTTCTCCTTCTCCTTTAGCAGTGACTCTGTTCTTTCCCGGATAATCTCTTCAAGTTTGTACTTTATTTTCAGGCGCTGGAAATGCTGCCACTTCCTGTAAAAATAGATCAGGAACAGTATGCATATGCCATATACAATAAAAGCCCACCATGCAATATAGAAAGGTGCTTTTATTCTGAAAGCCAGTAGTGCAGGATTCGATACATTTCCATAAATATCTTTTGATCTTACTGAAAAAATAAAGTGTCCCCATGGCAGATCCTGCAGGTCACCCTGCGTATTGCCGGTCCATCCTGATACAAGCATTTTTTTTCCTGAAAGAATATATTGAAACAGGGCATTCCCCTCACTGTTATAGTCAGTAGAGATAAACCCTATAAGCAGATTATTACGGGAATGCGGGATTACTAATTCCCGTTTTAATTCCCGGCCGGCAGTAACAAATGCTTCAAGAGCCTGTCGTCTGATGACAGAATCGTGGTTGATCGTTACACGATCTATGAAGGTGAAAAACCGGGGAGACTGGGGATGAGGATAGTTAATGTCAATCATTGCCGGACCAACGGATGTGGACAGCCATAATGCAGGGTAATCACAGAACATAGAATATATTTGTATATCATCCAGTCTCCGGTATTCGAGTGTATCCAACGACCCGGGATCATCGGTCCGGGGATCGAACGACAGGAGGATTGTCTTTCCTGCATCGGGATCATAAAAGCTGATCCAGGCCACCGACTGATTTCCTGTAAACACCGGCTGGCTTAAATGCACACGGTCAGAAATATATACATAAATCCTGTTTGGTGTGAATGTCCCTGTCACTTCATCGTACTGAAACATTCCGGAATAAGTGGATGCCAGCAGGGTATTATACAGGTATGACAACCTGATGGTGTAACCGGCAGATGGAGGCAGGACGTTTGCAGGTGCGAACGTGATTTTTTTATCCGGGCGGAAATGCTCCGGTACAGATGCCTTGAACAATCCTGCATTAAACGTGCCTGCCCAGACGTATCCATCCCTGGTCTCGCAAATGCTTGTGACGGGTTTGTCTATTCCTTCAGCTTTTCCAAGATCTATCCATACATCCTGATCATATTTCAACAGGTATATACCTGTTTCGAGACCGGCATAAAATACAGTGGTATCCATAAATGACCTGGTGATGCACCTGGCAGGGACAGAAGATACAAGATGCAAACCGGAAGCAGGTCTGTACTGGTAAATACCGTCCTTGCTACCGACAAGGAGGCTTTCACCAAAAAGAGTCATGCCGTGAAAAGGAACAGGATGATCTGTGTTGGTATGAATTTCTGTGACTGTCCTGCCGTGTGAACCTTTTTCGCCGGAAATTGCAAAGAGGCCTGATGAAGATGAGACAAGCAGCTGCTCACCCAGGCGTGTCAGATCACTTATCTCACCCCATATGGCGGCAGGAACACTAAAGAAAGTCAGTGGTGAAAAAAGCTCCACACGACTGACAGAAGATTTCTGTACCATCCACAGGTTATCATATCCGTCAAAATAAATATCCCTGATAGATGATGCATGGGTACCAGGCATACCGGTTATAGTGGAAAACATATCCCCGGCAGCATCACAGATGATCAGATCATTAATACCAGTATCTTCCAGCAAATAAAAGCCGGGCAGCGTTTTTATTATACGTACCTCTTTTGTGGGTGATTTTTGCAGGCAGGGAAGATTCGCAGGCAGCATTTCATTACCGGAAACAACATACATTTCTTTTCTTCCGTCAACTATAATGAAGATACTGTCACTTATCGGGAATACATCATTTATCTGATGTCCTCCAAGCCGGTAAGCAGGCAGTACAGAAGCGGCAGATGTGCCTGTGAGAAGCTCCAGTCCTGACAAGGAAGATAAATATATCTTTCCTTTTACATTAAAAATATCATGGATGGAACTATCGTGTAAGATCTCCGTGAAGGTCCCGCTTTGATAGGAGAACAATCCCTTTTCCGATAAGATATAAACCTCGTCCCGGAGTGTAATGATACGGCTTATCTGTCCCGGATGAAACTCATTCTGCGGATCCTTCCCGGGTGCGGGAATGAATGTAAGTTGTCCATCATGCCCGGTTCCTATGGTACCAAAAATATCATTTCCACCGGTAAACAGTACCTGATCTTCAGACAGGGCCAGGCACACTGGTCCGGGTATTCCAATAAATGACCAGTTTTTACCGTTGAATTTAAGAATCCCATGTTCGGCAGCAAGGAATATATTATCCGACCTGTCCTGGAGGATCTGAAAGTATTCACCTGAAATGTTAAGATCATTCGGATAAATGACCTGAACATGAGGTTTGTCAAATAGCTTAAAATGAGCATATTGAGAGAAAACCAGAGGCTGAGAAAGTCCCAGAAAGGAAAAAAAAATAAAACCAACCTTAAGGAATTTGCAGAGAAAATTCATAACTTGGGTTGCTGATACTATCATGTCGGGCATTCGCTCATGCAAGCAAATTTAAGAATTAAAGTGATTTAGAACTTATATAAATCAAATTACCTATGGAAGCAACAGAAAAAAGACCAATTCTGATTCCCTGGGACTTTACCGAAAGGGCTGGTTTCGCATTGCAACATGCTGTAATTCTAAACAAATCTCTTAACACGGATATCTATTTGTTACATATTGCAAAAAAAGAAAAAGAGGCACAGGATGCAAAAGCCACCTTGGATAAAGAAATCCCGAATCTTGAAAAAAAGTTTGGTACCAAACTCAAGGTACTTATTGAAGTTGGTTCAATATTCAAAACAATATCTGAAAAAGCATTGGAATTACGTGCTGAGATGGTGATCATGGGCACGCATGGGATGAAAGGTATGCAGAAAGTTGTTGGCAGCTGGGCACTAAAGGTGATCGCCGGTTCCAAGGTGCCATTCATTGTTATCCAGGCTCCCCCGAAAGAAATTGGTTTCGAAAAAATTGTATTCCCTCTTGATTTCCGGACGGAGAATAAGGAAAAAATTAGCTGGATCCAGTATATTGGCAAGTTATATCATTCCAGGTTTTTTATTATCAAACAAAAAACAGGCGATTCAAAATTCCAGAAGAATCTTCAGACCAACCTGCATTTTACGAAAAAATTCCTGGATAATAACCTGATCCCTTATGATATTGCCACTGCAGAAGGCAAAAAGAATTTTGCAACAGAGGTCATTGAATATGCAAATGATATAAAGGCCGACCTGATATTGATCATGACCACGAAAGATATTAATCTCGCCGATTATATCATCGGCGCCAACGAACAAATGATTATATCCAATAAGTACGAGATACCGGTGATGTGTATCAATCCCCGCCCGGGGAAAATTAAAGGCGGATTCAGTGCCACAGGAGGTTAATGATTGGTTGTGAGGGAGTTGCTTTTCGCCACCCGGAATAATAATAAGATCCGGGAAATCCGGCAGATTATACAAAAAAGGTTCAGCATACTGAGCCTCTCTGATCTTGGTTATACCGGTGATATCCCCGAAGATCAGGATACCCTGGAAGGGAATGCTGCGGCTAAGGCGGTATTTACCTTCAAACGGTTTGGCCTAGACTGTTTTGCAGACGATACGGGTTTGGAAGTAAAAGGACTCAATGGTTCGCCGGGTGTTTATTCTGCCCGTTTCGCGGCGATGACAAACGAGGTAATGGAAGGAGAAGATTTTTCTTCGGCAAATATCCGTAAACTGTTACGGTTGCTTGGCGATAAGACTGACCGTCGGGCAAGGTTCAGGACTGTTATTGCGCTTATCAGCAATGGCAGAGAGTATCTGTTCGAAGGGATCGTAACAGGACAGATCCTGTACCAGCGGAGAGGAAAGGAAGGATTCGGGTATGACCCGGTATTCCTTCCTGATGGATATGACAGAACCTTCGCCGAGATGAGCCTGGAAGAAAAAAACCTTATCAGCCACAGGGCGCTGGCTATCAGAAAATTGTCAGATTTCCTGGTAATGGAAAGCCTGTGATTTGCAGTAAAATATGATACTGTAAATTACTTCCTGATCCTTAAATATTTTTGAATTTCTATATGCATGGATAATATCCTGGTCAAAAGAACGTATATTACTAGTTATTGGAGATCACGGAAATTTTTAACCCGGGAAGTTAGATGAGCAGACCATGCAGGTTATAACAGGTAGTTTTTGTGCCAAAACGCTGAGGTGCTGGAATATGCAAGCCTGATCCGGTAACCACAAGATCTTTAATGACAAATCTTCGGATCTTAAATATTTTTTGTGAAAACTGTATATTTCCTGATCACACTCCTTTTACTGGCTGACGGGCATCATTCTGCTGCGCAGATGGTTATTGGTGAATGGAGAAGCTACCTTCCTTATGCCCAGGCCACCAGGCTTACAGAGACTACGGAAAGAATATATTGTTCCACCGAGACCGGTCTGTTCTATTATGAGAAAAAGGATCAGTCATTGCATACCATTACAAGGATTGATGGTTTATCCGATCTGGAGGTTAGCGCTATCTGCTGGTCTGAAGAAGACGGCATGCTTGTGATAGCTTACAGGAATGGTAACCTCGATATCATCCGTGACGGGAAAATATATAATGTGCCCGACATAAAAAGAAAGCAAATCACGGGAGACAAGATTATCAATGATATAATGATCATTGACCAGTTGGCATACCTGTCATGTGGATTCGGGATCGTGGTGGTGAACCTTGAAAAAGAAGAGATAAAGGATACTTATTATATCGGGGAGGATGGCGGACAGGTAGAGGTGTTGTCCATGACCTGTGACGGAGGATTTCTTTATGCTGCTACCTCCACGGGTATTTACAAAGCAGATATTAACAGCCCTAACCTGATCGATTTTAATAACTGGATGAGAATACCGGATATTCCTAATAATTCCAAAAGATTCAATGCTCTTGCCTTTTACTACCATCGTATTTATGCGAACTTCTCTAATGAGTTGGGCACTTACGATACCATATATTATTATGAGAATGATACCTGGCATGTTATGCCTTCCCAGCGATTCAACCAGGTGCGCAGGATGAAAGTACAGGATGACAGGCTGATTGTTATATCTTCCTATCATACAACCAGTTATGATAGCCGGGGAAACAGGCTTTCGGATTTTGTCAGTATCAATCCGAGGGATGCCCTGCTAAACCGGGATGGTGTGCTCTGGGTGGCAGATATGACCGATGGCCTCCGGATGAAGGCAGGCGATGAAGAACCGGTATCCCTTATCCCGAACGGGCCGGGGAGCAGGGATGCTGTAAAAATGGCCATAAGTGGCCATTACCTTTATACGGTGGCCGGAGGTGTCAAATCGGATTGGAATAATTTATTTAATAAAGCGGAGCTGAATATCCTCAGGGAGCATTTCTGGGAGGAGGGATTTGATACTTCAGCGTACCGTGACCTTGTATCGCTGGCTGTCGATCCTTCTGATGAGACACATGTTTTTGCAGGTTCATGGGGTTATGGCCTTCTGGAGTTCAGGCAGGGTAAGCTGGTGGAAGTATACAGGGATCAGAACGGCGTCACCCTCCAGACTATAATTCCGGGCGGGGATTTTTTCAGACTTGGAGGATTATGTTTTGATAGTCAGAATAACCTGTGGGTTGCAAATTCAAATGTACCGAAGCCAATATCTGTAAGAAAAGCTGATGGCAGCTGGAAAAGCTTTTCATTTGGAGGGAAGCTGAAAGACCCGCCGGCGATAGGGGAAATAATCATGACAGGCAACGGGCAATTCTGGCTGTTTATGCCTAAAAACAATGGCCTGTTTGCATTCGATGTGAATGGGACTATTGACGATGAGTCAGATGACAGGTACCTGAAGTTTGATATCAGGGACGAGAACTATGATATTATTTCGAACAATGTATTTTCGTTAGCAGAGGACCTTGATGGGAATATATGGGTTGGAACTGACAAAGGTGTGGTCGTTTATTACAGTCCCTCCAGGGTATTGAACGGTGATCCTTTCTATGGCCAGCAGGTCATTGTGCCAAGGAATGACGGTACAGGGCTGGCAGATATTCTTCTGGGCACTGAGACGGTGACGGCCATTGCCGTGGATGGGGCCAACAGGAAATGGGTGGGTACAGCGCGGTCGGGAGTATTCCTGCTGTCAGAGGATGGGCTGAAGGAGATTCATAACTTTACTGTTGATAACAGTCCCCTGCTGGCGAACAATATTATGGACATAGCGATAGACGGGCAGACCGGCGAAGTATTTTTTGCCACGGAGAAGGGCATTATATCCTATAAGAGCACTGCTAAAGAGGGTAGTGATGATTTTGAAGGGGTATATGTCTATCCCAACCCGGTGCGGGAGGATTATGAAGGGGAGATCGTTATAACCGGGATGATCAGGAATGCAAATATCAAGATCACCGATATTAACGGTAACATTGTTTTTGAAACGACTTCACTGGGGGGCCAGGCTATCTGGGACGGAAGGACTTTTTCGGGCAAGCGTGTGAAGACAGGGGTGTACCTGGTTTTTTGTACGAACGAGGACGGGTCGAAGACGTATATAACCAAGTTGCTTGTCATTAATTAGGAACGTGAGTCGTGAATCGTGAGTCGTGAGTCGGAAAAAATAGAAAGTGAGAAGTGAGTAATAAGTAGTGAGTCGGAAGAAGGCTGGTAGGCTGTAGGGGCTTAGGCTGAAGGAAGAAGGAAGAAATTTCCGGAACTTGGAACCTGGAACTTGGAACTTGGAACTTCTTCCTCTTCCTTCGCGGAACCTGGAATTTCTTCCTGGATGGCGCGCGTCTCCGTCCGCGTGCCCACCTCAGAAGAAAGTGTGAAGTGAACAGTAAATAGTGAGTAAAATGAACTGTTTGTGTGTTGCATTTTGGAGTGGTAAGGAATAATTCGGAAGTCAGAAGTCAGATATTCCCTTTTACACTTATCCCCTTATTCTCTTATCAACAAAAACGCATCAACACTTTAACGCATAAACGCATTAACTTTGAACTTTGAACCTTTCACCCTGTGAAATGCGAAGCAATCCCGAGTAATCGGGATTATTTCACAGGGTAAACTATGAACTTCCTGAGATGCTAACAACCGTTAAAGGCATAGTCCTGCACCATGTTGATTACGGCGATACCAGCGTGATAGCGCATGTATATACTGATCTGTATGGCCGGCTGTCGGTAATGATCAGCGGGATCAGGGGCAGGAAGTCAAAATTCAGTATGAACATGATACAACCCCTGTCTGCGGTGGAGATGGAGATTTATTACCGCGAGAACAGGTCTGTTCACAGGGTAAGGGAGCTGGGCAATTATATTCATTATCATTCCATTCCCTATAATATTGGCAAGAGCACACAGGCAATGTTCGTGTCTGAAATATTGTTCAAAGCCCTGCGTGAGGAAGAAAAAAACATACAGCTGTTTGAATTCCTTGAGCATGCAATACAGATATTTGACCTGCAGGAAAGAAGCACAAATAATTTTCACCTGGTTTTTCTAATCAGTTTGTCGAAGTACCTGGGATTTTTTCCACAAGATAACTATTCTGAGGGTGCCTGCCTGTTCGACCTGCGCAACGGGCATTTCACTGCAGCTCCTGTATCCCATCCTGATCATCTTGACCAGTCGTTGTCTGCGGGGTTGCATAAATTGCTGGCGGTAAACATGAAAGAAGCTGAAAATCTTAGGATCGGGTATAAGTTGCGGGTGGAACTGATCAGGGCGGTCATTGATTATTTCAGGCTACATATTAATGATTTCGGTAAGGTTAAATCGGTTGATGTTATAAGAGAGGTTTTAAGATAAATATCCTGTAATTAAACAGTTAGATCATACTGCTCCCCATTTCAGATATGAAAGGAAACCCAGATTTTGAATCTTGAATTAATTCTTTTGACTCACGACTCACGACTCACGTATCATTGAACCTGGAGCCCTGATATTCAGTCTTTAAAAACCGACTTTGCAGGTTCGATGGTTACAGTTTGGAACCATTCTGAATATAATAAATTATATTTTTATGCATTGGGTGGGATTGAGAGAATTTTTAATTATTTGATATGTTGAATAAAACTGTAAATAATTGAATATGAATTATATATATACATCATCCCCCCGAGACCTCGGGGGGATGATGTATATAAGTCTGACTATCGACACCAGAATCTTCATTAGCATAACATTTTATATATCTTAACTTTCTGATTCACAGAAATCATCAATAAGTTATAACCTTTTTGGAAGGCATACGTAAAACGGGTTAATTTCAAAAACCGGCAGGATTTGGCTAGTATTTCAGAATGGACATTTTTATTTTGCATTATAAATGGTTCACTGGTGCAACCGGTGACCATTTTTTTTAGTCCTATTTTATATTTAGAAATTGATTGATCAGGCCCTGGCGGGGTCAGGGTCTGAATAACATATTTATATTTTCTCTATCGACCTTTAAAAAAAAAGAAAAAGAGGTCGAAAGGGGAAAGTATATTTTATTACTAAAGGTATTTCATGATAAGAATATTTAATATTTGATCAATACCTTATCTCATATTAGCAGAATTTTTCAGATAGTGGTTGCAAGACCCGGAGGCAGGTTTATGCGAAAATGGAGCCTGATATTGTCAATACTTTGCGTGTTCGTATTTGTTTCATATGGGCAAGCTGTTGGGGACTATCGCACTAAAGCTGCAGG
>Ga0172366_10001875_pt1 | contig 16408 bp, 11 predicted proteins | sample LakKivSesite69cm_FD_114533 | JGI IMG/M metagenome (GOLD analysis project Ga0172366, IMG submission 114533) | Sediment microbial communities from Lake Kivu, Rwanda - Sediment site 69cm | ecosystem: Environmental > Aquatic > Freshwater > Lake > Sediment | place: Rwanda: Western Province, Lake... | reverse complement strand
GGCCTCCGTCTTTCGCCGGCGCTGGGTGAGCGTAGCCGGGCTCGCTGCCGCGGCAGTGCTGGCGATCTGGCTCTCTCCCCAACTGGTCTGGCTCGTCCTGACCGGCGGCTACGTTTCCTTCGGTCTGGCCCGGGCTGCCTACGGCCTGCTGCGCTGAGCACAGAAACGTGAAGGCCACATCTTTTCACCGCGTCCAGGGCTGGGGACTGGCCACGTACGCCGGGCTGGTCTGGCGCACCGCCCGCTACCAGGTATGCGGGCGGGAGCACGTCCGCCAGGTGCATGACGCCGGTCGCCCCCTGATCATCGCCGCCTGGCACGGGATGACGATGATGCTCACGGGGTACATCGCTGCCGAGGAGGGTGCCAGCCAGTACGTCCTGGTCGTGCCTGACGATCCAAGGGGAGCGGTGTTGAGCGTGTGGGCGCAGCGGCTGGCGGCGACCCCTTTCGCGATCTCGATGGACGCCGATTCGATGGTGGCCGCCCGTCGCCTGCTGGCGCTGATCCGCCAGATGAAGCGAGGGCGCAGCCTGTACCTCAACCCTGATGGCCCCGACGGGCCCTCCCACGAGCCCAAGCGCGGTGTGGTCTTCATCGCCCGCAAGGCCGGGGCGCTCATCGTCCCTGCCGCGGCCTTCACCGCCACCGGCTTGCGCATTCCCCGCTGGGACCGCTACGTGGTTCCCTTTCCTTTCAGCCACATCACCGTCGTCCTGGGAGAAGCGCTGGAGGTGCCTGCGGAGGCCGACCTGGAACAGGCACAGGCAGCGCTCCGGGAGCGGCTGAGCGAGGTGGAGCGGGCAGCGGAGGAACTGGACCACCGCAAGCGGTGACTTGCGCTGGCAGGCAGGGTGGGGTACAATCGAGGAGACAAGGAGACAAGGAGACAGGGAGACAAGGAGACAAGGAGGCGAGGGGCAGGAGGCAGGGAGCAGGAACCAGTATCCAATCTCCAACCTCCAGCCTCCAACGTCCAATGCGCACACTGATTCGCGATGTGATGATTATCACCCTGGATGAGGAGGAACGCATCCTCCATCGCGCCGAGATAGCCATTGAAGGCAAGACTATCCTGGCTGTGGGCCAGGCTCCGCCTGGCTTCACTCCCGACGAGATCGTCGAAGGAGGCGAGCTGGTAGCGCTCCCCGCCTTCTTCAACGTCCACACCCACGCGGCGATGACGCTGGAGCGCGGCTGGGCCGAGGACTTGCCTTTCGAGCGCTGGCTGAACGAAAAGATCTGGGTAGCTGAGTCGGCGTTGGAGGAGGAGGACGTTTACTGGGGCGCAGCGCTGGCCTGCTGCGAGATGCTCCGTGCGGGCATCGCTGGCTTCGCAGACCACTATTTCTGGATGGACCAGGTGGCCCGCGCGGTGGAGGAGAGCGGCATGAAGGCGCTCCTGGCCTGGTGCCATTTCGGCATCGGGACGGAGCACGAGCTAGGGCACAAGACCCTCGAAGAGACGGTGGCCTTCGTCGAGCGGTGGAAGGGCGCGGCCGGAGGCCGCATCCGCACGACGATGGGGCCGCACTCTCTCTTCATGGACCCGCCCGACGTCCTCCGGCGTTTCGTGGAGGAGGCCCACCGCACAACAGTGGGTGCGCACTTCCACCTGAGCGAGACCCACGAGCAAGTGGAGAGCTCGATCGCCTGCTACGGTGTAACGCCCGTCGCCCACGCGGCCTCGCTGGGGCTGCTGGACCTGCCGGAGCCCACGATTGTGGCCCACTGTAACGCGGTGACGGAGGACGACCTGGCGCTCCTGGCGGAGAAGGGGACGTGGGTGGCGCACACACCCAAGACGTACCAGAAGCTGGCCATGGAGATGCCGCCGGTCGCCCAGATGCTGGAGCATGGCGTGAACCTGGCGTTGGGCACCGATGGCCCAGCCTCCAATAGTGATCTCAATATGCTGGAGGTGATGCGAATCACGGGGCTCGTGCAGAAGGACGTTCAGAAGACCGCGGAAGCGATGCCGCGCACGCTCCTCCTGCGGCTGGCGACGCAAGCCCCTGCCACAGCGATGGGCTTTGGCCAGAGTGGTGTGCTGGCAGCGAGCCATCCGGCGGACCTGATCCTGCTGGACACGAGCGCCGCTCACTGGATCCCACGACACGACCCTGTGGCAGGCATTGTCTACACAGCCCACCCGGGTGACGTGGCCTACGTGTGGGTGGATGGGCGGCTCCTCTATCGTCGGGGGGAGTACCTGACGCTGGACGTGGAGCGCATTCGCTGGGAGGCGGAGCGGCGAGCGTTTCGCATGGCCGGCACGCCGATGCGCCAGGTGCGAGCCTATCGGGGGTAAAGCAAATGTTTTTCAATGGTCTGCGCTCAGGGGCGGAACGCCTGGTATGGACGTGGGCAATTGCCTGTCTGGTTGCCATTCCACTGGCCGGTTGCGCCGCACCCGCGCCGCCTCTCGAACCGGTCACGCTCACCTTCGCCTACCCCGACGTTGACGAAGAGTATTACGTGGAATTGGTCCAAAAGTTCAACGAGCAGGATCCCCACATCGCGGTCGAGTTGCGTCCCATGCACGATGACTCGCCCACCGATCTCAGCACTGGCGACGTGGATGTGCTCGTCGTCGCTCCCTGGACCCTGGGCGAACTGCAGGCCGAGGGAGCCATCCTGGACCTGGACCCGTTCATCGAGGAGGACAAATCCTTCGATCTATCCGATTTTTACCCCGGTACGGTGGAACTCCTCACCCTCGAGGGCAGGACGTGGGCTGTTCCGGCTGGGCTGAACATGTTGGTGACCTTTTACAACCGTGACTTGTTTGACCTGCACAATCTTCCGTATCCTGACGTCGGGTGGACGTGGGACGATTTTCTGAGCAGGGCCGTCGAGATCAGCGATCCCGACGCCGGCATCTACGGCTACGTGACGAGTGGCACGACGAGCAACCCGCCGTACTTTGACGCTGCGCTGTTCGTCTACCTGCACGGCGGACGGCTCTTCGATAGCCTGCAGGCTCCCACCCGCGCCACGTTTGACGATCCGTTGACCGTCGAGGCGCTGCAGTGGTACGCCAACCTGTACCACGAATACGACGTTGCCCCGACACCCAAGGAGGCGCGCAGCGCCTTCGGCGGCAGCCAGTACGCGTTCTACGATGGGATGCGCAAGGGGCAGGTGGGCATGTGGTTCGGCGGGCTCTCAGAGCGTGGGGGCATGGCGTGGTCGGTGGAGTGGTTCATCAACTGGGGCATGGCCCCCTTGCCGCGGGACGTGCAACTGATCACGCAGGCCGACGTCGAAGGGTACGCCATCTACTCGCAGACCGCCTACCCCGACGCGTGTTGGGAGTGGATCACATTTCTTACCAGGCAGATGCCCTCGAGCGCCGCGTATCGCCTGATGCCGGCGCGCAGATCGGTCGCGGAATCGAGAATGTACGAGCAACTGGCGGGCGCAGAGGTCGCCCGCACGGCCCGGGCGTCCATGGAGAACGCGATGCTGATCGCCCCACGGGCGTTTGGCGAGTTTGAAGACGCCATGCAAGTATTCGCCCAGGCAGTCGCCAGGGTCGTCAACGAGGAGGCCACCCCCGCAGAGGCGCTGGACGAGGCACAACGGCTCGTGGAAAGCTCGAGTGGTCAGTGAGTGCCGATGGGACCACTCTTGCTCATCTTCGTCGCGTTTCTTGCCGCGTTCACGCAAGGCCTGACCGGCTTTGGCTCGGCCAGCGCCAGGTAGCCTTCCTCGCCCAGGTAGTGTAGGACGGCCCAGGCGGCGGCGATCGGGCCGGCAGGGCGCGTGCCGGCCAGCGTCGCCGAAGCGTAGACGCCCCCCGGCCAGTCGGTGTAGGCGAAGAACTGGTGGCGGCGCAGCGCGCTGTCGCGATACAGGACGACCGAAGCCCCTTTTGCCGCGTAGCCGTACTTGTGCAGGTCGGCGGACATGGAGGTCACGCCGGGCACCTGGAAGTCAAAGTCTGGCACCGGGTAACCCAGGCGGCGCAGGAAGGGCAGCTCGAACCCGCCGACGCAGGCATCCACGTGGCACAGGAGACCGTGTTCCTGCGCCACCTGCGCGATTTCGACGATGGGGTCCACGACGCCGTGCGGGTAGGAAGGCGCCGAGCCGACCAGGAGGACGGTGCGCGGCGTGATGGCCGCCCGCATCCGCTCCACGTCGGCGCGCAGGTCTGGCCCCACGGGGACGTGCACCGGCCTGACGCCAAAGTAATGGGCAGCCTTCTCGAACGCCGGGTGGGCCGTGGCCGGCAGGACCATTTCGGGCGCCTGCACGTCGGGCTTGTGTGCCCGCCCCCACTCTCTGGCCGTCAGGACGGCCATCAGCAGGCTTTCGGTGCCGCCGGAGGTCATGTTGCCCACGGTGTGCTCGTCGCCGCCCAGGAGCGCCGCGGTCATGGCGACGACTTCAGTCTCCATTCTGCGCAGGCTGGGGAAGACGGTGGGGTTGAGGGCGTTCTCGGAGAAGAAGAGCATAGTGGATCATCTCACGTTTTTTCCAGGAGATCCTCCAGGGTGACTCCTTCTTCTTGCATCAACGCCTCGATCGCCGTGGCGACTTCCGGAGCTACGAGCCTCTTGCGAGTGGCGATGAGGGTATCTCCGATCCACACCAGGGAAAACACGTCCCCGTCCTGGATGTCCATTGCGCGGCGTATCTCGGCGGGGATGGTAAACTGACCACGTTCCCGCACCTGTATGACTGCTGGTCCACCGATCGTGGGACTTGCTTGCATGCCGCTCCTCCGTATCAGAATTTCTGATACCATTATACGTTCGTCAGAATATCTGTCAAGCGTGGACAAGATGGCATCCGGTTTGGTCACGTGCTGACTTGCACGGGTGGGCAAGGTGGGGTAGAATGCACATTTAGCGTGCCTTTCGCCTGGTTGGCGCGCCAATGCGCCAGGTACGGGGCTCTGGGAGTAAGATGTGCGAAGTCTCACATGGCTGATAGCGTTGGTGCTTCTCTTTCTCCTGGTTGCATGCGGCGGCCCGCCCAGCCCTGCAGCTACACCTACTGTGCTGCCTCTGGACGTCCCTGCACCGACAGCGGTTGACACGCCGACGCCTCTGCCTACCCCTATGCCGCCTGCGCTTGCCACTCCGCTGCCGCTCCTCCCTGGCGTCACGTCTCAAGCCATGCCCGCTCCCACGCCCTTCCCCGACACGCAGCAGATCGTCCACGCTGTTCTGGGGATAGGGACGGACAAGCAATGGGCCCACTATGCCGTTGACGGCAGTTTCACCGAGCCTGACGCCAAAGAGCGGCTGGCGCTCGTGGGCAACATCGGCGAGTATAACGAGGTACGCTGGGCCGTGATCGGGCATACGGACGATACCTGGCAGTTGCTCGGCGCTTCTGAGTGGCTGGGGTCCGGCTTCGACGCTCCTCCCTCGTCCTATCTTCCGCCTGAATTGCTCGACTTTGACTATGATGGCCGGTACGAGGTGCTGATCCACTACTTCAAGATGCAGTGGGGCTGGACGACGTCCGCCGACGAGCTCTATCGCTGGGACGGCCGCGCTCTGGTTTCCGTCTGGAACGCGCCGACGCTCGTGGACAACAGGATGGCGGACAATCAGGATGGAACGCTATCGTACAGAAAGGAATACCAGGCCGAGTGGGAGTGGGTGGAACTGGACGGCAGAGGAGTGGACGAGATCGTGCTCCACGAGCGCGAGGCATTTTATTTGCCCGGTGAGAACGGATACGTCGAAGACGATGCGCCAAGCGTGGGCGAGGAGAGTGGGGAGCTGGCCTTTCGCTGGGACGGGGAGGCCTTTCGGCCCTACGCGCCTGACGGCCCGGATTTCACGTTCGCCTACGTCAGTGCGGGCGAGCTCTGGTTGTGGCAGGACCACGCTGCCCGGCCCCTGGGGGCAAGGAACGTGCGGGAAGTCCACTGGTCCCCCGACGGCTACCGCCTGGCCTGGTGGGCCGAATTGCCTGCTGATAGTACTTCCCAGGGCGGCGTGCTGGGGGTTTATGACCTGACGGCGGAGACCCGGCGGGAATTTTCGCTGGAGGGTGCACCATCGGCGTTGCGCTGGACGCCCGATGGTCGTGTGGCATACACGCTGCCCAACCAGGCGCCCACACTCCTCGACCCCAGGACCGGAGGGCAGGAGTCGCTTCCCACCGCGTCCGTGGGCGTCTGGTCTCCCGACAGGAAGCGGATCGCCTACGTGCAAGATGGGAGCCTCTACGTCTACGATCCCGCGACGGGCCAGGAGCGGGCGCAGGTCTTGGCGCCGGTAGGGGTGGGGACGGCCGGGCTGACAGTCCTCCCGGACCTGGCCTGGTCGCCTCGGGGCGATTGGATCGCCTGCACCCTGGCCGGCGGCGATCTCTCGTGGGTGGGTTTGGTCGCGTCCGACCTGTCGAGGCCGGTGAGCGTGCTCGATCTCATGGAGACGTTCGACGGGCGGCAGGCTGGCGGGCTCCAGTTTGCGTGGTCGCCTGACGGGGCGCGCCTGGCAGCGCTGACGGCCGACCTGCACCTGGGCGAGCAACCGACTGTCCTGTACCTGGCCAGTGTGTTCTCACGGGGGGGCGATGCCGATCCTGTGGGGCGTCCCGAGTGGCAGCAAGTGCTGCAATTGGAACCGGTAACCCAGACCGTGAGGCTGGCCTGGTCGCCGGACGGGAAGCGGTTGACGCTGGCGGCCAGGGGCGAAGTCTGGGACGTGAGTACTTTAGGGAAAACGGCGCTCCGCCGTCGCTTCTCGTTTCCAGACCCCGCGTGGAAGGCGCTGGAGTGGGCGCCGGACGGGAGTGGGTTCCTGGCCGGGCTGGAGAGCGTCGGCGAAGGGCGTCTGTACTGGTTCCCGGCCGATGGCGGCGAGCCCGCGCTGCTCCTGGCCGGCCCGCTCGACGTGGTTCGGTGGGCGCCCCCAGCCGCGGAGGCGCAGGCGAGCACTGGAGCCCGGCCTGCGATGGTGTTGGTCGAGTATATGAGCGACAGGTCGCTCTTGCATTTCTTTGGCGATGATGGCGTTGAGGTCGTCGTACGGGCGAGAGGGGTCGACCGCTACACGTCGTTGCAGGTTGGCGGCCAACGGGTTTATCACGATACGTACTATACCGACCGGAATGGGATGGCCTCGCTGCGTGCTTCGAGCGTGCTCGGCGGTTGCCACCCGCCGCTGGTGAGCACGAGCGGCCAGTGGCTGGCCTGGCTGTGCGACGATGGGCTGCCAGACCTGGGCGCGATGATCAGCGGAACGGCGGAAATCCACTTCCGGCTGGTCGTTACTGATGGGGAGGGACGCAACCCACAGGAGGTGTGGAGCTACGTCGAGAGAGGTCCAGACTACCGCTCCTTCCACCCGGTGGGTTGGCGGGAGGATGGGGCGATGGTCTACCTGTCACGGCCTCAGTACGGGGCCGCGTGGGCGTATTTCGACTATAATCCCGGTATACTGGCGCTCGACGTGAACTCCGGCCAGACGACGCAGATTGGCGAGCTGGAAGCCGTCCACGACGGCCTGGTCAGCGGTGACGGGACCTGGCTCGTGCAGTCCAGGATTGGGGAAGCGCCGGGCGAAGAGGTTTCCGTCGTCTTGCGCTCACTGGCCGACGGGACGGAACGAAGCATCGCCTGCGCGGAGGGGACCGAGGTGGCCGGTGATTTCTCGTTCTCGCCGGGCAACGTGTGGCTGGCCTGGCGGGAGTGGGAGATGGAAGCGGGCGTTTCCAAGTTCCTGATCCGGGCGCTGCGTGTCCTCGACGGCGAGCCGCTCACGGTATACGGGGACGTGGAGGCAGCCGCGCCGCGCATTGGGGGCTGGTTGGCGAAGGACGACCTGGTGCTGGTGTATCCGGCGCTGGAGGATGGCACGGGAGGGTATAGCACGGTCGTGACGCTGCCGGCCACCGGGCCGGGGGCGTTTTTGTCACCGTATGCGTTCCTGGGGGTTTTGAGCCCTGTTCCTTGACAAACAATTCCTTCAGGTTATAATGGCGACGCGTGGCCCGCTAGCTCAATTTGGCAGAGCAGGGGACTCTTAATCCCTTGGTTGCAGGTTCGAGTCCTGCGCGGGTCATCTTTAAGCCGGCCTATCTTGGGCCGGGCTGGAAAGCCAGGTACGTCTCGGTGGCCGCGTTCAGATCTGAGTAAACACCCCTGTAAGCCGAAGGAAGCAGCGCGGACATCTGAACCATGATCTCATCCATCATCTGTTGGCGCACCTGGCGGGTCACTTTGACCCCACCCGCCTTGAGGTAGAACGGCTTGCCGACGGCGATGTGGAAATCAGTGCGTCGCAAGCGGCGCAGGTTGTCCTTGTAGTGCTCGCTACCGTAGTAGACAACCGGCAACAGGGGCGCGCCGCTGTGCAAGGCCAGGAGCACCACACCCGGGTGGGCCTTCTGTAAGCGGCCATGCTCGCTGCGGGTTCCCTCGGGGGAGATGATCGCGATGTAACCCGCTTTCAGCATCGCCAGCCCCTTGCGTACGGCGGCCACGTCGGCTTCACCTCTGCGCAGTGGAATGATCCCACACACGTCCAACAACCAGCGTGACCAACGGCTGTCCCAACGATGGGCCGACACGAAACCGGTCACCGGACGCGGCTGCAGGCGGGTATAGATGATGGGGATTTCCAGAATGTTGACGTGATTGGTGACGATGATCAACGGCCCTTGAGGTGGTACCCGGGCCAATTGCGCGTCGTCTATGCGGCACAGGAGGCTCGTCAGACCTTTGAAAGTCGCGACTATGATACGCTGGCTGATCGTCATGGAACGTCCCCTGGAGGTTGGTAGAGCACCTCGATCTGGCGCGGTAGCAACTCTATCTCCAGGTGCTGCCCATCAACGCACAGGATCTCTCCGTCCGTTTGAGCGGGCAGCGCGCCTTCAACGGCTGTCACAGACACGTGCGCTGCTTGTCCGGTCGTGATTGGCTCCTGGGTGGCTTGTGTGCCCCGCAGGAAATGCGGAATGAGGCTGAACATGCGAGCGCGGCTCACCTCGTGGGCGATACACAGGTTGAACAAGCCGTCGTCGGGTTCGGCGTCAGGTGCCATCAGAAAGCCGCCGCCCAACCGTCGCCCGTTCATGATCGAGATCATCAACGAAGGCTGGGTGAGCGCGTGGCCGTCGTACTCGACGGTGGTGAGCGGAGCCTTGTAATACAGCAAGATGGTTTTGAGCACAGCGATAAAGAAACTCAGAAACCCACCCAGCCGGGGCAATTTGGCGACTTGTATGGTGCCGATGGCGTCAAACCCCACACCGACGCAGTTGCCAAAATAGCGTCCCTGGGGGAAGAGGCCGCCAACGACGCGCCCGACGTCAATCATCCGCCGGTGGTCCTCAGCCAGCACCCGGCAGGCAAGTTCCAGGTCGTGGGGGACGCCTACGCCGTGGGAGAAGTCATTGCCGCGACCCACACCCAGCATGCCCAGCGCAAACGAGTGACGATCTGCCTGCCTGGCCTCCATCAGGCCGTTGAGCACCTCGTTGGCAGTGCCGTCGCCACCCGCTGCGACGACGACGTCATAGCCTGCAATAACGGCCTCCCTGGCAAGTTCTGCAGCGTGCCAGGGCCGTTGGGTGCGCACGACGTCAAAGTCAAGGCCGTGTTTGGTTAGCAGGCGCTTGATCTGAGGAATGGCGCGCTCTCCGGCTCCCCCACCGGCCACTGGATTGGCGATGATCTTGTACTTTCCCATCCTGCTCCTGGTCACCCGGCGTTCTCTCTGGTCTCCCCACACTTGGGCCGGAACTGTGACCTGCCACAATTATATCCTGGCGGGCGCGCTGACGCAAATGGTTCACTCGGCCAGGATCTCCACCTGCGCGTTCATGCCCGTCTGCAGATTCAGCGCGGTGGGCTCCAATTCGATCATCAGCGTGTAGGTCGTGTCGCCCTGTTGCACGACCGCGACGGGTGAGATCGTGGCCACGCGCCCGCGCAGCGTCTGATCCCGGAAGGCGTTCACGCGCACGAGGGCCTCCTGACCCACACGCACGTGGGCGATGTCCAGCTCACTCACGTTCCTGGTCTCGACGCGCCAGCGAGACACGTCGAGCAGTTCGACGGCCGGCGCGCCCGGCGCGGCCCACTCGCCCACGCTGGCCAGGACGGCTGCGACGAGGCCATCGAAGGGAGCCAGGAGCGTCGCGTGCGCCAGGTCGGCCTGGGTCGCTTGCAGGGTCAATCGCGCGCGCTCGACGTCCAGTTGCATCAGTCGGAGCGCCTCGGGCGCGCTGGGGTGCTGTGCCTCGTACAGCGCCAGGTGGGCCTCGGCCAGTTGCGCTTCGGCGTCGGCGACCGCGACGGCGTACTTGCGGTCAGCGGCGTGCAGGTCGTATTGGGCCAGCGTCACGTCGTAATAGTCCTGGGCTTCGGCCAGCGCCCGCGCGGCGGGCGAGGACGGCGCCCAGGTGTGCGTGCGCGGGTCGTCCAGCACCTTCTCGTACGCGGATTGTGCGTCCGCCAGCGCCCGCCCGGCCTGCTTCAGCGCCGCGCGGTCAATGACGTCCTGATTGGCGCGCTGGGTGGCCAGGGCGTATGCCTGGGTCAGCGCGGCCTGCGCGCCCGTGATGGCCGCCGTCGCCGCCAGCACCCGCTCCGGGAGGGGTGTGGCCTGTGCCTGCAACTGGGCCAGCCGGGCCTGGGCGTTCTGCAGTTCCAGTTCCGCCTGCGCCACGGCGCGCTCGAGTGTGGCAGCGTCGAGCGCGGCCATAGCCTGCCCGGCCTCGACGTTTTCACCGACCTCGATGGCGACCGACTCGACGAAGCCATCCACCCCAAAGCTCAGTGCCACCTGACGGGCAGGCAGCAGCACACCGTTGGCGGTGATGCGGCCGGGAGCCGGTTGGGACAGCAGGCCGGTGTCCGGCGTAGGAGTCGGCGCGGGAGGTGCACCCGGTCCTGCGTTGCACGCTGCCAGGCTTATGACCAGCATTCCCAGGATCAGGCAGATTGGCTGGACGCAGATAAACGCGGATGAACGCTGATATTTCATTGGATTCACCACGTCATTATCTCCTCTCGACGATGGACACGGGGTCGAGCCTGGCGAGCATCCAGAGGACCAGGCCGGCGCTGACGGTGACGACGGCCAGTGGCATGGGGAGCGTGAGCAGCCAGGGCGCAGGATTGAAAAAGTTCAACGCCAGGGCCTTCGGGGCGTAGAGGGCCAGTTGGATGTAGAGCAGGCCGGCTCCGCAGATCACTGCGGCCAACAGCCAGGCCGCGCCGATGGTGCCCGCTGTCTCCCCGATTGTACGTCGAACGAGCCACGACCGGCTATAGCCCATCGCGTGCAGGATGCCAAACTCCTCCTGCCGCTGGTCGAAGAAGGTGTAACTCAGGGCGCCTAGCGCAATGGCCGCCACGACGGCGATGACACTTTCGACCACCCCGTACACCAGGAACGTGAACGCCATCGTGCTCCTGGATTCACTCAGCCGCGTCTCGTAGGTTTGCACAGCCGTTTGCTCGGAGGCCACGCTGTCTTCCAGCCAGGCATCCAGTTCAGCCTTGCGCCCCTCGGCCGGGACGATCAGCAGGCCGACCGGGAGGGACGAGTAGAGCTCGTGGCTTTGCAGGTACTCGGAGGAAGCGAAACCTGTCCATATATCACCCTGCCGGTGATTGTGCAAGGGACGGGAGAGGATGCCGACGACGACCATCTCGGTTGGGACGAGGTAGTCGTACTCGTAGGCCGGCCGGCCCACTTTGTCGCCCACGTGCAGGTCGCGATTCGTCGCAATGCTCCTCGATACGACGATTTCGTTGGTGCAGGGACGGGGCAGGCGTCCCTCCTCCAACTGCACCCCGTACACGTTGACGAGAGCCGGCAGGTCTTGCTCAGAAACACCGTGGATCCTGACCTGGTTGCGGCTCAGAGGCGGCATCTCGATCATGAGCCCGATTGCGATGGCAGGGATGGCGCGGGCGGCGGCCGGGTGAGTGCGGATCTGTGCGGCTACCCCAGGGTCCAGAGAGGCTCCCGCGCGGGGCGAGACGCTGCTGATGGGACGCAGGTGTTCAGCGAGGACCTGCAAGCAATCCCCCGTCGGTCCGAACAGGAACCCCGGAAAGGCGACCGCCAGCGTCATCAGACCCATCGCCGCGACGAGTGCCAGGCCGCGGCGCCTGTGGCGCAGGTAAAACGTCCAGGACGACAGGGGATGGGGCGACGAGCGCTGCGCCGCTCGCCGCTGGCCACTTGCATCTGTGCCGAGTTTCCCGCGCTCGATGATGGCGACTGCATCGAGCCGGCCGAACGTGCGCGTGATGCCGACAAACACGAACCCGACCACGGCCAGCGGGAGCGGGGCGGAGAACCAGATGGGCGTCAGATTGGCCAGGTCCAGTTCCAGGGCCGGTGGGAAAATGCTGGCCTTCACCCAGACAAAGACGAGCCAGGAAAGCGCCAGGCCCGCGATCCAGCCTGCGCCCGCCACAGCGATGCTTTCCAGCGTCAGCCGGCGGACCAGCCGCTCCCTGCTATAGCCAGCCGCATGCAACAGGCCGAACTCTTCTATGCGCTGGAGCAATCCGATCCGGTAAATCGTCCCCACAACCAACGCGATCACGAGCGCGACCAGGGAGTCTGCGACGCCGAATAGCAAGCGCATGAACAACCTGCCCTGCGCCAGGAGCTCATCTGCCTGGCGCTGGGTCATCACGTCTGTGCGCGGAGAGGAGATCGTGGTCTCCAGAAAGTGGTCCACCGTGGCTTTGTGGCCCTCCTGGGCGACGACGATCAGGGCGGAGCGCGAGGACCTGTACAATTCGTGACTGTCCAGGTACTCGTAAGAGGCGATCCCCGTGAAGACACTGCGACCTGGGCCGGCTCCTGAGCTTGCCGAAGGAACCTGTCCTGAGCTTGCCGAAGGAACGTCTTCCAGGATGCCCACCAGCACCATGGTTGTTGGAATGTCCGAGAAGAGATTCTCGTTGATCGAGCGGCCGAGTTCGGCGCCAATGCGCAGCCCCACCGATTCGGCGAGCGCCTCCGAGAGCGCGATCTCATTTGTACGCGCTCGTGGCAGCCGTCCTTCTTTGAGGCGCAGGCCCCAGGTATCCATCAGGTACTGTGCGTCGGCCTCCGGTACGCCGAACATAGGAAAGCCGCCGGAAGAGTTCATCGGCGCGCCGATGTACAACCTCCTCGCCGGGACCACCCGCGCCACGTCGGGATGCGCCCGGATCTGAGACACGGCCCCCGGCTCGAGCGAAGAGCCAAGCGCGCGCACCACGCTGACCCGCGCCAGGTAGCGATCGGTGATCTCTACCTGCTCCACGAGACAGTCCAGCAGGCGAACCACGATACACACGCACAGCGTCGTCAGGCTGATGAGGCCCAGCAGCAACAGCGCCCGACGCTTGTGGCGGCGATAGTAGGTCAAGGGTGACAATGGATTCATTCCAGCGCTCACGTTTACCTTCTTTCAATCACCGCCACCGGATCGAGCCGGCGCAGCATCTGGGCGATCGTGCCCGTGCCGGCGATGACGACGGCCAGCGGAATGGGCAGCGTGAACAGCCAGGGTGTCAGGTTGCCAAAGTCCAGGTGCAGGCCCCGGGGCGCGTAGACGACGGCCTGGAAGATGATCAGGCCGACGACGCACACCGCCGCCCCAATCAGCCAGGCGAGGCCGACCATACTGCCCACCTCCTGCGCCGTGCGGGAGACGAGCCACGAGCGGCTGCGCCCCGCCGCGTGCAGGATGCCAAACTCCTCCCGGCGCTGCGAGAAAAAGATATAGTTCAGGGCCGCCAGGGCAATCGCCGCGACCGCCGCGATGAGGCTCTCGACCAGGGCAAACAGCACGGCCATGGACAATGCTATCTGCTGAAACAAGCGCTCCTGGGCGCTGTAGGTGTCCACCCCGATCTGATTTGAAGCGACGCTCCCCTCCAGCCAGGCATCCAGCTCGGCCTTGCGTCCGGCGGCCGGGACGACGAGCAGGTGCACTGGCCGGGAGGCGGTCAACTCGTGGCTCTCCAGATATTCCAGCGAGGCCAGCCCCACCCACAGATCGTCGAGGGGGGGACACCCCCGGGACGGGGGCTGCGGGCAGGAGCGGGACAGCAGACCGGCGATCACCATCTCGGTCGGCACGTCGTCGATGAGCAGCGGGTCGGTTTCGCTCTGCCCGCCGGGCGTGTCCCCCACGCGCCAGCCCCGGTTCAGCGCCGTGGCCCGCGAGATGACGATCTCATTGGAGCGGGGCCGGGGCAGGCGGCCTTCCACAAGCGCCACCCCCAACTGGCTCATCAGCACGGGCAAATCGCTCTCGGACACGCCGCAGACGTTGACGCTGGCCGCTGCACCCGGCGGCACGAGCGCCTGCAACCCCAACTGCATTGCCGGGATGGCGCGCGCGACGGCCGGGTGGCTGCGAATGTGCGCCGTCGCGCCTGGGTCGAGCGTGCGCCCTACCAGCGGCGTGACATCGCTCACGTAATACAGATACTCGTAGGCCGGTTTCGTCGCGTCCAGTGACGCCGAGGTGAGGAACACCGGGAATGCCACACCCATGATCATCAGCGCCGTGCTCGCGACCAGCATCGTTCCCCGGCGCGGATGGCGCTGGTAAAAGGTGCGAGACGACAGCGGCCGGGTGGACGAACGGCGCACCGGTCGGCGGCGTTTCCCCGCCTCCATGCTGAGTTTCCCTCGCTCAATGATGGCGACCGGGTCGAAGCGGGCGAACGTCCGCCAGGCGCTCCAGGCCGTCTGCGCGATCACCGCCAGCGGCGCGGGCAAGGCGAACCAGAACGGCGCCAGGTTCCCCAGGTCGAGCTCCATCCCCCGGGCGTAGTACAGCGTGGAGTTGAGTCCATACAGCGCCGCCAGTGCGAATCCCACGCCCGCGATCCAGCCCACGAACGTCACGAGCGCCGTTTCCAGCGTCAGGCGGCCGACGATCTGCCTGGGCTGATACCCCACGGCGTGCAGCAGCCCCAATTCCTCGGTGCGCTGCGTCAGGGCGATCCGGTTGATCACCCCGACGACCAGCGCGACGATTAGCGCGACGACGCAGTTCACCACGCCGAAGATGAGGTACAGCCCGTGGCGAGCCATGGTGACCAGTTGGGACACTTCGCGGAACGTTTCCGTCTCCGTGCGGGCGGAGGCGACTGTCGTTTCCAGGAACTCTTCCACCGCCGCCTGGCGGCCGGCCTGTGCGACGACCAGCAAGCCCACCGGACGCGGCGCGAACTGCTCGTGGCTCGCCAGGTACTCGTAGGAGACGAAGCCCACCCGGATGCTCGAGCCCTTGTTGACGGTTGGATCGCTCTCCAAGATGCCCACCAGCACCAGGGGGGCCGGAATCGCCCCGTAATACTCCTCGCTGACCGAGCGGTCAATCGTGTCGCCGAGCCGCAGCCCCAGCACGCGCGCCGTCACCTCCGAGAGCACGATCTCGTCGGTGCGCGGCGCGAACATCCGTCCTTCCTTCAGCCGCAAACCAATGTGCGCGATCAGGTATTGCGCATCCCCCTGGGACACCCCGGCCAGGCGCGCTGAATCAAGGCCGATCAGCGTCGGCGCGTTGATGTGCAGGCCGTTGTCCGGGATGGCGCGCGCCACGTCTGGGTGAGTCTCGATCTGCGCTACGACGCCTGGCTCCAGCGCGTCCCCGGCGGCCGGGTACACCCGGCTGATTTTAGTGAGGTAACTGGAGCGGGAGCGCATCGGGATCGAGTCCAGCACGCTGACCATGACGTAAATGCCCACCGTCGCCAGGCAGACGATGGCAATCAACAGCAATGTACTCCGCTTGTGGCGGAGATGGTAGACCAGTGGCGATAAAGGGTTTTTCATACGATCACCTGTTGTGAGCCATGCGCCTGTGTGGCGTTCGCCAGCCGGTCTTTGACGCTGGCGATCTGTCCATCGCGCAAAGTGACCACCAGGTCGGCCTCGGTCAGAATCTCCGGGTTGTGCGTCACGGCGATCAGGCTGCCCTGCTCGCGGTAGCCGCGCAACAGCGCCATCACCTGCAAGCCGGTATGCCGGTCGAGCAGGCCCGTCGGCTCGTCGGCGAAGATGATGCGCGGGCGGTGGATCATGGCGCGCGCAATCGCCACCCGCTGCCGCTCACCGCCGGACAGCTCGTAGGGGAAGCGATGCAGCTTGTCGCCCAGGCTCAGGTCGGCCAGCAGCGCTTTGGCCTGCTCGGCGTGGGCCTTGTCCTGCAGCGGCGCGGCGACCATCACGTTTTCCAGCGCAGTGAGGTAATTGATCAGAAAGTGCTGCTGGAAGACAAAGCCGAATTCGGTACGGCGCAGGGCCACGCGTTCGCGCTCCGGCATCTTGCCGTAGGCACGGCTGTCAAGATAGATCTCGCCTTGCGTGGGACGGCGCAGCCCGCTCAAGAGATATAGGAGCGAGCTCTTGCCTGAACCCGATGGCCCCAGGATGCCGATGAATTGATGATCCTC
>Ga0172366_10001874_pt1 | contig 16408 bp, 19 predicted proteins | sample LakKivSesite69cm_FD_114533 | JGI IMG/M metagenome (GOLD analysis project Ga0172366, IMG submission 114533) | Sediment microbial communities from Lake Kivu, Rwanda - Sediment site 69cm | ecosystem: Environmental > Aquatic > Freshwater > Lake > Sediment | place: Rwanda: Western Province, Lake... | reverse complement strand
GACAAGGCGGACACACGGAGATCTTCGCCCTCTGGCTCGAACAGTCTATTCAGAGAGCTGCAAAGAAACAGGCAGAAAAGGAGGTGACTACCACAACAACCGACTAATCGGCATCACCGCTGGGGCGGGGGAAAAGCAATATGAGCACCTTCACAGCCCAAAGCAACGATGCGGGCAACCGCCTTCGCCCTCCTGGCGTCCGCCCTACTGCCATTCCTTGCCTTGGGCCAGCCAACCGACTTCGTCTTCACGCGTGCAATGTACGGGCCCTGGAACATGTCAGAGTTGGGCAGCATGGGGTTCGACGCGTTCTACTGCCACTTCAAATGGGAGTCGGAATTCCTCAGCCCGGGCTCGACCGAGCGGAAGATGGGCAAGGAGAGCATGGAGGCCGTGGCCCACAACGTCACCTACATCGCTGGCCAGTACTACATGCAGCCGGTATGGTCCGTGATAAACTTCAACTACTCTAGGGCCGTGACCATGGGCGGAGGGGTAGAAACCCTCACACCCTCGCCGGTGGACGAGACTTGGTGGCTGCATGTCGTGGAGGAGCCTGCCCTATTCCTCGCCAACCTCTCCCTCCATTACCCTATCTGGGGCGTGGTCTGGGACTTCGAACTCTACGGGCACGACACCTACGGCCACGACCGCTACACATACGACGCTGCAGCGCTGGCCGCATTTGGGCAGGCTGCCGGCGTGATGATCCCGTCCCTTTCCCCAGGGGAGCGCTACCCCTGGCTTCTGGGCAATGGACTGTTGGACCGGTACCATGAATGGTTGAAACAGAAGGCTTTCGCCATGGCCCGATCCACCGAGCGGAAGGTCCACGCCATCAACCCAAACCTCTCGCTTGGAATACTCGGTTTCTTCAACGCGTGGTTCCACTGGTCGGTCCTCGAGGGCTGGAACTCGTCAACAGCTCCCGTGACTGGCTGGTGCGAGCAGACATACGGGGGCTACAAGCTGGGCGGGACCGAGGGCGTGGATGTGTACCGGAGGATGTGGGCCGAGCATCGCCTCTACGGCAAGTTCCTGCCCGGCTTGAGATCCTCGATCACATCAATGGAAGCCGGCATTAGGGACAACGGCGCGTTCTGGTCCTACGAGTACGACGGTCAGTGGTGGCAGCAATACGGCCAGGCCCTGAAAGACAGGTACGAGAGGATGCACCGTGCCTTCGATTCCCTGTTCTTCTTCAACACTGACGATGTCAACCCGCTACCCATCTTCGATCTTCTTCCAGGGGTGGAAGCCCGGCCATACATGTCCGACAACGGAACCTGCACGGTCCTGCTGCAGCCCTACACGGCGATCATGCCGATGAACATCACCATCCTGACGGACGCACCTGAGGTGATGTACATGTGGTTCGATGTGAACTGGCTGCAGCAGGATGATTGCCGGATCCGGGCTATCCCGAGCTCGGATGCCGTCTTGGGCATTGACGGGCTTCGGTGTGTGATCTCGGGCCTTTCGGCGGAGGATCTGGTTCGCACCGAGGCCTGGGCCCTGATTCGGGAACTTGACCAACTTCTGGCCCTATACGCGAAGGCCGGGCTGTCCGAGCCCCCTTGGGGCAGGACGGTTCTGCAGTCCGCCGTGGCGGAGTTCGGGGCGGCCAACTATGGCGCGGCCCGCGATCGAATTCTGCAGCGACGCAACCAGACATACGCCTTCGGCATCGACGGGATCTGGCCCCTTGTTGAGTCAGGCCTGGCCAACCCCAGGGGGAGCAGGATCCCGCTGCCCATCCTGCGCGACCTGTCCACCGCCAAGAGCATGTTCGACGACGGCAAGCCCCGGCTCGGCGAGGTCTACTTCATGCAAGGACTTTTGGACATCGCGGCCGAGGTCGCTGAGGTATCAGGCATCTTCTGGGTATTGGCGCTTTTTGGAGCGCTGGCCTCGCGAAGGCCGCTGTGGCAAGGGGATGTAGGATCATGACTCTAGTAGTTCATGATGGGGCCAGTTTCAGGCTGATCGTTGCCGCGGTCGTGTTGCTCTTTGGGCAGGAGGTATTCCTGGAACCTCTCCTGAGTCTGGACGATGGCCGGATCGGCGTCCTGTACGTCGGCTGTGTGCTGCGCTCGCGGCCGTTTTGGCTCATGAGGTCCGATCCCCTTTTTCGAATGGGCTTCGTGCAGGCAACGCTGCGCGACTCCGCGGCCTACGGCCCCATGCCCGCCGGCAGCGAGGCGGAGGTCCACAGGATGGTTAGGCTGTACATGCCCCGCACCTACGAGGACCTGGTGGCAAACTACGATGTGCTCGTGCTTTCGGACGCGAACGTGTTCGCTGTTGGACCCCACCTCCCCAAGCTTGCTCAGGCGGTTGCTGAGGGGGGTTTGGGCCTGTTTATGGGAGGGGGTTGGGAATCGTTCGGGGGAGCCGGCAGCTCCTACCCGCCGTGGGGGGAGACTTCCGTTGGACGGTTGCTGCCAACCGAGGACATCCTCGGCGTCTGGGAGCAGTCCGCGACCCAGCGCGTGGTGATTGATGAACCCGATCATGAAATGATGCGAAGCCTCCCCTGGGACATGGGGAACCCGGACTTGGCGGCGCCAATAAAGTGGCACCACAATCCTGTGAGCCTTAAGCTGGGTGCCGAACAGCTTGCACACGTGATTCCGAATCCAGGCCAAGAGGATCCCCTCATGATCACGTGGACGCTGGAGGGAGGCACCAGGGTGTTCGCGTTCACCAGCGAGATTCATCGCTTCTTCTGGCAGGGCGGCGAATGGGGCAACCCCTGGATGTATGGCATCGATCTGGGATGCAATCTGATGATCTACCTTGATGGGCGGCCGGTTCCGCAGGATGTAGCCCTTGTGCATGCTGCGAGGTCGAAGATGTCTGAGGTGGAAACGAGGAGGTCCCTGTTGATGGTCCTGCTGGATTTCTGTGAGTCCTTTGGCGCGAGTACGCAGAGGATCGCGTCCGGGTTCAAGGAGATGGATGAGGTGATTGCCCGGGCCCTGCCCCAGTACCTTCAGCTTCGCTTCGAGGAGGTGCTGGAGACATATCGCCTAGTCGACGGCATGCTGGCGGAAGCGGAGGAGGAAGCCGTCAAGCTCAAGAATCGGACGTTGGTCTGGGTCTACGTCATCGAGTGGCTGGCGGTTACTGGAACCGCGACGTTCTGCGGGTTCGTGCTCTGGTCATTGATGGTTCGCCGCTGGCTGTACCGCGAGGTCCAGACCACGATGTTCCGGACCGGGTAGGGTCCTGAAAAGGGTCCCCCGCGGCCCGTTAAGCATGGGGGACGGTTGGGCGCCGTGGTTTGCCAGGACGAACAACCGGCAGCAAGATGACGTTGACGCCGTGTACGAGATGATACGCGTAAGCCTGCCATGGGTGAAGAGTGCAACTGCGGGCGAGGATGCTATCGTCTGTATGGTAGGTATCGGGGGCCTGCAGCACATATCCTGGAACCCGCAGGGGACGGAACAGAAGCCACCTTGGTAGTGCACTAGGGACAACGAGGAACGTCAAGCAAACTGACTGTTGGGTTCTAGGTGAAAAGCATCTCGTCATTCCGTCCTGAATAGAAACCAATCGACTGGTGGGATTTTGGTAGCTGCTATGTTTCTACCTCCGTCTCTCAGGTAAATATTTATTAGACCACCGCTCGGGCGCTCGAGTCGAGGGAGGAGAATGAGGAGGTACGTTGGCGAGCTAACGTCGATCAAGGACGTCCCCAAGGCCGGGGTTCACAAGGATGAAGATGGACTTGAGTGGAAGGACTTCATCCGCAGGATCAAGCTGGTCGGCTACAGGAAGAAGAACAACGAGATTGTCTACAATCTGCCCCAGAAACTGAAGAGGAAGGTCATCAACCAGCCCAGGAAGCTCTGCGTGAGCGAGGGCTACGACTGGCACTTCAAGACCAAGATCATCGACAGGCCCGTCCTCATAACCTTCAACGAGGAGGACAGCAAGAAGATCGCGGCCGGGAAGTACCCCTAAGGGGCCTTCCCTTCCGACGCCTCTTGCGAGCCGTCTTCTTCTGCCGGGGGCGTTCCAACTCCGTCCGAGCCCTCACCCTCGTTCCCGGGTCTTTCGAGCTCAGCTTCTTCGGTGGAGCCGGACGGGGTCCCAACTGCGGCAGACTGCCTTACAGGGTGCCTCTGTTCCCAAATGAGAAGTACGTAGGACGTCAGCAGCACGAATCCCCCGATGAGCGCCATCGCCAGCACCCTCAGCAGGCCTGAGCTTGCCCGAAGCTCGGTTCGTCCCTCCAGTACGGACATCAGAACCGGGATCTGGTATTCGGGAATGTAGCCCGACAGATTGCCCAGGATGAATGCCCTGGCCTGCTCCTTCAACGTCTCGTTCGCATCCATCATGGCATTGGCAATGGCGTAGACCGCGGCGGTCGTGGGCGTGCGAAAGCCCAGGCACCCCCAGGACATGTCATGGTAGAGGATGGCCGCTTGGTAGTCCTCGCCCGCGCAGGCATGATACGAAGCCTGTTCGTACCACCAACCTGATTCATTGAGCTTTCCCTGGAACGACTCGCGCCTTGCCGTAGTCTCCCAGAGGGAGACCGCATTCAGGTGCTCCGCGGCATTCCTGACATTCGACTCCGCTATCTGGTTGCTCAGCCTCTGCGCCTGGGTCAGGTAGTCTTCGATGGTCTGGTTGTAACCGGCTGCCTCACGCAGATCCTCCAGAATGAGGGTGACTATGCCACGAGAGCGCTGCAGGAAGAGCTGTGAATTCAACTCGCCGGAGAGCACGGTGGAAAGGCCCCTGGCGAGTGAACCTGCCAGTGCGAGGGAAAGGTCCTCGAAGTATTCCAGCTGCAGTGCATCGTAGGCTAGGGCAAGCGCGGGGGTCCACCGGACCTGCCCCTCCTGCTGTGCTACTATGACGGACGAGAGGTAGTCATACAGCGCCTTTCTCGGGGGGTCCATTTCAACGCCTTTGCCGGAGACATCCTCCAGGAGGGATCGAGCGACGAGGGGCTGGCTGTTCAGGAGGACGGAGGTCGCCAGAAGCAGCATGTCGGTGACATATGAACCATAGGCGAGCCCCGCCTTTGCGTTCAGGGCTATGGCGGGGCCGAGCTGCCCCATGAGATCGTAGCCCCCGAAGGCAGGTCCCCCAAAGAATGAGACGGGGTTGGACACGTAGCCCGAGAACGCCCTGGTGTCGGCGAACCTCCGGCTCCTGCCGAGGATCTGAAGGAACTCGAACTCCTGCCACGGCCACATGTACGAGCTAACCCCCACTGCGTTGGTGAAATCCTCCAGGCTCCTGTAATACGCCGCGGCCGCCTCCCGGTACAGCCCCGCCGAGTCATACGCTGCCCCAGCTTCGAGTTCGAATGCGTAGTTCCTTGCCGGGTTGGTCGAGGCCAGCTCCTCTGCCGTTCTTGCTGCTTGAACGTACATCTCCTTGGAGAGCTCCATCATGCCGGACTTCGCATACATGAGTGCGGCCTGGCTGAGATTGCCCAGGCCATCCGAAAGGTTCCCGAATTCCACGAGCTTCACCGCGGCTTGGGAGAAGGCGTCGCCGGCTCTGTGGTATAGCTCGCCGCTGTCGGAGGAGTTGAATCCGGCCGAGACAGCCGCCAGGAGGTACAGTTGGGCACTGTGGGAGAGGTTTCCCGGCCCAGGTTGCTCGGCCGAGGATATGGACTCGGCAGCCCTGGATAGGTACTGGGCCGCCATCCCGAAGAGATCGGACGCCGTCGGTTCCTGGATCTCATATGATCGCAGCGCAGCGTCATGGAATCTTCTCCCGGCATCCTCCCAAAGGCCGAGGAGGAGCGCGTCCCGAGCCTCGGACGCAAGTCGGTCCACCTCGTCCAGAACGAGGCTTTGGTATCGCTCGAACGCGTAGTCCGCGCCGTCGGAGAAGTTGTTGAACTGGAGGAGGTAGCCTGCCTTCCGGACGTGGGTTGACGCTGAGGCAAAGTCGTTGCCTTCGGCAGCTTGGAGGTACGAGAACGCCGACGCGTTGATGTGGGAAAGGAATCTTGAGCTGAGTCCAGCCTCGGCTGCATAGGAGGCCGAGTCCAGATACATGCCGCCCCTTTTCGCCGGATCAACCTCCTTCTCGGCCAGTGCGGAGAGGAGGTCCGAGGCTTGGGCCATGTACTGCGCGAGCAGATCCGAGTTGTTGAGCCTGTCCTTCGCAAAGCAGCGTCCGAGCTTGGCCAGTATTCGGGACGCGGCAAGGTCCTCACCGGCCACAAGCGCGAGCTGTGCGGACTGGTTGTACTTCTCGGCGGCTTGGGAGAACTGTCCCGACGCAAGCAGCTGGTCGCCCTCCGTCTCAAGGTCCGTCCAGCCGTCCGCCGCATGGGCCGTCGGCTGGAAGAGCACAAGAAAGGCGAGGAGGGTGGCGCAGGTCGTCGATGGTCCTTTCCTCATAAGACCTACTCTCGGGTGCTGCCAATCCAGAAGAAGACCTCTTCCCCTGTGTCGAGCTGCGCGGTGATCTTTGCGCTCTGGGCCGCCGGGCCCAGAATCTGGGTGACCTCCTCGCTTGAAAGGGAGAAATCAATCACGCACGTCTTCTGCCGCCCCTTGCCAACCTTCACCTTCTGCAGGATCTTCGGGCTTGATGAGTTCCCGATTGCCAGGCTCACGTTCACCCGGTATTCGTAGTCGTCGCCGAGGTCGTTCTCTACGACAAAGGCAAACCTCACCCTCCGGGAATAGAGAGTCTTGGGATATTCGAAGAAGAGCATCTGGTAGCTTTCGGCGTCGACTGCATCCAGGTATAGCGCGTTGCTACCCAGCCAGACCGTATCCCCGGTTGAGTAGTACCTCGAGAAACAGCTGGCGAAGTCCGAATGAGGCCCCCAGCCCAGAAGGTCGGCCGACAGCCCCACCCTCAGGGATGAGCGATCGACGTAGAAACTGTTCCCGAAAATCGTCGATGACGCGACCATCGAGGAACTGTCAGCCTCCGGCGCGAGAACGTCGAGAATGGGATCCCCCGCCGACAAGTTCGAGAGGTTGAGCTTCCATGGCTTGAGCCAGAGCTGGGTGAATGGCTCCCTCCCCCTGGGGGTCAGGACGATGAGCGCTGCGACTGCGATTATGCCGATTACGCAGGCCACGATCACTGCGTTGCCGACCAAGCCTTCTGATCCATCGCTCTCGGGAATCGCTTCCGGCACGCAATCCCGTGAACACCGAAAAGGTAGGTATATAGCTGTTCCTTGGTGTTTGCCGCCAAGCGAGCGCAGATGCTCGCCATTCGTCTGGCCGGATATCTCAGGAGCGGGGCATCGGCAGGTGGCCTCAGTACGGGATCCTAACCTCCTCCCAGGACACCTTGCCCTGCTGAATCACTTCCCTCACCTTTCTCTGTGCCTTGGAGAGCTCTCCGCTTCCGGACTTGACTTCGATGAAAGCGATGCGCCTGAGCGATCCGCCTTGCTCTCGATCCTCGGACAGGCCGTCGAAAACGATGAAGTCCACTGGGCTCCCGATCCACACGGCGTCATGGGGATCAAAGGGGAACTGCTTCATCAACGGTGAGAACCTCTCAAGCACTCGCCCGGACATCGCCCTTCCGCTTCTCGCTGCCGCGTCCCGGCGAAGCTCCCACTCCCGCTCGGTCACTCCGCTTCTCACCCGCTCCTCTACCCTTTCCCGCCACAGAATGTCCAGATCCCGAAGCCTGCCCGCCGCGACACGGGAAGCGATGAGGTACCCGAAGGCGATTCCGGCGACGAGAAGCGCGATGTAGACAACCACTGGATCAGCGTTCAAGTGCAGCGATCATCCTCTCTCGATGGCTTCGATTCTCGGCAGGTAGGTCGTCAACGCCTGAGGGATCACGACCCTGCCGTCGGCGGTCTGATTGTTCTCGATGATCGCTATCAATGTCCTTGAGCTTGCGATGGCGGTGCTGTTGAGCGTGTGGACATACTGGGTTGGTTTGCCGGGCGCTTCCCTGAAGCGGATTCCCAGCCTTCTTGCTTGGTAGTCGGTGCAGTTGCTGCAGGAGACCGCTTCACGGTACCGGTCCTGCCCGGGGAGCCATAGTTCGAGGTCGTACTTCTTCGCGGCCGTCATGCCGAGTTCGCTAGTGCACACGTTCACGACCCTATATGGCAGATGAAGCTCCCTGACCAGCTCCTCGGCGATGGCGATCATCCTTTCGTGTTCGTCCCAGGACTGCTCGGGCAGACAGAAGACGAACATCTCCACCTTCTCGAACTGATGGACCCTGAAGATCCCCTTCGTGTCCCTGCCATGGCTGCCCGCCTCCGTGCGGAAACACGGCGAGATGCCGGCGTACCTTATTGGCAGCTCTTTCTTATCCAGGATCGCGTTCTCGTGTAGGCCTGCCAATACCTGCTCGGAGGTCCCCACCGCAAACAGGTCTTCGCCCTCGATCTTGTAGATGTCCTCCCGGCCCTCGGGAAGGAAGCCGGCGCCCTGCATCACGCGTTCTCTGATCATCGCCGGCGGGTAGATGGGCGTGAAGCCCTTCTCCGAAAGCCTGTCTATGGCGAATCTCATGAGCGCCATCTGCATCAGGACCGCCTCGTTCTTCAGATAGTACCATCTGGCCCCCGAGACCGAGGCAGCCCTCTCAAGGTCTATCAGATCCAGCTCGAGGCCGAGGTCGATATGGTCCTTGACCGGCATGGGGAACTTGGGCTTGGTGCCCCAGCGCCTGACCTCGACGTTATCCTCCTCACTTCTTCCGCTCGGCACGGATTCGTGGGCGATGTTGGGCAGCCGTAGGAGATCCCGATCGAGGATCTCTTTGTGGGATCTCACCTCCGCCTCAAGACCGCGGATGGTCCCGTCAAGCTTTCTGCTTGCCTCAATCTCCTTGCTCGGATCCTTCCCGGCCGACCTGACCTCGTTGATCTTCCTGTCGAAGACGTTCTTCTCGTGCCTCAGCTGATTCAGCCTGTCTTGAGCCTGCCTCCATTCCTTGTCGAAGCGCACGGCTTCCTCCAGGACCGCCAGTCTATCTTCTTGAAACCGAATGCGGATATTTCTTCTAATTACTTCCGGATTATCCCTGAGAAGTTTCATATCGAGCATACGATCTGATGTAGGCGGTCCGTGGCCTATTATGTGTTACCGGTTGTTGGTTCTCGATCGGCAGCGTCCGGGCTGAAAGGCCATCGTTCGAGAGGTTTGGGTAGAAGTTATCAGTCCGGCGGGCACGCCGTTGTGGCCACGACCGCGGGTGCTCGCCGGAGGAAGGATGATGCCGAAATTCGCCATAGTCATCAAGTCGGATGAGGTAGGGGTCCTAAAGGCCGAGATAGATGGCAGCAAGAGTCCCAAGACCGTAGAGAAGCTCATGAAAGCCCTGCCCATCGAGGCACGGGGGGAAATCTGGGGCGAGGAAATCTACTTTGCCATTCCGGTGCGCATGGGCCCAGAGAATCCGCAGGATGTGGTAAACAAAGGGGATCTTGCCTACTGGCCACCTGGAAACGCGTTCTGCATATTCTTCGGGAGGACCCCGGCCTCGAGAGGGAGTGAGATCAGGCCGGCCAGCCCGGTGAACCTCCTGGGATGCGTCCTCGGGGACCTTTCTCCCCTGAGCAGGTTCTCATCCGGGTCGAGAATCAGGATCGAGCGGGCCTAGTAGCCCGAGCCGTCGGTCTGGCTGGGGGGTCAAACGGCCTCGTCGCGGTTGGGGTGTCCGGCTCCGAGATGAGCCACCAGCAAGGGTGCTATGTCCAACTCCGAGTAACGGGTCACTATGCTGTTCGTCACGACTACACGATCGGCGCCTGCCTCGGCCATCCGCAGGTCGGCTCCGCCGACGAAGAGCCCATGGGTTGCCAGTGCAACCACCCTTGAGGCGCCAGCCTCCTTGGCCAGGGAGATCGCCTTGATCATCGTACCTCCGGTGGCGATCATGTCATCGACGAGGTAGACGGCCTTTCCTGCGACATCCAAGCGGCCCTCGGTCTTGGAGTACCTCTGGAAACCGGATGCCCCCTGCTCGTAGCCGCCCCTGACCTTCTTGAGTGTGAATCTCTCCTTCCCGCCTTCTGCAAGGTACTGGGCTCCCTCGTCCGGGGACACTATCACGGGCTCCTTGCTGTGCTCCCTCGCGTATGCGAGCAACATCCCGGCGGCGCTCAGGTTGGCGTAGTTCCCGCCCCACATGCTGACGGTCCCTTCCCTCTTTATGAAATGGCAGTCCAGGGTCACGATCTCGTCTGTCCATCTCGACAGCCAGGCGCCTACCATCTTCGCACTGACCACCTCGCCGGGTTGGACCTTCTTGTGCATCTTCGCGTAGGGCAGGTATGGAGTGACAAGCTGCGCCTTCTGGTTTCTGTCGGCCAGCTCGGAGAGGATGAGCATGAGCTGCAGGAGGGAGTCATTCTGGTTTGGGAATAGCCGGTGAACGAGCATCGGGTTCGGGTCTGCCGTCTCCTCCGGAACCCTGACGTACCACTCGGAGTCCGGGAACTGGTTGATGTATATCGCCAAGGGCTCGATGTTCAGGGCCTTGCCTAGTGGCTTTGCGAGGTCCTCGGCCGCGGGCGTGTAGAAGAGCGTCCGGCCCCTCACATCTCGCCCGAGGCGCCGTGTTCTGAAAAGTCTTTGCCCCTGGCCCATGTCTGTTGGGTAGACCCACATGTGTTACACTTTGTGTAGGCCCTCAGAGTGCCTCACTCCGGGGAGTTATGCCGCCCCGACCCGCGACCGAGTGTTTCCAAGGGGTAGGCTGACTTCCTGAGGTTTCTTCTCCCTCGGAGGGGGGAACGGACTCAACCCATTACCCGAAGCCGTTATTCGAGGCTCCGTGCATCGATCTGCTGTACCGATCTGAACCGCCTGGTGAAATGCAGCCAAAGCGGGAAGGCGGATGATTGTCCCTTTCCCTAACAGCCCGTCCCTGTCGCTGGCTTGGCTGAACTGTCCCACCCCTCGAGTTTCTCCTGGGTGCCCCTCCTTCCCAAGCTGAACACGTCCTCGCCGAGATAGGCGCCCGCGTAGGCGGCGGCCTCCCCCAGGACAGGCAGGAATACCATCTGGGCGATCCTTGCATTCCTGAAGATCCTCACCTTCCTCGTTGCGTGAGTGTGTATGAACGACCTGCCGCTGTATCCCGGATCCCAGAGGGCCGAATGTATGTGGATGCCGCAAGCCAGGGCCGAGCTTCTCGGGAGGAGCAGCCCGCACAGGTCAGGCGGTATCTTGATCCATTCGTTCATGGCGCAGTGATAGACCCCAGGCCCAATGTCCCAGAAGGATTCCTTTGCCTTCTTCTCGGAGTAGCTGCAGATCACCCTCTTGGAGTTGTCGAAGTCGAGCGCCCCCTCTCCGACGAGCTCGTAGACCTTGCCCACCGTGAGATCGACGCCGGCCTGCTGGATCTGTGTCCTGGATACTAGGTTGGACACCAGTTGGCCTTCCTCGATCCTGCGAAGGATCTCTTTCCTGCCTAGGATCATCCCGGTCGCCCCGGAGCGCCGACCCTTCCGGCATCTTAAGAATGCTTTCGCGGGCCTTGCACCGCCGTCCGCAACATACAACTATATAGATCGTCGAGAAAACGTTTATAAAGCGCAGATCCAGACGGGTGGTGCTGGGTTGGTCACTGCAGCATCTGCGGTGTGCCACCTTTCTTCCTCGAGAGGATCCACAACTCACGTTGGAGGATAGCTCGTGGGCAACATACGAAGGTCAAGAAGAGGATCTTTGGCGTTCCATCCACGCTCAAGGGCTAGCGACCACGCCGGAAGGGTCAGGTGCTGGCCTGCAAGCGACAAGCCTGGGTTCCTGGGTTTCCCCGCCTACAAGGCGGGCATGACGCATATCCACATGATCGAGGACCGGCCGAACTCCCCCGAGAAGGGCAGGGAGGTGTTGAGGCCGGCCACGGTGGTTGACTGCCCGCCCGTGAAGGTTTTCGGGATCCGGATGTACTCGGCCGACAAGTTCGGCAAGTTCGTCGCGTCGGAGGTATGGTGCAACGAACTCGACAAGGACCTCGCCAGACGCATCAAGCGCCTGCCAAAGGAAATCGACTCCGAGAAGCGGGTTGCGGAGATGGAGAAGCGGGCTGACTCCGCGGCCGACTTCGCGGCACTCGTCCACACTCTGCCGAGATCGACTGGGCTGAAGAAGAAACCCGACGTCATGGAGATTGGTCTTGGAGGGCGCTCCCCCAAGGAGAAGTTCGGGTACGTCAGGAACCTGCTCGGCAAGGAGATCAAGATCTCAGAGGTCTTCAGGTCCGGAGAACTCGTTGACGTTACGGCCGTGACGAAAGGCAAGGGCTTCCAGGGCCCGGTGAAGAGGTTCGGCATCAGGATAAGGCCCAGGAAGACCAATGACGCGAGACGCAATCCGGGCAGCTTGGGGCCATGGCACCCCCATCAGGTCATGTGGAGCGTCCCACTCGCCGGCCAGATGGGCTATCACCAGAGGACTGAGTTCAACAAGAGGTTGCTCCGGATCGGGAACTCGCAATCCCCCGTGAACCCCGAGGGCGGCTTCCTACGGTACGGTCAGATACACGGTGAGTATGCTTTGCTGATGGGTTCGACGCCTGGTCCGACGAAGAGGCTGGTGAACCTGAGGAAGCCGGTGCGTCCTTGGAGACACCTCCCCGAGGGAGCCCCCAATCTGACGGCGGTTTCGGTTGCATCCGGCCAGGGCAAGTGATCGTATGAAGGTCAAGGTATACTCTCTGGACGGGTCCCCGACGGACGATGTCGAGCTGCCCAAGGTCTTCCACACCCCCCTCAGGGAGGATCTCGTCAGGCGGGCGGTCATCTCGGCCCAGTCCGCCAGATTCCAGCCTTATGGCCCCTCCCTGGTTGCGGGCAAGCAGACCAGCGCGGAGTCCATAGGGAAGGGGCGTGGGATGGCGCGGATCAAGAGGACCAAGAGCGGACGACACGAAGGCGCCTTCGTTCCCCAAGCCGTGGGCGGCCGTCGCGCCCACCCTCCGAAGGTCCAGAAGAAGCTTCACAAGAAGATCAATGACAAGGAGAGGGGTTTGGCGATCAGATCAGCGATCGCGGCAACCTCCTCTTCGGACCTTGTGAGAAGGAGGGGGCACAGGATAGATGATCGGCAGGTCCCGATCGTGGTGTCCGATGACTTTCAACAGATGTCCAAGGCGAACAACGTCAGGGAGACCCTCGTCAAGCTGGGGCTTGGCGAGGAGGTGGAGAGGCTTCACAGAGGCAGGAAGCAGAGACCAGGGAAAGGAAAGATGCGGGGGAGGAGGCGGAGGGTCCCGAAGGGCCCCCTTTTCGTTGTCGATAGGGTCTGCCCTGTGGAGAAGGCCTTGTCCAATCTCCCCGGGATCGACGTAGCTAGGTCCGAGAACCTCAACGCCGAGGCGCTTGCACCGGGTGGCGTTGCCGGCAGGCTTTCGGTATGGACTCTGTCGGCCCTCAAGAGGGCGGGTGAGATTTATGGCTGAGGGCATGGATTCGAGGAATGTGGTGCTCTACCCCGTAGCGAGCGAGAAGGTTCTCAGGCTCATGGAGATGGAGAACAAGCTGGTGTTTGTGGTGGCGAAGACGGCCGACAAGCGGACGATATCCAAGGCCGTGGAAGATCTCTACGATGTGAAGGTGGCAAAGCTCAACGTCGTGAACGCGGCCAAGGGGATCAAGAAGGCATATGTCCAGCTTGCCCCCGAGTATAGCGCGGAGGAAATCGCGACCAGGCTTGGTGTGCTGTAATGGGAAGGAACATCATTCCCCAGAGGAGGGGCAGGGGCTCCCCGACCTACCGGGCGCCCACGTTCAAGTCCCGCGGCAGCGTTAGCTATCCATCTGCACAGTCCGACACTGATGCCCGGGTCATTGAGGTCCTGCATGACCCCTCGAGGACGGGACTCGTTGCGAGGATCCGGTACAGGAACGGTGACGAGAGGCTGGTCCTTGCGTCCCAGGGGATCAGGGTCGGCGAGACCATCCGATGTGGGGTCTCTGCGCCCGTCGAGCCCGGCAATACTCTTTCCCTCGCAGAGATACCCGAGGGGACCCTGGTGTTTGGCATCGAGACTCGTCCGGGATCTGGACCCAAGCTGGTGCGTGCGGGCGGGTGTTATGCATCCATCATCTCCCACGATGTGGGGATCGCGACCATCCAGCTTCCATCCGGGAAGGTGAAGGTTCTTGACCCGAGATGCAGGGCGACGATCGGCATGATGTCCGCGGGCGGGCGAAAGGAGAAGCCATTCCTGAAGGCGGGAAACCGGTTCATGGAACGAAAGGCGTCGAACAAGAAATACCCACGGGTCAGGGGGGTCGCGATGAACGTTTGTGATCATCCCCACGGAGGGGGCGGACACCAGCATCTCGGAAGGCCGTCGTGCGTCGGCCGGAACGCGCCCGCGGGAAGGAAGGTGGGCCACATTGCCGCAAGGAGAACTGGCGCCGGCAAGAGGGTGCCTAGGAAAGAAACCAAGTAGGAGCTGATCACTTGCCAAGAAAGAAGTTCACTTACAGGGGCAAGGCGCTGGAAGAGCTGTCATCCATGTCCTTTGAGGAGTTCCTGAAGCTGCTGCCAGCTCGGCAGAGAAGATCGATCAGCCGCGGCTTCTCCAAGAGGCACAAGAACCTCATCGAGAATATACGGGGCACTGCCCGGTCTGGCAAGGGGAAGCAGGTGATCAGGACCCACTGCAGGGATTTCATCGTGCTCCCCGAGATGGTTGGCCTCGAGATGGAGGTCTACAGCGGCCAGGTATTCCAGAAGTTCGAGGTCCAGCCCGAGATGATCGGGCATTACATCGGCGAGTTCGTCCAAACGAGGCAGAAGGTCAGCCACAGCGCCCCCGGGGTTGGCGCAACCAAGAGCTCCAAGTACGTGCCACTGAAGTAGGCGGTTTCATGGTCAAGTTCGGATACTCCTACAGCAAGAAACACGACCCCGCAAAGGTCGCAAAGGCCATGGGCAGGGAGATGAGGGTATCCCACAAAGACGCCATGGAGATCTGCAGGGAGATCCGTGGGAAGGGCCTGGATGACGCCTTGGATTATCTGGACAAGGTGGTTGAGGGCACCCAGGCAGTGCCGTACAAGACGCACTGCAAGAAGCTCTCCCACAAGAAGTCGCTGAGCAAGTGGCACTCCGGGAGAAGCCCCGTCAGCGCCACCGAGGCCATCATCGATATCCTGGAGAATGCCAGGAGCAATGCCAAGTACAAGGGCCTCGATGAGGATTCGCTTTTCATCAGACATGCAAGCGCGAGGAAGGGTTTCATCATCAGGGGATTCAGGCACAGGGCAAGGGGCCGGGTTGATTCGTTCGACAGCCCCACCACAAACGTTGAGATCTGGCTCGGTGAGAAGTGAGTTGGCGCGGGAACGGGAGTTTGTTGAGGAAGGCATAAGGAAGGCCGATATCAAGGAGTTCCTTCGGGATAGCCTTCAGAAAGCCAAGTTCGGCGGGGTGGACATCCGAAGGACGGCACTCAGGACTAGGATGATCATATATGCCGAGAGGCCGGGACTGATCATCGGCCGTCGGGGCAGGAACATCAAGGACCTCACCGACGCGCTGCAGGAGAGATACGGCTTTGAGAATCTTCAGATAGAGGTTGAGGAGATATCCATCCCGGAGCTCAACCCTCACATCATGGCAAGCCGGATAGCTGCGATGCTGAAGGCGGGGAGGCCCTTCCGAAGATCTGCCTTCATTAACTTGGACAAGATCATGGAGGCGGGGGCCCAGGGTGTCGAGATCATCATATCCGGCAAGATCCGCGGGGAACGGGCCAAGTCGGTGAGGTTTGCCAAGGGGACCATCACAAAGTGCGGGGAACCAGCCAAGCAGGTGCTGCAGGGACTTGCCGTTGCGGATCTCAAGCAGGGGATGATGGGGATAAAGGTCAAGATAATGCCTCCCGGCATTCGTATGCCGGATCACCTGGACTTTGAGGCGCTTCAAGAGAAGGCCCGGGCTGGCGAGGCCAGCAAGGTTGCAGCAGAAGCGGCCGCGGTGGGTGGGGAGGCTGAGGAGAAGCTCGGCGAGGCTGCCCCTGAGGAGTCCGTGGGCGAAGGCGCAGCGCCTGTCACATCCGAGGGGAAGGAACAGGAGGGCAGCCCGGAGGCAAGCGGCGAAGCGCAAGAGGGCAGCCAGGCCGGGCCTGATGATTCTGCTGGGAATGAATCTGGAGGAAAGGAAGGAGAAGAGAAAGAAGGCGAAGATTCGGGTGCATGAACAGGGAGGAGCTAGTGATGGCCATACTGAGACCCGACGAGATCAGAAACATGCCCGAGAGCGAGATAAGGGAAAGGCTTTCCCGCTTGCGGGAGGAGCTCGCCAGCGAGAGGGCCACGATGTCCCTTGGCGCGCCGCCCCAGAATCCCGGCAGAATAAGGGAGATAAGGAGGACAATTGCCAGGATCCTCACCATACTTGGTGAGATCTCCGAGGAGAAGGGTGCAACGAATGAGTGAAGTGTGTCAGGT
>Ga0172366_10001873_pt1 | contig 16410 bp, 6 predicted proteins | sample LakKivSesite69cm_FD_114533 | JGI IMG/M metagenome (GOLD analysis project Ga0172366, IMG submission 114533) | Sediment microbial communities from Lake Kivu, Rwanda - Sediment site 69cm | ecosystem: Environmental > Aquatic > Freshwater > Lake > Sediment | place: Rwanda: Western Province, Lake Kivu... | reverse complement strand
GAAAATATATAAACATTGTATTTCTTGGGTCATCTTCTTTCCTTTTTCCTGCCGTGCTAAAACTTTGACAAGGTGGTGCTCCAAATATAATTTGTATATTATCTTTTAATGTTTCATAAATATTATCAGATATTTTGGTAATATCACCATCATTCGTTAATAATATAGAATTAGGAAAATTTAATAAATGTGATTTTTGAAAATTTTTAATATATTCAACATAATGTGAAACATTAATATCCGCATCTTCCATTCCTTTTGTATCACCACCACAACCTGAAAAAAGTGAAAGAGCGTTCATTTATAGAAATTTATTAATTGAAATTGATAATATTTAATGAAAATTAAATTTTAATATATATCAATTTTATATCAATTAATAAAGTTGATTAATTAAATAGAAATCAAATATCATAGATATTTGATTTATATAATCAACAATTTTTGATTAATTATTATTACGCCTTCGGCGTTATAATAATTAATCAAAAATTATACACGTCCAAGGTAATATTTTCGCATATATTTTCTCAATTGTTACTTTACTAATTTCACAAATTTGGATAATTTGTTCTTTACTAATATGTTTCATATTTTTTTGTTGAATATAATAATATAAAACACCACTTGCGAAAGATTGTGGAATATGTTTTTTTAGAATACTTAATTCATTAATTTTTTCTGCTAAATTCATTATTTCTTTGATTTGATGATTATTAAATTGTAATTCAATACAATATCTTTCAAGAAAGTCATTCCATTCACTTGGTTTAATTTCTATTTTATGTTTTGAATGAACTAATAATTCAGATAAAGTTTTATGTCCCTCACATAAGTCACAAAATTGTAATCCAAAATATTTATAAATAGTGTCAGGTAATATTTTTACACCACACGCTTTACAAGCATTATATATACAAGCACTTAATAAAGCATTACGATTTCTTCCTCTACTTAATTGATGTTCTCGAATACTATGATAAATACTTTTTGACAATTGAACCACACTTTGATTTAATTTTAATTCATTACAAACATTTGTAATTATATCAAAAACTTGTTTCAAACTTCTTTCTTTATATGGAATACTACTCCAACTTTGTAACCTCTTTAATTGAGAATTTTTACCGGACATCATAGTGCTTAATGAACTATTCGGTAACAATGGGTCAATTGGCATACCACATCTTGTTGGATCACTTGATTTACTATCCTCTGTCCCATAAAAACGATATTCAGCATTCATATCAAGAGAACAATACACTTGATATCCACATTTGGGACAAGTTTGATATCCATCATCTTGTGTCCATTCTTCAATTGGAATATTACAATCACATTTATTTTTTTCTACATTCTCATTCTGTTGATTGATATTATTTTGTTGAAATGTATCAAACTCATTAAAACAATCAAAATCAGAATTCATTGTAGAAAATGTATTACTATTATTTCTTTTAAAAAGTTTTTTTAAATTAAATTATTAAAAAAAAACTGCGTTTTTTTTTAATAATTTACTTAAACGAAAATTTTTAATTTTGATTAAAAATTGTTTTGTTAAATTAAATTATTAAAAAAAAACTGCGTTTTTTTTTAATAATTTACTTAAACTAAAATTTTTAATTAATTAATTAAAAATAAATTGATTAAATTTAATTAATAATTAAATCAATTTTAAAAATGAATATCATTCCTAAATCTATTAATATGTATGATTTAAGTATCAAATTATTTGGAAAACCCTATTTTATTAAAAATACATACTTATATCAACAAGCATTTACTCATAAAAAGATTGAAGAAACAATTTCTCCTAAAAATTGTAATAGTAATCCTAATTTATCAATATCATATGAAAGATTAGAATTTTTAGGTGATAGTGTTTTAAATTTTATCATCTGTGATTATTTATATAGAAGATATGTTCTATATGAATTGGTAGATATCGATGGTATTCCTAATTTATTAATTACAGATAAAATTCAAGAATCATTCTTAACTGACCTTAAAATTAAATTAGTAAATTCTGATATTCTTTCTTGGTTATGTAAATGTCTTGATATTGAAAAATATATTCTCCAAGTTAATAATTTTAAATTTACTAATTCAAGTATTAATGAAGATATTTTTGAAGCATTAATGGGAGCAATTCTATTAGATCATCATTTCTATATTGTCCAAGAATGTATTATTAAAATCATTGAAAATCCTAATTTCATTGATTTTACTGACCTTATTTTAAAAGACACTAATTATAAAAAAAAATTATTTATCTATTTTCAAAAAAAAATGGACGGAAGATTACCAATATTTCATACTCTATATTTACCTCCATCTTATTCTAAACATAAATATTTTCATGTCGTTGTTTGTTCTCCAAATGGTAAAGTATTAGGATTTGGTATCTCAAACACTTTAAAAATGGCACAACAAAGTGCTTGTAAAAATGCTTTCGAAATTAATGACTTTAATAACCCTTCTATTTGTTTTAGTGAATATAAATATCTATATTCTTTAATTAATGATAATACTTTAACTGATATTTCTCCTGTAAATTCTTTTTTATCAAATACTTCCTCAAATAGTAATGAATTAGAATTATCAAATTGTATCAAATTATTTAATCCTAATAATATTAAAATTAATAATGATGATATAATACAATTTTTAAGTAATATTCTAAATATTTCACCCCGAGAATTAAAACCAATTACAAATGACGAATTATATAATTATCAAAGAGCATTCATTCATAAATCTTATTATCAAATTTGTTTAACAATTTATGAAACTGAAGATAATATTACAATTAAAGAACCACATATATTAAGTGAAATTAATGTAATAAATATTTCATCAAATGAATTATTAAATTTTCTTGGTAATTCTTTATTAATATATATTCTTAGCAAATATTTATATAATCTTTATCCAAATGAAAAAGAAGGTGTTTTAACAAAAATTAAAACATCTGAAATTCAATCTAAAAATCTTAGTAATATGTGTAAATTATTAAATCTTAATAAATTCTATGTTCTTAATTCGAATGATGAAAATTATAGATATATGATTGATAAAGATACAAATGATAGTAATAGTGATATTAAAAATTTGGATGAAGTTTTCTGTAGTTTTATCGCCAGTATTTATTTAAATCAAGGCATCGAATTTGTTGAAAAATTTATAATACATTTATGGAAACATAATAAAAGATTTGAAAATTTTGTTGATGAAAATTATAAACATAAATTATTATTATTAATTCAAGAGAATGTTAAATACAAAAAATATTTACATCCATATCCAAAATATGTTCTAACAAATGAAACTAATTTAGAAAAAAAGATTTTCATCACAGAAGTTTATGACCCTGATGGAAATATTATCGGTAAAGGTGTTGGAAAAAATAAAAGATTATCTGAACAAGATGCCAGTAAAAATGCCATTGTTTCATTATCTTCTACAACAACCAGCTCTGTGTGTTGATGAAGCATTTATTTGTTTATTAACAACAGGTGCGGTATAAGATGTTGCTGGTCGTTGTTGAACATATATATTTTGAGTAACATTACTTTGTGGCACTGTTTTGTATTGATTTTGATAAGTAGCAATAATGGGATTAAATGGTTGTTTATTCATTTTGTATTATATATAATATATATATTTTTATTTTAATTAAAATTTATTTGTTTTTAATTGTATAAGTAACATTATAATATGAATGATAATACTTTAGACCCAAATTCTAATCTAAATTTAGAATTAAATTCTATTATTCAATTAAATCAATTCTCTAATTATCTTTGTAACATTCGTGTTTCACATATACAGGTTTCAAATGATAATGAATTTGGTGATGCTCGTAATCATATTGTAGACACAAAAGTAATAGATTTTTGTGTGTTTCATATGCAACAAAATATTGATGAATTAATTCAATATTTTTTAGCATTGTTTAATATTGTTAAACCTACTGGATATTTTCATTTATTTTTAAATGATAGGCTATCTAATGGAATTTTGTCATTGAACATTGATTTTATGACTTCATTAATTAGTTCAAATCAACAAGAAATTCTACATTTTGATTTAAATGAATTTCCACAATTTTTTGTGAATAAACATATTTTAGCTGAAACTGTGCCAAATATTAATCCAAATGATTTAAATTTAATTTCTTTTAATAAAATTGTGTTATATGAAAGATTAAAACAAATTGGTATTGATAATTATTTAGAACATAATGAATTTAATATTTTTTTAATTGAATATACTGGTAATCAATTACAACCTCATTCTCATTTACAACATTTTTATCCTAATGTTAATTATTTAATTGAAAAACAAACTAGTTTAATTACTACTAAATCAAGAGTTTTTATTGAAAAACAACAAAAACAATTAGAAGAATTAAATGAATATTATCTTACTCGTTCAAATCTTTATCACCAAATGATTACACATTTAAATCAATCAAATGAATACGAATTTCCAATGAATATATATTTTCACGAAATTCATTGGCAATTATCTACTGGTGATAATCCTTTAGGTGATGTTTTTTATGACCTCAATTCTTTCTATAATTTCTTTGAATTAAGACCTGATGTTCCAATTTCTAATTTAATGGATGCGACATCAGGTAAAAAAAATGTTGATTTATTAAATTCAAAAGTTAAAATATATAAAGATTTTATTAATACAAAATTTTATCGTGAATTAGAACGATGGAAACAAACTTACAAAAAAGATTTAGGATTTTTACATCAAATGAATAAAGTATTCAGTTGCCGTGGTTTTATTAATATTGACCCTGATGATGAAAAAATTTTAGTAGATACTGAACATTTAATGAATACTGATAAAAGTATTTATCAACACGGAATTGAATACTTTTTTATATTTCAAAGTGATGGAAATATTACTGTTAGATTTCATATACCATTTAATACTGAAGTTGAATCAGAAAAGATTACAATTCGCAGATTTTATTTATGGTTAGAAAAATTTAAACAAAATATTATTCAACCATATTATGATTATATGAAAACAAAAATAGAACCAAGTAATGGTTTAGAATTATTTAATACAATTTATCGTCAAAATAATTCATTATTTTATATTTTACAAGAATTATTACATTGGAAACAAAGTATTCAACTTAAATTTGAAGAAATAAGTTATATGAATTTATTTTTTGACATAACTTCTTCACAAAAACACGAATTTAATCCAATTATTGGTAAAACATCTTTTATTTATTGGTTAAAAGCAAATGAATATTTTGTTAGAAAAGTTGATGAAAATAATAGTGTTGATACTGGTATTATTTTTCATATGAAATACAAAAATATTAGTAATTATGAAAATATGGAAATGATTTTTGATGTAATGAGTGCTTATGTATATAAATATCAATTAATCGGCAAAGAAGAAGAAATTGTTAGAAATGAATTATTAAAAATGTTAAAAGAAAATTATCAAAATCGCACAGAACAAGAAATGGAACAATTTGTGAATGATTGGATATATAAATATTTTAAAAATAAAAGTCGTTATACAAAATCTTTTAGTGGTGTTGATATTTTAATTAGTAAAGTATCTAATGATTATCGTATTTATTTAAATGGTTTTCGTAACTTTGATGATTATCGTCACGTTATTTTTTATGTCTATACTTTTTTCAAATTTTATTTTTATCACGATAAAATACCTTTTGTAAAAGATATTATTGAATATGAAAAAAGAAAACTTGTCACTCAAGGTGGAGATATAGAACAACCAATTGAAGAAAATATTCCAAAACATTTATTTAGTGTAGAAGAACAAGATAAATTAGACTTTAAAAGATTATTTCATTTAACAATTAATATAAGTCGTAAAGGTGGAAATAAAATTACAAAATACACTCCAAAATTAAATATTAATGATAATGAAAATGAAAATATTATTCAATCTATTGATAATATACCAAATAATGAAAATGTAACTGGTGGTTCAGGTGTCAATCGTATTGTTAGTTTATCTAGAAAATTACAAATTGAAAATGATGAACCTGATGTGATAGAAAGTTTACCATCAAACAATGAAAGTAGTTTTGCCAGTGAAACAAATGAATTTGAATCAGTTGCTTCAAAAGAACCTGAATTTAATGGTGACCTAGTTCCTGAACAAGATATTGAAATATCTAGACACGACGCAATTAAACCAATTGAACAAAGGTCAGTTTCTGAAAGGTCAACTTTAAAATCTAAATCTTCAGGAACTTCAAGAACTTTAATTGCTCGTTATGAACAAGAACCTCACACACATCAGCACGAAGATTTATTAGTTGCACAAGAACAAAGTTATAGAGGATATCGAATTTCTTTATTAATGAAATTAGACCCTGAAGTTTTTAAAAATACTGGTAAAAAAGCATATTCAAGATTTTGTCAAGTAAGTAGTGGTCGTGTTCCTATTGTAATTAAAGATGACGCAAATTTTAAACAAATGTTAAAGAACACTGAGAATAATTATTTATTACAATTAAAAAAAGATAAAATAAAACCTGATGAAGTCAATTCTCGTATGAAAGCAGTATTAAGAGGTGATGAAAGATTAATGGTTACAAAAAAAAATAAATTAATTGATGGATATTCATTAAAATATCGTGGAAAACATTATATTTGTCCTGAAGCGTGGTGTATTCATTGTCAAATGCCATTATTATTAAAAGATTTAAATGTTCGTATTAAACATCCAATTACAAATGAAGAAATTACTTTAGAACAATATTTTGAATTAAAATTAAATGAAAAAAAGAAATATCCTGATTTTCAAATTATTTCAGGAAATTGTCCTAAATGTAATGGTGATATTATTCTTAATGAAGATAGTAAAGATAAAAGAACTGAAAATCAAAAAGTATTAATCGCTAAAAACGCTGTTGGTAGACAAGGATATCCTGGTTTTATTAGTAAAAAATCACATCCAAATGAACTTTGTATGGTATGTTGTTTCAATAATCCTCTTAATAAAATTAATAAAGATGGTGGTAAATATTTCTATAAAGATTTTATGACATATGAAGGTTATGAAGGTGAAAAATTAGCACAAGATAAAGAACATAATTCTTATGTAATGCCATCTCATTCTGTCAAAACAATTAAGAAAAAAAGTTCTTCAACAGAAGATATACAAATTTCATTAAAACCTTGTCATATTCATCGTTTTGGTTTATTACCTGAAACTTTAAATAATTATTTAAATTCACATCCAATTTTACAAGAATATACTCATATTACAGGATTACCATTCCAAAAGAAATCTGAACAATATTACCAATTTTTAAGAAAAGGTATTCCTTGGAGTGCTGGTATGTTAAATAATTTAATGGATTTAATGTATTATTATTTGTTTGACTTTGAACAATTAAATGTTAGTGATGGTGAAGTAACGAGAAAAATATTATCAAAAGATGAAAAAATTCAAAGAATTATTACTCATTTACAAAATATTCCAAACTTTAATCAATACTTTGAATTTATTGAAAATGGTTTATTAAAATTTTATTTCAAAGAACCTGAAAATCTTTTTAGATATTTAAAAACTAATCCTATTTGGAATGAAGAATTTATTTTACCATTATTATCCATTCCAACTTTAGAATATCATCGTGATGATGCTTTAGTTTCACATCCTGTTTTTGTTATTTTTTATTTTGATAGTCACGCCATTAAACAAAGTGATATTGAAAATCCTAAAATGACTAAAAGTGAAAAATATTTAGACCAATATTCATTCCAAAATAATTTAAAAGTTCTAGTATCACATCGCGACTTTACTGATAAACATCATATTTATTTTATATTTAAAAGAAAAATTCAAGATGATATTAGTGCCTTTGAAGAACAAAGTTGGACAAATGGTGGTTGGAATTATGAACCTATTGTTTTCTTGTCTAAAAATGAAAATGAAAATCCTAAAACAATGAAACTATTCCAATATATTAAATTAGATAGTAAAAATAATATTAATGAAAATAATGAAGAATCAAAATCAATTAATATTATACAATTATTAAATTCTAATATTAATGAATTTGTTTCAATGATTGTTGCCAATAAAGATTTTGACACTTACAATGAATTTAAAAATTCATATCTAAAACCTAAAGAATTAAATTCAATTGGTTTTAGTATGAGTTCAGTATGGGTTGATTTATTGTTTCGTCATTCCGCAATTTTATGTAGTTATAATGATAGACAATTATGGATACCAATTTATCCAAAAATTTATACATTTTTAGAAGAATTAGTTCAATTAAAATTTATTGATACTCAACAAAGAAGTGTTATTTTTAATTATTTACAATCACCAAGTGATACAATAAATATTTTAAATGATTGGTATACAAATTTATTTAGAGAACATCAAGAAGAATTTTTATTAATACCTTATAAATATGTATTAAGAAAAATTAATGATAAATTTTATATCACTGGTGTAATTACAACTAATAAATATTGTTCTAAATTTACTACAATACCTACTATACCAACAAAATTTAATGAAAGTGAATATAAATCTTCAAATGAAATAGAAAAAAATGTTTTCATTCGTAAATTTTTACAAAAAGTTTTAAGAAAAGTTCAAAAAGTTCCTAATAAAGTTAAAGAAAGTCTAAAAAATATTATTGATAAATTAAAAAAAATAATAGATAATAATCGTAATATTTTACAACAAGAAACAAATCCAATTAATCAAATATTAATTGAAAAATATGATGAATTTTATAATGAAATCATTAATGATATTTTAGAAGAAATTTATTTATTAGATGAAAATGAAATTGTTGAAAAATTAAATGAAATAATTGAATTACAAAATAATATAATATTAGATTATTATTCAAATTTAGATATTGATAGTGATGATTTAATTGGTTATAGTGTCTATAGTGAAAAAATGTATGAACTTGAATCAAATGATATTATGATTAATGAAGGTGTAAATGGTTATTTATATGATTTAGGAAATGTTTTATCAGAAAATGGTAATAGACAATTAATTGATGAACGAATAAAAACAAGTTATAGAGATATGAATGATAAATATAATTGGAAATGGATACAATATTTATTTGCTACTTTCATACGAAAAATGTCCAAAGAAGATATAAATGAATTGGCAAATATATTTGATAAAAAGATATTGTCAGAAGATGAAAAACAAACATTTAAAGAAATATATAGAGATTTTTGTTTGAAATATATCAAAATAATTAAAGACATTTCATTAGAAAATATATCAGAAATAGAATACAATTTATATCGAAGATATATGGAAGGAAAAAATATGAAAAGAATAATTATTCCAAAAAATTCTAATTTAATTGTTAAATTTTATAAATACTTTACTGAAAATGAATTTTTCAGACATCCTTTTTTCAATAGCAATTGGCAATGGGATATGCCAACAATTAAAGAAAGAATAACAGAATATGAATTTATTTATGCTGAATGGAATGTTAAAATTCTTGAAGCATTATCAGTATTTAAATTGGCAATTATTTAATAAATAATTAAATAAATTATAAATCCGTAGGATTTATAATTTATTTTAATTTAAATAAATAATATTTTATTATATAACCAAATTATATAAAAAAATATTTGTCATTATGTCAATTAAAAAATTAAAAAATAATTTACTACAAATGGAGTGTCAAAAAATTATATCTAATACGATTAATAATAATTTTAATATGAATGATGAAGAAATCGATGAACAACCAAAAGTGGTTTATAATGTTGAAACAAATAAAACAAGAAAAACAAAAACAACAAAAGTTGTTACTAAAACAAGAACTACTAAAAAAACAATTATTGAAGAAACAATTGTTCCTCAAAATAATGTCAATTCCGTTGAACCAATTGATTTGGAATGTTCATTAAAATATCAATTAGACCAAATTAAATTAACAAAATCATTAAAAATGACAGATGAATATTTTTTAATCTTTGATTATTATGCAAAAATTTATGGTCATGATATGACAGTTGTATTTTTACAAAATGGAACGTTTTATGAATTATATGGTATTGATAATGAAAAAGAAAAATGTTTTGCTCAAATTAAAACAATTTGTAACATTCTTGATGTCGTTTTAAGTCGTAAAGATAAAAAAATTCTTCATAATGATCGTGATAATGTTTTAATGGCAGGTGTTCCAGTCCATTCTACTAAAAAACATATTCAAAAATTATTAGACAATGGTTATACAATTATTTTATATAATCAAGTAGAAAGACCTGATGGAAGTTATGAAAGAAAACTAGAAGAAATCATTTCTCCAAGTATCCAACTTGATTATGAAACATCAAACAAAGATAATAATTATTGTGTTAGTGTTTATTTATATTGTGGTAATCACTTTGTTAACAAAAAAGAAATTTGGAGTGCTTCTATTTGTTGTATGGATGTATCAACAGGTAAAATGAATTTATACGAATTAATGTCAAGTAATAGTCAATCAAAAACACTTGAAGATAGAAAAGAAAATCTTTTTATGGATATTAAGAGAATTCTTAATGTATGTCCTTGTTACGAAATACTTTTAACAATTGAATTTGAAAAAGATATACTAAATAATTTAACAGAAAATCACGATTACTTTGATTTTGAATATTGGAAATCTGAATTAAATATTGAAAATAAAAAATGTTATATCTATTTCAATACTTTAATTGATAATAAAGATTTTGAAATCATTCAAGATAATCATATCAATAAAATTTTTAATCAAAATGCGAATCATTGGCATAAACAATCTTTTCAAGAAAATTATCTAAATCGTATTTTTACAAAAAGAAAAAGTAAAATGTTACAATTATTAGAAGAATTTAATTTGGAAAATGAATTTACTAGAAAATCTTTAATGATTTTATGTCAATTTATACATAATCATAATTCTATATTACTAAAAGATCTTGATAATCCTAAATGGTATGACACTGAATGTATGAATGAATATAAATTTGATTATTTAAAATTTGAAAATAACACTTTGGATCAACTCAATGTTTTTTCAAATCAAATTAATCAAAGAACATTAAAAAATCAATATACAAATATTACAAGTTTATTTGATGTTATTAATCATACTTGTTCTGTATTAGGTTATCGTTATTTAAAAGAATGTTTATACAAACCATATTCAAAAAAAAATAAAGATACTATTTTGAAAGTAAATAAACATATTGATATCTCTATTAAAAATGAATTAGATAATAAATTAAGAAATAAATTTACAAACCTATTTGATATTGAGAGATATTATCGTAAAATTCAATTACAAAATATTCAAATCTATGAATTATATAATTTTTATGATACTATTACTAAATGTATAGAAATTGGAAATATTTGGAATATATATTTTCAAAATGAATATCGTATTGATGTAATTACAATGAAACAATTTACTGAATGGTTTGAAACAATTTATGAAGTTGAAAATTTACAATTTTTAACAAATTTTAAATCTAATTCAATCAAAAGTAATCAAAATTTTATTATATTTCGTGAAGGAATTTGTAAAGAGATTGATAAAATTACAGAACAAATGAATGACTACAAAGAAAAATTAGAAGAAGAGAAAAATATCTTTGAAAAAAAATATAATTGTGATTGTAAATTAGATAATAGTGATAAAGATGGATATTATCTAACAATTACAACTGCAAAATATAATAAAACATTTACAGGTAATAAAAATCAAAATTATAAATTTAAAGTTCAAAGTTCTATTGTAAAAGTAACAAATAATATTTTAGACGAAATTTCAAGAAAATTAGATGAATGTCAAATGAAATTAATTGAAATGAATAAAAAGAAATGGAATGAATATTTATATGTTTGTATTGATAAAATTAATGAAGAATGGAATATTCAAATTGCATATATGGATTTTATATTAAATGGAGCATACATTGCTACTCGTAATAATTATATTTGTCCAATTATTGAAGAAAAAGAATATTCATATGTGGATATTAAATCATTAAGACATCCATTAATAGAAAAAATATTACCAAATCATCAAAAATATATTGCCAATGATATTTCAATTGGAGAAGACAATGAAACAGGTTATGTAATTTTTGGAACAAATAGTTGTGGAAAAAGTGTGTTAATGAAATCAGTAGGTATAGCGATTATATTAGCACAAATTGGTTATTATGTGCCTTGTAATTCAATGAAATATTCACCATTTAACAATATATTAACAAGAATAACAGGGAAAGATGATTGTATTAAAGGTCATTCAAGTTTTACAATTGAAATGTTGGAATTAAATCTTATATTACAAAAATCAAATCGTAATAGTTTAGTAATTGGTGATGAAATTTGTCACGGAACAGAAAATACAAGTGGAATAGCAATTATGTCAAGCACTTTAATTCATTTATCCAAAAATAAAATTCCTTTTATTTTAACAAGTCATTTACATCATTTATCAAAGGTAGAAGAAGTAATTTGTAATGAAAACATTAAATTTAAACATTTAACAGTAAAGAGAGATATTGTAAATAATCGTTTAATATATGAAAGAAAATTATGTGATGGAAGTGGATTAGCAAATTATGGAATAGAAGTGGCGAAATTTATTATTTATAATCAAGATTTTATTGATATGTCAGAAAAAATTCGTTATAAATTATTAAATGATAATTGTCAAGGAGAATTATTACCAATTAAAAAATCAAAATATAATAGTTCAAAATTATTAGGTATGTGTGAAGTATGTGAGATTTTTCCAGCAAATCAAACACATCATATTAATGAACAACATAAAGCAAATAAAAATAAATATGTATATTCTGTTAATGATAATCGAGAAATACATTTACATAACAAAAGTAATTTAGTAGGTCTTTGTGAAAATTGTCATTTAGCAGTTCATGGTAAAAATAAATTGGAACCAAATAAAAAATTAATAATTTATGGATACGAATTAACAACTGATGGCGAAATTTTAAAATATGAATATATATAGGCGTCTAGACATTTTCGAATAAATATGAATAATAAAATACCTATTGATAATTTAATTTTAAAAAAAACAGAAAGTTATTGGAATAAATTACAAATATTTATTCGAAAGAATTATTGTAAATATGACAAATTTAAGTATTATAAAAAAAAACTTTGTAATGAATTATTTCTTTCTAAACAAATTTATAAAAATTTAATTGATTTTGTTGATATTAAATATGATAATAAAAATTCATTCAATAAAGATTTAAATGAATTTCAATGTGTTTTAAAATATTTATCAGATATAGAATTTATTTTAACAAATCATAATTCTATTTACATCTATTCTATTCAAAAATATGTTGATAATTTATTTATTAAAATTAATAAAAAATGTAAAGAATTAATGTTTAAAAAAGGTATTACCAATTTATTATATGTTTTTGAAATATTATATAACAATTTTATTAATACTGATATATTATTGAGTTTTTTAGTAAAAAATATTAATAAAGATTGGATTTATTACATACAACAAGATTTTAAAGTGACACAAGTGATTAAAAATTTATTGCCAATTGATAATAATGAATTTAAAATGATTAAAAATCAAAATTTAATATTTAAACCTAATCTTTTGTCATTAAATACAATTAATACATATTTTTATACAGGAAAATATGAATATATTATAATTGGAGATATAATACAAGACCCTGAATTAATTTGTTTAGAGTGTTTTTATCCATTATATGAAAGAATGAAAACATTGAAAAAAATATTTAATGATATTAACATTCAAAATAAAATTCCAATAAATTATGCGAAAAATTATTTTAATCATATATCTCATCGCGATATGATTGTTTATAATTCAAATGATTTATTAGATATATTATTGAAATATTATAATGAATATAAAATTAATATTAATAAACCAACAAGTTTAATGATAAAAAAATTTTTAACAACTTCAAATGAAGTTCGTTATAAAATGATATATTCATTTCTGTTAAATGATATATCAAATATAAATGAACAAAATAATTATATATCCATTCAACTAATAGAGTTATTAAGTAATCAATCACAAGAAATGCAAAATCAATTCATTAAAAATAATGATACAGAACATTTAATTAATTCATTACCATATTATTTTCGTGAATTTATTGCAAAACATTATGTTAAAAAAAATGTTGAGATTATTGATGAACATCCAAATACATTACATAAAAAAATACTTTGTTTACCTGACAAAGCAAAAAGAAAAGGTATTGAAAAATGGAAAGAAATTGGTTCAGGTAAAGAAAGTAGTAGTAAAGCACAATGTTATATTGAAGCTTTATTAAAAATACCTTTTGATGTATTTATTCAAGAAAATATATTTAATTTAGTTGAATATATTAATTCAAATATAAATGAAGAACCTTTTAATCAAAATAGTCATAAAATAGTTAATTTTACTGATTTATATTTATATAAACCTATTATTTATTCAAAAATACAAGATATTATAAAAGATTACAATGCTTATATTATTAAAACATTAGATGAAAGTATTTATGGACATAAAAATGCGAAAAGACATATTCAAAAAATTTGTAACCAATTTATTACTGGTAATAATAAATCAATGGTATTTGGAATACAAGGACCACCTGGAATAGGTAAAACAACTTTGATTAAAAAAGGTTTCGCAAAATGTTTAACAAATTTTATCGACATTAAACATTTTAATAATGAAACAAATGAATTACAAATTAGTAAAATAGAAGGTAATTATAAATATCGTCCATTTGCTTTTATTAGTATAGGTGGTTCTGTGAATGGAAGTATTTTAGAAGGACATTCTTATACATATTTAGGTTCAACTTGGGGAAAGATTATTGATATCTTAATTGAATGTAAATGTATGAATCCAATAATTTATATTGATGAATTAGACAAAGTTAGTAGAACTGAAAATGGTAAAGAAATTATTGGTATATTAACACATTTAACAGATCCATCACAAAATGAACATTTTACAGATAAATTTTTTAGTGGAATACCATTTGATTTATCAAAAGCAATATTTGTATTTAGTTATAATGATAGTTCATTGATTGATCCAATATTAAAGGATCGTATTCAAGAAATTAAATTAAATACAATTACAATACAAGAAAAAATAATCATTTGTAAAAATTATTTATTACCTGAAATTTATCAAAATATTGGTTGGAATGATAATTTAATTATATTTGATGATAATAATGATATTAATTACTTTGAATATATTATTGAAACATATACAAATGAATCAGGTGTTCGTAAATTAAAAGAATGTCTTTATGAATTAATTAGTGAATTAAATTGTCAATTATTAGAAAACAAAATTTGTTTACCAATTTATTTAAACAAAAAATGTATTGATGATATCTTTACTAGTAATAAAAAATTAAAAATAAAACACAAAAAAATTTGTAATCAACCTCTTGTTGGACAAATTAATGGAATGTATGCTTCATCAAATGGTTTAGGTGGTATAACTATCATACAAGTGAATAAAATGATTAGTAAAAATTATTTAGATATACAAATGACAGGACAACAAGGTGATGTAATGAAAGAAAGTATTTTAGTTAGTAAAACAATTGCTTATAATTTATTGACAGATAATTTTAAAAATTATTTAAAATTATATCATAAAGAAGATACAGGTATTCATTTACATTGTCCTGAAGGTAGCACACCAAAAGATGGTCCAAGTGCTGGTTGTGCGATTACTATAGCAATTTTGTCATTTTTAATAGATATTCCAATTCGAAATGATATCGCAATTACAGGTGAAATTGATTTAAATGGAAATGTAACAATGATTGGAGGATTGGAAATGAAATTATTAGGAGCAAAGAAAGCAGGAGTAAAATTAGCAATTATCCCTGAAGATAATAAACCTGACCTTGAACTTTGTAAATGTATTGATGAAAATTTTGATGTAATTTGTGTAAATCACATCAAAGAAGTAATACCATTGGTTTTTATCGAAACAAATAAAAATATTAATTCTTTAATTAATTAACAACAAATATATTTATTTTTATTATTTGAAGTGTTTTGATACATTAAAATCGAACTTTCAACTAATACAAATATATTTTCAAATGTGTTTATTACATTTTCTTTATCTTTTAAGATAACATAATTAAGAATTGTGATGATAATACATTTAGAAAATTGTAATATCACATTTAAATTTAATTTTAATTTTAATTCATTTAAAGAAAAATCATTGATGATAGTGATAAATTCATTTATAAATAATATGAATGAAGGAATGTCATTCATATCAATCTTATTGTCTTTTAAAATACTTTTTAACAAATCATTTAATAATTTATT
>Ga0172366_10001868_pt1 | contig 16438 bp, 18 predicted proteins | sample LakKivSesite69cm_FD_114533 | JGI IMG/M metagenome (GOLD analysis project Ga0172366, IMG submission 114533) | Sediment microbial communities from Lake Kivu, Rwanda - Sediment site 69cm | ecosystem: Environmental > Aquatic > Freshwater > Lake > Sediment | place: Rwanda: Western Province, Lake... | reverse complement strand
GTCGGCTTCAGGTTTCAATCATCCAAATTCGGCGACTTTGCCTATACAAGCGACACCGAATACTTCGAAGGCATAGACAGGCATTATCGAGGCACGAGGCTTCTTATCCTATGCGTTATGCGCCCAACAGGAAAACCTTGGAAAGGACACATGACCACAGACGACGCAGTGAAAATAGTGGAAGAAACCCGGCCAGAACAGGCAATCCTGACACATCTGGGAATGCAGATGCTGCAAAAAGGGCCGCAGCAGGAAGCAAGACGCATACAGGAAAAAACAAAAATCCCGACAGTCGCCGCCGTTGACGGCATGGAAGTAACGCTGGGAGAAAAGATACGTTTCCAGACATCGAAAACCCAAAAAAAACAGAACCTGAGCGAGTTTCTCTGAAGGTTTTTAACCGGAAAACCGTGCACTATACGATATAGAAGGATGTACAGATTCATGCGCATCGTCATAAGACTAGGCGGCTCAGTTGTCGCGTCGCCGATCGACCCAGAAGTGATCAAGAAATACGCCAAACTGCTGAGAGATCTGAAAGAACAAGGGCACTTCATCGTAGCCGTGGTTGGAGGCGGTACGCTTGCAAGGGAATTCATCAGAACTGCAAAAAACCTGGGACTGCCTCAGCCAGATCAAGATGAAGTTGCTATCTCGGTCTCAAGACTTTTCGCTCTGCTTTTTATCAAGAAACTCGGGAATCTAAGCTGCGACTCAGTTGCCACGACCATCGAAAACGCCGCTGAATGCCTGAAAAAAGGAAAAATCGTCGTAATGGGCGGTTTGCGACCCGGCATGACTACAGACGCTGTAGCCGCCTTAATCGCGGAACGTGTAAACGCTGACTTGTACATCAAGGCTACTGACCAAGAAGGGATATACGATAAAGACCCTAAGACACATTCAGACGCGGTCAAGCTTGACCGCATAAGCTTCAAAGACCTTTCACGAATATTCATTGAAAAAGAGCACAAAGCGGGCATTCATCAGATTATCGATCCAGAGGCAGTCAAGATCCTAAAGAAAGGCACGGTGAAAGTGGTTGTCGTGAACGGTGCTAGGCCTGAGAATGTTTCTGCTGCCGCTTACGGCAAGAAAGTCGGAACGGTTGTTGAAAATTCGACCTGAAGGAAAGCGAAACCTTAAATATCACTGTTGATATCGCAATTGATATCAATAACGATATCGATGGTAACTGAACATGTTCTCCCCTAAACATTGGATGAAACACACAGCAATGGTTCCAAAGGGATTTATCAGATATCAAGTTCTCGAATCCCTCGAAGAGAAACCAATGTCGGGCTCAGAAATAATAAACGAAATACAAAACAGGACAAAAGGACGTTGGAAGCCAAGCCCAGGCTCAATCTACCCGCTCCTGGCCTGGTTACAGGACAATGGTCACGTCAAAGAATTGCCAACGGATCAAGGTGGAATGAAGCGTTATGAACTCACTGCAAGTGGCAAAGCACTGCTTGAAGGACAAAGAAAAATAATCACTGAACAAAGAAAAAAAATGGAAGAATACGTAGAAAACCATCAAGACTTCAGAAAGCACAGATTTTTTGTTCCACCATTCATGGGTGCACCTTGGTCTCGTTTGCCATCAAAAAAAGCGTTCGAAATGCGCAAGACGATCAGAAGACTTGCGGCAGCCTTTTTCGAACTGGGAGATGGTTTGGAGGAACAAACCTCGGAAAAAGCCTTTGACGAAGCTCTGAAACTCTTAAATAACACAGCTGAGAAGCTTGAAGAGATCAATCAAAAATTGAAGGTGACAAAGGATGAGTGAAGAGGTAATCAAAGCCGAAGGACTTACCAAGGTCTTCAACAAACACTTGACAGCAGTGGACCATGTGAACTTCAGTGTCAAACAAGGCGAAATCTTTGGCTTCCTCGGTCCAAACGGTGCTGGAAAGACAACGACAATCAATATGCTAATAACTATTTTGAAGCCCACTGAGGGCAAAGCCTCTGTCTCGAACTTCGACATCGCAAAACAAGACTTCAACGTTAGAAACGTAATCGGCGTCGTGCCACAAGAATACACTGCTGATGAGGATCTAACGGGTTTAGAGAATATTCTCTTGTGTGCTGATCTGTACGGAATCCCACGCAATGTTGCAAAAGAGCGTGCGATGGAATTGCTGAAGCTTGTTGAGCTGACTGATTTCAAGGACAAAAAAGTTCAAACCTTTTCTGGCGGAATGCGTCGAAGACTTGAACTTGCATGCGGACTGATCAACAGGCCAAAAGTGCTTTTCTTGGACGAGCCTACTCTAGGCTTGGATGTTCAAACTAGAGCCGCAACTTGGAACTACATCAAACTGTTGAAGAAGAATTACGGGATGACGCTTTTCATGACAACTCACTATCTTGAAGAAGCTGATGTGCTCTGCGACCGCGTTGCAATAATCGACCACGGAAAAATAGTCGTTGTAGGCTCTCCAGAGGAACTGAAACACAGCTTAGGCGGTGATTTGATAACATTGGCAATCAAAGAAGACGAGGATGTGAGCGGGCTGATCCAGAAAGTTGAGCACGTCAAAGAAGTCCGAAGGGAGGACGGAGCTTATCGTATCAAAGCTGAACTCGGCGAAATAACCACGCCTTTCATCATCGAGGCTTTGCGAAAAAAAGGCTATACCGTGACGAGGCTTTCACTTACGGAACCCACACTAAACGAGGTCTACCTGGAATACACTGGCAAGTCTATGCGTGATGCAGAAGAGTCCAGAGAGGCTTTTGCCGCACAGAGAATGACTATGAGGAGGGCCAGACAATGAGCGAAACAAACGGCAATTCCAAGAACAAGCTACACGGTCTCTGGGCCTTGACAAACAGAGAGCTGAAAAAGTGGTACAAGGCCCCGGTAATATTCATACTCTCCATAATTCAGCCAATCCTCTGGATGGGATTCTTGGGAAAAGCGATGAACATTGGCGCGATTTTCTCAGGTAGCCAAATCTCGCTACCACAGACAAATCCTCCTCTGACTCAGCCGCAACTCCTGCAGCTTGAGCAATTCTTCGCTGGCTTACAGTCAAGCATAATGCAAGGTGCTTTCAACACGACGGACTACTTCTCCTATATGGCTGTAGGAATGATTGCCTTCACAGCTCTCTTTACAACAATGTTCAGCGGCATGTCGGTGGTTTGGGACAGACGTTTAGGTTTCTTAAATAAAGCGCTCAGCACACCCGTGTCCAGAGCAGTGATAATATCGGCGAAAGTCCTTTCGGCAACGTTACGATCGATGTTCCAAGCAGGCATCATAGTACTCGTGGCTGTCGCATTCGGTCTACAACTCGGAGTAGGTTTCAATCCAGTTAACATTCTGGGAGTCTTTGCAATCATGTTCTTAGTATGCGTGGGATTATCATCAATCTTCATCGCGATCACGATAAGATCAACGAGAATAGAGACTCCTATGGCTGTCGTGAACCTGATAAACCTGCCGCTGATGTTTGCCAGCAACGCCTTCTTCCCGATCAAGCTCATGCCCGATTGGCTCCAGACAATAGCAGCCTTCAACCCGCTAAGCTACACAACTGATGCCGTAAGGCAGCTATTGATATTCAGTACAGATTGGGCAACACTTGCTTGGGACTTCACGTGCGTTGGAATATTCGCAGTCGCATTTGCAACGATAGGCATAGTTCTCTCATGGAGATTCTTGAGCAAGTAAGCAAAACAGACGGGAGGCTGACGAAATCTGACAACAATCGTTGAGACATCGAACCTAAAGAAAACTTACATGCTTGGAAAAGTGCCAGTTCAAGCGTTACGCGGCATAAACCTAAAAGTCGAAAGCGGCGATTTCCTCTCCATCCTCGGTGCATCTGGAAGCGGCAAATCAACCCTACTGAACTTGATTGGAGCCTTGGACAAAGCAACCGAAGGGAAGATGCTAATTGAAGGCACTGATGTTTCCACGCTCAATGACAACCAACTGGCAGATCTTCGACGCCGAATAGGCTTCGTTTTCCAGTTCTTCAACCTCATACCACGGTTTACAGCAAGAGAGAACGTTGAATTGTCAATGGCCATAGCAGGCTTGAGCAGATCAGACAGAAGAAAACGCGCTGAAGAACTTTTAGAGACAGTAGGGCTGAGGGAAAGAATGAATCACAAGCCTACGGAATTGAGCGGTGGCGAGCAGCAACGTGTAGCCATCGCAAGAGCCTTGGCGAACAACCCGAAATTCCTCGTGATGGACGAGCCTACAGGAAACATAGATTCCAAGACTGCAAACGAGATAATCTGTCTAATCAAGAAACTCAACGAAAAGAAAGCGGTCACTATAATAATGGTTACCCACGACCAACATCTGGCAAGTCAATCAAAAAGAATTGTGCAAATGTCCGATGGCTTGATAACCAAGGAGATTGTGAGTTAACTTGAAAGCTCAGGACATCTTGTCTTACTCGTTCGGCGCGATAAGACTGAGAAAACTTCGCGCGGGCTTAACCACTTTGGGCGTAGTCATCGGGATTGCAGCCATCGTCGCATTGCTTTCTATTACGCAGGGACTACAGGCCACTATAACGAGGCAGCTTCAGACAGGCTTTGCAACGAACACGTTGATTGTTTCGACTGGAGGAGGGTTTGGAGGTGGCTTCGGTTCGAACGCAGAAATCGGAAGCGCAGCTGATTCTGGTTTCAAATTGTTGATCAACGCCACACAAACAATCAACAACATAACAAACGTCGAAATGTCAATGGCCATAATTCAAAGAGCTGGCTGGATCAGGTTCAATGGAACAGACCACATTCTTACCATAGTGGGCGTGGATTTCGCTGATTATGCGAGCATTTACAGCAGCATCTTCGTGGCCGAAAGCGGAGTAATACCATCAGATCCAGAAGATGAAACGATAGTCATTGGAAAACGCGTAAGCGACCTCTACAATGTAAGCGGTACGGTCGAAGTGCTGTGGACTAACGCAACTACGCTGCCTCCGAGAAATGAAACGTATACTGGCGACGTTACCGCTGTTCTCAAGGAGATCGGAGGCTTCAGCGTCGGCGGACCTTCGGACTCTGGCGTCTACATTCCGATTTCACAAGCTCAGAGTTTCTTTGGAACCGAAGAATGCAACACGATAATCGTGAGGCTAAGGAATGATGACACGGCAACGATTGAGAGTGTGTCAAAAGCCATAAAGGAAGCTTTCAGCGATCAAGTCTCAGTGACGTCTGCAACAGCCGTGCTCACCATCCTTTCAAGCGTCTTCTCGATCATACAGCTGTTCCTAGCTGGGATCGCTGCTATCTCGCTTCTAGTTGCTGGGATAGGCATAATGAACATCATGATCGTCTCCTTGATGGAACGTACAAGAGAGATAGGCATACTGAAAGCGTTGGGCATGAAGAACAGGACAGTGCTTCTGGTTTTCCTATGTGAATCAGTGGTCGTCGGCTTGATTGGCGCAGTAATAGGCATAGCTTCAGGTTGGGCTCTGGCAAACATAGTAGCAATTGTCTTCCGAGGAGGCGGCGTAATCATGGGAAACCAAGCTGCAACTGCAGGCGGGATGACTATAACCCCTCTTTTGACTCCAACCGTGGCTACACTAGCCTTGATCTTCGGCGTAGGAGTCAGCGCAATCTTCGCGCTTTATCCAGCTTGGCGAGCTTCAAAGCTTAAACCAGTAGAAGCCTTAAGATACGAATAACAAAATGGTTCTTTAGCAGAGGCTTTAGCTTTGAAAAGGCTCTACCCAAACCAGCCAATCGTCGGTGTAGGTGCAGTAATAATACGTGACAGAAGAATACTACTTGAGAAAAGAAAAAATGACCCCGGAAAGGGTAAATGGAGCATCCCAGGCGGTATTGTTGAGTTGGGCGAGAACACAGAGGAGACGGTTATACGAGAAGTCAAAGAGGAAACGGGGTTAGATGTTGGCAATCCTGAGCACATCGACATCGTCGACAACATAACCAAGGACGAAAAGGGTCAGATAAAGTATCACTTCGTGATTATAGACTATTCCGTGAAGCTTAAGGGAGGAAAACCAAAAGCTGCAAGCGACGCTGAAGAGTTAGAATGGGTCAAGTTTAAAGATGTAGAGGAATATGATTTGACGAAGACTTTCAGAGAGTTCTTTCAGAGAAACAAGAGGAAATTGCAAGACATGAGCATGGCATCATGAAAACCGTTGAAGACTACACGAAGAAGGTCGAGAGAAACGGATTCAAAGAGTTCAAAGATACCAACCTAGTCTTGGAAGAAAAGCCTCGTCTCACCCATAGTCCTAACGTCAAGAGCTTTCACTTTGACAACCAGCGGAAAATCTTTCACGACTTTACCGAGCGTGAGACAATAGTGAGGAGGCAGATCACGAGCTATTGATTTGACGGTTTCACCGTCAACCCGCGCAGCACGCGAAACTACGTCCAAGTCATGCTCGTTCGTAAAATTGAACAAGAATATGTTGTCTGCCTGACGATATATGTTCTCTCGGATGGTATCAGGCTGGTTAGTTATGAAGGTTGTGAATATTCCAAAGTGCCTCATGCGAGTCACGATGTCATCCCAATAGGTCTCGCGAAGGTAAAGATGTGCTTCTTCAGCGAAAAGAAACGCGGCTTTGAGCTTCCAGCCTGTGAGTAGCTCTACGAGTTTTCCGAGGACGTACTCCACTACTATTTGGCGGTCAATCGCACCAGTATTGCGCAGGTTTATTACGATAGCACCGCCCTGTTCTTTTGCCTTAGACATGCAATCCTCTAGCAACGTGGCTTCGACAAGGTTATCCGTGAAAAAGCCAGAATTGACTAGAGCATGATAACGAGACGACAAAGCGTCACGAACATGTTGATTGCAGTTCCAACTGCGAATGGTCTCACCCAAATCATGCAGTGTAAGCATGTTCTTTTCCTTCAAAAACTGCCAAATCCGCCTAAACTCACGAGCCGATGTCCCAGGCAGATGCAACGCGTGAATAAGGATACCTAGCATCACATGCAGGTTCAACTGCTTCAGCGCCAGCTTAAAATTCTGCGAAGGCGTCAAAACATGAATCTTATCGTAGTACGCGTTTCGCTTACCATCGCCTGTCATGCCCAAACTCAAATACTCACCGTTCAAATCAAAAACAACGACGGTAGCCTTGTACCCAACCAGATTAACCATTAAAAGCTTCGACAAATGGGATTTTCCAGTCTCCTTCTTGCCAGTTATGATGTTAAGCCTACCATCCAAATGAATAGCATCAATTGTCAACAGCGAAGAATCCTTCGTACCGCCCAACACAATAGGAAGCTTCCCATCAACCTTTGCAAGCTTCAACAACGTCGGAATCGGCAACTTCTTGATCGTAGATTGAGAACGCGATGGAAGCCATGAGCTACTCGGGCTTAAGTTCTCATTCTCCACAGTAGCTCGTATCTTGCAGACAAGCAGACTAGCGTCCTGGATGTAAGTAATATGCGGAGCTATTTCCAACGGATCAAAGTCCTCCCCTTGAATGATTTCGCCGCCGTCTGGGAGGCTTCGAAGCAACTCCTCGAGAACGCCCGGAATGCTGGCAAATTGCACATCGATGACTTGAGCTACTAGAGCTTTACCTGCCTCTTGATCTTCGATCAATAAGTAATCACCTTTCTCTACGGCTTCGTGCGGGAAACTCAAAATCTGCAGTATGTTACCTTCCTTTCGGTACAGCTTCATGAACAAACTTCACCCCTGCCAAAAGGACCGAACAGAAGCTTATGCATGTCTGGTCTGTTGACGAGTTTAAGGCCATATTTTCGCACTGTGAAATGCTGCATGGCTAAAACTTCGTTCGCTGTAAATGTGCATAGAATGTGTGCCAAGCGCAGAGTTTCAGGGTAGCTCTGCGAAATCACGTCGTTTCCCAGCAACTTTTCGACGGCCTCAATTTTCTGTTCCAGAGAAAGATCCTTGCTAATGTCCAGTCTAAACGCATAATCTTCATGGGTTAATTTGGCCACGAAAACGTCACCTAGTAGAGTGATAGGGGGCTTAGGTCTCAGACCGATTGTTTCAATTAGGCAAGGCGGTTTGAGGTCAAACGGCACATCAGTGATGACATGTCCATTTATTCTGAGATTCGTCATTTTTGAGAAGGCCAAAATCACGTTGTTGTTTTCACTGGCTTTGGCTAGAATTTCCTTCATAGTTCTTGTAGGAACCTCTCCTGTTCCCGCTGTTAGTGAACCGTCAAAAAGGATTAGCCCGTTGTTTATCATGCTTGTAAGCATGGTTTGCAGCCATCTTTCGAGAAGGCTTGCTATTCGCATGGGCATCTGCCAGATGTTTATGTTTTGGCGGTTTTCATGGTTTGATGTGCCGAAGCATGATCTTTCCAAGGCGTGGTATACTTCAGCCTTGTTCTCCGTCGTTATGTGGAATATGAATGGGCCGATGCGAAGGTATCTGTAGCTTTTGTTCTGTCTCCACACGTTTGCTCCTCGGATGGCTACCAGAGTACCGGTGCTTGTTTCACCTATTTTTATCGTGGATGTGTCGCATGCGGCGATTGTGGTTTTTTCGCGTTCTGGGCTTAGTGTTATCTGTTTTGGGTTTAGCCTGAATCCTTGTATTTGTGTTTCAGAGTCGTTGTTTTGTTGAATGATTTGTTGATTTAGTTGAAAAGGTCTGTTTTGCACTTGTTTGAGGGATATTATGCTTTGTTCCATGAATCGTTGTGGTAGCATTGAGGGTATGGTGGGGTTTGGAAAGTTATATCTTGGTGTTGTTGCAATAGTGTATTGTTCAATCACCATGATTCACCAATAGCCAATAGTTTAATCAGGAACTATTTAAGTATTGCGCACTAACAAGATGTGCAATACAATATACAATAAGGTGAAACGTTGGCAGAAAAAGAACCCAAACCACCCATACGACTGAAAATGAAAATAGGAGAAGTGGAATTCGAAATAGAATGCCAAGAAGACCAACTGCAGACAACAGTGGACAAGGTTCTCTCAACGGTAACGGAAAAACTGAAAGAAACACAAGCAATAGCTGAAAGAAACACACCACCACCGAGAGCAGAAACATGCAAGAATATAATCCAAAACCTCTGGAAAGAGGGCTGGTTCTCCACGGCAAAAGGCCTGAGCGAAGTCCACAGTGAGATGGCAAAACGCGGATTCCATTATGACAGAACAGCCGTAGCCCACGCACTGATAGATCTGGTCAAAGATGGAATCTTGACGAGAGAAGGAAAACCACGCAGGTACCAATACGCCCAGAAAAGACCACCTTAACACACTACATCCGAACATCACCTAGGGAATTGCGAAACATGCAATAAAGGATGAGACGTTGAAAACAAACGCTCAAAACATTAAAGCAGTCACTTTTGATCTTTGGGAGACCTTGCTTTTCGAAAAAGACGGAGCGAGCGCAGAGAGAATGGCTGCTCGCTGCCGAAATCTCTGTCAAACTCTGAACAGAGTCGGAGTGAAAGCATCCGTTGCGCAAGTGGGAGATGCCTTAAATAAGATGATCTTTTTGCTCCTAGAAAAGTGGAATAGGAACGAAGATGTTGCCCATGAGGATCAAATACAATTGATCTTCAAAAACTTGGCAAAGGAGTCAGTCATGTTGAAAGAGAAGTGGATCAACGAATTGAGCACTGCCTACGTCTCACCCATCTTTGAAGTACCGCCATACCTCAACGCAGACGCACGAACAACGTTGAAATGGCTTAAGAACAGAAACAGGTTAATTGGCCTTATATGCAACACGGGACTCACGCCGGGCACGGCATTACGTAGACTTCTCTCGGAGCAAGGAATCTCAGACTATTTTGATTTGATGGTTTTCTCTGATGAAGTTGGCGTTCGAAAACCAGACAGCAGAATATTCCAACTAGCCGCCAAGAAGATGAAAGTGGAAACCTGTGAGATCGTTCACGTAGGTGACAATCTGAAGGCTGACGTGTGGGGTGCCAAGAACGCGGGTCTCAAGGCAATTCATCTTCTAAGCGATGCAGGGCGAGACAAGATCGCTGAGGCTGATCCCAGATCACTCGTGTCGATTTCAAGAAATTTAGGTAGCCTAAAGAAGGAGCACATAAAGCCAGATAGAATCGTAACCTCTCTTGCCAAGGTCAGAGAAGCCATCCGAGAAATCGAAACAACATAATGATACACAGCAACTGTGAGAACTAGCCTACAAAAAAACTCAGACACCCAATTTCGTTCTGACCCGAGGAATTATCTCCTTTTGCATTTGAACGATACCAAAGGTTGTGATTCTGTAATTGTCCTCAGCAGTTCTTGCCCCAATCTCGCTCTTAACCAGTTCACTCAGACGTGTACTAACGATCTTCGCACTTTTCCCAAGCTTAGCCTCCAATTCATCTTTCGACATTGCACCACTTTTAAGTGTGCCCAATTGAAAACCTAAGTGAGCGGCTAACAGCCACAGTACTAAAGTCTCATTGTCAGTGAGCTTGTTTCTTGGAATCAGCAAATTCGACCCTTCTTGAGAGAAAGCAATAATGCCTTCACAGCTCTTGATGAGTTGCTGCAAGTCAATTTTCAAAACTACCTTGCCTGCAATCTCAAATCCTTGTAGAAAATCGCCGAAGAACTTGTTCACGGAGAGCCACACGTTTTCGAGGCTGCCTTCAAACGTTTCCTCAAGTTCTTTGTACTTGACGTGGACAGTGATCTTGTTTTCTTGACTCGTCAACTCGGTTTGCCTCTGAGTTTTGGCATAACGTCGCTTTCAATCCATCTCTCGCCCTGTATCGTTAGCTTGAACTCTGGCCTCTTTGGGTCTGGCTTGAAAACCTGACCTCTCTTTGTCATCTCGTTTAAGCGTGCCGGAACCATACACTTTATTCCAGATGATTCAAGGAGCTTCGTAACATGTGCTGCTGTATTCTTTTTTTCGTCCGAAGCGTACAGAGTCAACCCTATTGCTTCATAATGGGTGAGGGCTTCGTGGGCTACTATCACAGGTCCTTCAGTAGTGGATTCAACTATGCCCTTTAGCTGAGTTGCCGAGGGGGTTATGCGGTTTGAGACAAAATTGTCCACTTTTGCCATGAAATCCTCTGGAAAAGTTGAGATAAGATCAAGGACTTCTTGTGGAGTGTCGCCTACTATTACGATTTCGCCAAAGGATGTCTTAATTCGTGTCTCAACCTTCTTCATTCAACTGTTCTCCTTTCCCGAGTATTTCGCTTTCGACGAGGATGTACACGAACCCCGCATCAGTGTTCCAGCGCCTGATCTTTCCTTTCTTGACCAGCCTGTTCAGGGCACCCGTCAGAACGCGGACTGGGTGATTCATTCCGTTCGCTTGCAGTGCCTCTTTGAGTTCCTCGAGTGTCCGTGGACGCCATTTACCCCAATCAGTCCCTAAAACCTTCATTATTGCTTCTTCACAATCTTGTGTCGGCAAGATTTTCGGGTATTTCTGCGTTTTCGCTTGATCTTTGGTGGGCTCTGTCTTGACGGTTAACGTCGTGACGGTTTTAGGTTTCACGTTCTCGAAGGCTTTGTGTACACTAGTGATGAGCAGTGACAGTTCTCGGACTGTCTTCAAGACTTCCTCACGGGTTCCGCTTAACTCAACTTCGTACTCGCCCATCTTGACTTTGAAAGTAAAGTTCGCGCGCATTTTTATCATCGCAGTTTCATGAACGCTATCTAGCATTATAGAGCTATGCCAAATGCTTTTAGAGTTTACGTATAGCGATTGCTCTTCATTGTATTCTGACATGTTCTCATTTCCTCTTCCTGAACAGCTTGCAGTCTTCCATGTTACAGACATACCCGAAGCCCGCTTCTCTGAGCTTCCTTGCTTCTTCCAGCGTCTTAGCAGTTGCAGCGTGATACTCGACGTTCCCAAAGTTTGTCAGCCAAGTGTACACCATGGTGCTTTGGATGTTTCGGTGCCCCAGCATCTTCATCACGTGCAGGTCCTTAGTCCCATGATATTCCACGCTGGCTTTCCGATGTCGAAATGTATGCAGGTATATTTGCTTGAACCGTAGGTTATGAAGGGTCGTCGAAGTGGTCTGTGGCGACTTGGAAACCTTCTTTCATGGATAGCCTCGCGGATTGAAAACGTACGGGCATACTTGTTTGGCAGACTCTTTGAACATGGCGATTGTTTTGGTTGTGATTTTCACGGTTCGCGTGTCAGAGCCTTTCTCGGGCTTATCTCTAGAGAGGATTTTTCTCACTATAGCTTGAGCCATTTGGAATCTTCGCACTCACCGGCTGAGTCTCAACCCTGAAAAACCTCCTAAGCTGCAAAAAACGGAGGGGTACCTGTGTTTTACGTGGTGTCCGCACCCCTAAATCACACCCACACCATTTTCTACGGCTCTCGTCCTAAGTCGCTGAGCACCGAGCTTGACAAACTGCCGAAGCATAAGAATTCTTCTGCTAGCCTAGGACAATAAGCCCCCGATACCCCTTTATTGTCAATCACCGCGCAAGAATTCCTAGTTCTCAAAAATTCTTCTCACAACTAGAACTATAAGCGCCTGTTTACCCTTTATAGTTCCACCCAACCACACATTTTTCTAGGCTCCAAAGAGAGAGTCTGGAACCCCACACATGATACGGAGAAAAAAAAGAATTCCTTTTTTTTACATGCGCTCTCATGGAGAGACAGCCACTTTCTCACCGAAGAGCCCATGCCTAAACCCTCAGAACCAGTCTCCTAGTCCATGGCCTATAGCCCATACGCGTTTGAAGAGAGGCAAGACTACGCCTATTAGGCTGGCTGGCCTGCTGAAGAGTTCGTGGGTTACAACGCATACGCCTGATGATTCATCCGTCCAAATCATGTTCACCATGCGCTTTCCTTCTCCTTTCCAGAACCGAAACAAGAAAAAAGAGCGTTTTTGTGGAAGACCTCTCTAGATCTCGCGGAACTTCCCTATTGCGATATATATCGAAACGAGGAATAGTGTATTAAATATTAAGATACACTAATGTATCTTGTTCTGCGTGTGGAGAGGTTTTCTTTGGCGAAGAAAGGGCTTTCAGTTTGGATCTCCAGCTCTATGACATTCATTGCACTAGTACATCTGACAGATGCGATATCTGCGATGATTTTCGCCCATCCTGCCCAGCTTCTTCAGCTTTATCCCTTCCCCCCAGAGAAACTAGAGACCATAACGCCTGCAACATATTTTTGGATAAGTGCAGTTGTCTCTCTGATTCTGTGGGGAATCACATGTGCAATAGCTTTTGAGAATCCCGTTGAAACCTTCCTAAACAAACTGCTTTCAGACGCCAAATCACAGAGCAAAGTCGAAAATCAACTACTCGAGAGCAAGAGCGAAGTACTAGACGCGATATTTGAAACAATAGAATCATGTCACCAGACGCTTGCAGAAGTCAAAGACACAGTCATCAACGTAAGAACAGAGTCAAAGGAAATCCATCCATTAAGGGAAAGCATAGAGAATGCAAGAGTGGAGTTGGCTATTCTGAAGAAGGAAATAAGAAGAATTGACGGAAAGATGAAGTTTCCAAATCTCTGCTCATCTTGCGGAAAACCATTGATGCCAGAGTTTAATATGTGCCCGTACTGTGGGGAAAACCTGAAACTGCAGCATACTCCAGTCATCAGACTAAAGGATTACAAGTAAAACCTCAGTTTGTCAAACACTCTCGAGTTTTTCCTTCAAGACTTTGCTTATTCTTGAAGCATCAACCTTGCCGCGCAAACCCTTCATCAGAACTCCCATAAGGATTCCGAAGCTCGCCTCGCCCCGTTCCTTTATCAATTCCATATTCTCAGAAATAGTCTTGCTCACTAGTTTTTCAAGCTCGTCTTCAGACACCATTTTCAAACCCAGACCGCTGATTGCTTCCTGCACTGCTCTGTTTTCACTTTTCGACAGCCAAATGACCACGTCTAAGATCGACTCCTTCATCAGACTCCCTGAACCTACATGCCGGAAAATCTCTCTAGTCTGATCCTCTGAAATCCTCTCGACTTGGACCCCGTCACGTTTCAAAGCTTTCAGAGTTTCTGTCAAGAACACGGCCACAGTAGTCGGTGACACTCCGCTTTCCTCTATGATGGTTTCGAAGACTCCTGCATGTTGCGAATCCAAAACCTGCTTAGCTAGTTTTTGATTCAATCCGTACTCTTTCACCAAACGATTCATTTTTTGCTCAGGAAGCTCGGGCAATCTTGAGCGAATTGCTTCTATATGGCCATGAGTTAGCTGGGTTTGTGGAATGTCTGTTTCCGGGTACATTCGTGCAGCACCCGGTTTAGGCCTCATGTAACGTGTTGTCCCATCTGGGTTTGCGGCTCGTGTTTCTTCCGGAACACATTTTATGGCTTCTCTGGCTCTTTCCACAACTGCTTTCAATGCGTCTTTGGCGTTTTCTGGGTTATCTGCGACAAAAACGACAGCATCATCCTCTTCCGCTTTGACAGATGTGCGCAATTTCTGGACTTCCTCCGCTGTAACTCCGTAGGCTGGCATCTCATCGGTGTGGAATATGCCGCCAACTCTTCCCCAGAACCTTGCTCGGTCAGCCATTTCGGTTCCAAGGCGAAAATTCGGCAACAGTTCCCTTTTCAGGAAGTTCTTAAAGTTTGGAAGTCTAACGGCTAGAACCTGCTGGTTGTTGTCTAAGGCTCTTCTGATGACTTTTGATTTCGTTTGTTCGAAGACTCTTGTAACTTCGTGGATCTCTTCCTTTATTTCACTCTCTTTGGCTCCGTTTTTTTGCAGTTCCTCGCTGATTCTGACCAGATTTAGTTGACGCTGAACTTCAAATTCAACAGCCAAGGGAACAAGATCAAGCTCCTGCACACCTTTGATTTCTACGAGCGCGCCTTTCGTGATTGATATGTTGAGGTCTTGGCGTATCGTGCCCAATCCCCGTTTAGCTTTGCCTGTTGCTCTCAGAATGCTTCCAATCGCAAGGGCAACTTCACCGGCTTCCTTGGGTGAGTTTATGACAGGTGCGGTTGTGACTTCTATCAAAGGTATACCCAGACGGTCGATGCGATAGTGCACTATGTTGCCTTCCGCGTCGCCCATTTTTCTAGCAGCATCCTCTTCAAGGCTCAGATGTTGAATGGGGACAGTCTTTTCTCCTACTCGCATCTCGCCGTCGAGAGCTATCACGCAGGTTCTCTGGAAACCTGTGGTGTTCGAGCCGTCGATGACTGTCTTGCGCATTACATGAATCTCGTCCACGGGCTTAGCTTTCATCAAGAGAGCTACCGTTAGGACTATGTCGACGGCTTCCATGCTCAACGGGTGCGGAGGTTCTTCATCCATCTCAACAAGACAGGCTGTTTCAGCGCTTGCATCGTAAAGCACCTTTACGCCCTTCTGAAACTCGAAGAAGGCCGCAGGATCCACTTGGCCTAATTCGCTCTGCGTCGGTCTCAGTCTACGCAGGAATTTTATCGTAGGCTCTTCCTTGAAAAGCTCCGGTTTGCAAGCGCAGAAGAGCTTTGCTGAAGTGTCAAGTTGCTGATGAACTTCCAAGCCGATCTTCAACCCGATGTCTGTATAATTCACTTCCAAGATGCCCACGTCCTTCAGTTCTTGCCCATCTTGTCAGGGAGGGTTCGAGGTGAGAACTCGTCCACAAGGTTTGTTTTCAGAAGTTTTTTTGCTTGTTCCACGTTTTGGGTTTGTCCGAAAATCCACATAAGCTTGACAAGGGCTGTCTCTGCAAGCATGTCCTCCAAGGGGATCACGCCTAGAGCAAGAAGGTCTCGGCCTGAGTCGTAAACATTCATGTTCACGCGTCCCCATATGCACTGAGAAGTCATTGCAACTACAACGTCGTTCTTAACGGCTTTTCGAATGGCCTCACTGAGATATTCACCCACATGGCCTAAACCTGTTCCTTCAAGAACTAAAGCTTTGTAACCCTTTTCAACAAACCAATCTATCACTGTTGGGCTTATGCCCGGACAAAACTTCACTAGTCCGACTTTTTCGTTAAACTTGGGCTTTGTTTCAAGCTTGTTTGATGGGTCACGTTTCCTGTAATCCTCAGTTAGCATGGTTACTTCTTGGTTCTGGATGTTGGCCAAAGGTTGAGCGTTCACGGATTGAAACGTGTCCCGCCTGCTTGTGTGGCATTTTCTAGCCTTTGTGCCTCTATGAAGGGTTATTACTGTATCTGAAAGGTTTTCGTGGAATGCGATTACCACTTCTGCTAAAGGCGCTTTTGCCGCCGCCGTAACCGCTCCGATGAGGTTTGTTGCTGCATCAGAGCTTGGTCTGTCTGCTGACCGCTGTGAGCCCACGAGCACTACTGGAACGGGCAGGTTTTGTAGTGCAAAGCTTAGGGCTGCAGCGGTATAACCCATGGTGTCTGTTCCGTGTGCTATGACGACTCCGTCTGCGCCTTGAGCTATTTTTTGTGCGACGGCGCTTGCGATCTCTGTCCAGTGTTTGGGCGTTATATTCTCACTCATCAGGCTGAGCAGTATCTG
>Ga0172366_10001867_pt1 | contig 16443 bp, 15 predicted proteins | sample LakKivSesite69cm_FD_114533 | JGI IMG/M metagenome (GOLD analysis project Ga0172366, IMG submission 114533) | Sediment microbial communities from Lake Kivu, Rwanda - Sediment site 69cm | ecosystem: Environmental > Aquatic > Freshwater > Lake > Sediment | place: Rwanda: Western Province, Lake... | reverse complement strand
TGAAAGGGGCTTGGTCGGGCGAAATAGCTTTACACCTGCGTTTAAATTCTTCGCATCGTCATGGATGTGCTAGACGAGAGTTCGAATCTCTCCCGGGCTACCATCTCAAACCCTCAAAACAATCGCAAATTAACCGTTTTTCCGCTATTAAAGCCCTACAAATTGCTATTTAATTGCGAGTGGATAGAACATTTCTATAGAACGTTCGAACTCTCGGGTTTATATGAACCATCAAACCACATTTATCTGATGGTCATAATTGCTAGGTCCGACTGAACACAAAATAATGAACGCCATTAGATATGATATTCCAAGAACTCGCAGACAAATCGTGAAAGAGACAGGATTGAGTCAGAAGAAAGTGGACAATGCACTTCTTCGCCTACTGAAAACTGGAAAAATACTAAGGTCAGAAAAGCCTCTACGTGAGTATCAGCGCATTTTTAAGGGAAGAGGAGGGACAACCTCGAATCTCCGGAATTATTACTTGTATATCTTGCGTTCAAAGAAAAAAGGAACAGCGGAAATAAACGGTGTTACCTTTGTTGGATATGAAACAGGAAGGAAAGGCAAACCTAAAGAAAGCAAGGCTAAGATACTACTTTGTTTTTTAAGAGATAACGAAGGTCTTGCGTTCTACTCCAGAGAGATTCTCGACCGCCTAAAAAATGATAGGCTTAAACCTTCGGATATTATGACTAATGTGCGCCTATTTGAGAAAAAAGGTCTAGTCTACGTTAGAGGCTACAGAACGGATAGTGGACAGACTCCTTTTAGGGAAGGGTACCTTGTCACATGGATCGACCCTGAAAAGCCTAGGGAAAGGGCACTTGAAGAGGCAATCCAGGCAACAAACAAGGTTCTTACAAACAAAGCCACAAAAAACCCAATTGTCGAGAGAATCCAAACGATCAGAGATCAAATAATCGAGGCGACCAAACTCAAGGATTTGATAAGTTTCGATTTTCTTCAGAACAAGCTTTCTTGTTCCTCGTATGAAGCCGAAAGCGCGATAAAACGCGCACTGCAACTTTATCCAGACCTCAAAGAAATAAAGATTTTTGGCAATTTTAGGTATTATTACCATCCTGATTTTGTTCAAGAGGAGCTACACGCTGCTGTAATCATGAAAGAAAACTACATCAGAAAGATCAAGGGAAGGGCGAACAGGATAGGGCATAATTGGGAAGCCGCAGTAGAGTTCTTCATCGACAACCTCACGACAGGAGCAAAATTCTGGACCCAAAACCACAAGAACAAGGAAATGGATTCAAGGAGAATTACAGTATATTTGGTCAAGCCAGTGGCAGGCAGAAGAAAAAATGCCGAACTAGATAGGATTTGGGAGGTTAGCCCAGGTCCTCTTTTGAGCTCCACAACATACGTTCTTGAGTGCAAGTGGGGACTAGTACGAAAACAGGATATTGATTACTTTTTTGAAGTATTACGTAACAGCAAAGAGTTTGGTATCGATACCCCAGAGGGCAGACAGATCAAACAAGGAGTAATAGGTGTTTTTGCAGGTTCAGCGTTCAATCCTGACGAGAAGATCAGACTGAAGAATGAGCTAGAAATCCCGCTTGCCTCTTATGCAGCCAGAATCAACATTCAGCTTCTAAAAACAAGTGATTTCAATGAAAAATTGAGGCAAAGAGGATGCCTCAAAGGCGTTTCAGTCCAAAAAATATGCAAATTGGCGAAGAACGAGAATGAAACGAGGAAGTGCCTGGAATTGATCTGGCAAGATCCTTCAAAAGCCGACGAAGTCCTTGCTGATGTCGTCAAAGAAAATACTGACGTTTACGAATTTGAAAACATGCTGGAAAGGGCTGATGTTTCATGATGAGTTAAGATCATCGAAACCAATGAACAGTTGACCATTCATAACTAGTAGACTGCATCGAATTAGCTTCTATTATTGGGTTCACATAGGTCTGTCAGTATTTGCAGGAATTTATTCAATCTGTGCCTGGGAATATACTCGCCGTGGTATTCTTCAAGTCGCTTTTTCTCCGGTCTAAGACTAACAACACCTTGGAATGCTTGCAGAATATTGTTTCCTGATGTATGTTTTGTGAGAAAATAGAAACTGAAATAGCTTGATGCCAAGTCTTGTAAATCACTTGGAAAACTCGAAACAAAAAGCTCTTTTGCACTATTAAGCTGTTCCTGCAGTTCTTCTTCGTTAAAGTATCTTTCTCCGAAGTTGATTAGTTCCTTATAAATCTGATAGCGTTTCCCTTTAGGGTCGATCCAATCACTCACATCCCTTATCAAGGCATCGATATAGATCTTGACGATTGTCTTTCTAGTGAGATCACTTTCTGCTCTGCTTGCATAAGAAAGGCACCATGCGTAGTATGGATAATGCATTAAATACGTTTCCTTCACCGCTTTTTTCTTTTCCTCTTCTAACCATGATTTTGCCTTTAGTATTGACGCAATGTATTCGACATTTCCTAAGTATTTAAATCCGTCAACAGCTTCATAGACTAGGCAGAGGTCCTTGTCGGTCGGCGGTATGTCTTCTATAAGTTTATAAACAGTCTTAGGAGGATAAGAATTTTCGACAACAATACGTTTGACCAAATATGAGTCTTCGAGTCTTTTCAATATCTTGCTCAGCGTTTTCGGATTCTTGACTTCTTTCCTGAGCTCACACTGGCGCAGTCCATTAGAAGCATTCTGGAGAACTCCTAATATTCTCCTGTCATATTCGGTCAATAGTCTCTCGTCGTTCTCTTTGCGCCTCATAACGGCCCCTAGGGGAGAGTGCCAACTTGTTCAGCTTATTGTTTGTGAATCTAAAATAAGAATTGGGAGAACGTGACTACAATACACTAGAATCATTTTCTATAGCATCGCGCACTGGCGGGCGTAAACGTTCTAAGTATACTTAGTGTGCTCTTTCCTTAAATTCTTGCAAGGTGTTTGAAGAAACAGACAGCCTATGAATACCCAAATTGAAAAGAAGAGAGTCTCTGTCAACCTTAAGCTAACGGGAGAGCCTATGAAGTGGCTTATTGAGTGGAAGAATCGGGGGATCATATCGAGTTACACCGATGCTGTTCTTCAGGGACTGATGGCTCTTCGGGATAGAATAAATGAGCAAGACCTCAAGGCTGCAAGACTCCAAGATATGGAGGGCGAGTCATGAGCGAAAAACATTCAGGAATGACAGTTGTGCGGGTAAAATTCGACATTCTAGCATTTATGGGATCAGACATGCGGAAATATGGACCCTTCAAAGTTGGGGATGTGGCTACTATACCTAAAGCAAATGCCGAATTCCTGATGGGAAAGGGCATAGTTTCGTTGGTTGAAGAAACATCTAAAAAAGAAGAAGAAAACAACTTTGCGCCTGCAGACTACAATCTTAAGGCAAAATATTGTGATCAAACGGCAGAAGTAGCAAAAGATGATTCAGGGGGCTTGAAGAGACAATTACAAGAATTAACAGCGCAAGTTGATAACATAGCCGCTAGGATAGACAGATTTGAGAGTATGGATCGCAGTGTTTGCAACAAGAAACGGTTGGCAGATAAGAATAGATCCATAGCTTACTTGAATAAAGAGGACATGCAAGCAATTGAACCTTGGCGCATGTCTCCTGATGAGAAGGCGACATATGTTCTCAGAAGATGTCTCCGGTGGCTTAGTGAGAATCTGAAGGCAAACCAAAATCACCAGAATACTTTACAGAAGGGCTCAGACTCTTAGGTGATGACTTTGAATCTAAGACAACCTCAGAATATTAACAAAATTGCATCCTCGGAAATCCGACCCCTATCTGCTTGGATAAGTGTCGGAATTCTGCGGTTTCTAATGTTCTTAGAAGTTCTGTATAAAATTCTGGAGTTAGACTCTAAGCCGCATCTTAGAAAAAGGGAGGTTGTAGGCTGTCAAAATTTAGAAGGAGGAAGATGTTGATATGAAGATTGCATTAGAGGTACGTCGTTGCAGGGGCCAGAAGGCTCTTCCAACTTTCTCTGTTGATGCCATAGAATTCAACATAGAGAATACCTCAGTTAAAGACGTATTGAACAGATTTGATATCAAGAGTTTTGGAGAGTATTTTGAACGGCAAAAAGTATTAGCCTTTTTGAAGAAAAAGGCTACGTCGTTTCAGGAGGAAATTTTGCGTAAGACTTGTTGTCCGCAATGCAAAAGCGTCATGATACCTAAGTTTCACACGAATAAGGCTGTGCCTAGGAAATACAATTATTGTGTTGTTTGCGGAAAGCCATATGAAATTGAGAGCTTTGTAGGGTCACATTTTCCGGAATGGGTTCTCGCTTCTATAGTCTCAAATGCGTTTCAAGGGAAAAAGCCTAGAGAGATTCTTCAAACCCTTCAAATGGAAGCGACAAATCGTCACTTGGATTTTGATGAGCATGTTGGGCTTCCTGACGAAAAGACATTGTATGATATAATAAGCAAGATTGCCGAAAAACTAGAAAAATTCAATCGTTTGATGATACTTTTCATAGGTGGGTTGCATTGCACAGAACTCTTAGTTGATGACGCATTTGCTCACAGAACAAGGAGAAGACACAAACGAAACGTAAGACAAAGTCGTAAGAGATTTTACTATGCCATTGTAACATTAGATAGATACAAGAAGTTCATAATAGATGTGCACGTTGCTAGCAGCCGTGACAAATCTGCGTTCGGTGTTGCGTTTGCTAAGGCCAAGACGTTGCTGGGAGAGCTTCCTCAGATAATAAAGGGCGATTTACTTGCTGCAATGACTGAGGCTGCCAAAGCCTATTTTCCTCCTAACAGAGTTGTGCATGACTTTAAACAATTGAAACCTTGGGAAAAGCGTGAACGAAATGTGATCGAGAGAAGAATTCGGGACCTCAGGAAAACTTTGAGGAAGCGCCAAAAATGCGGTTCTTTGGCAGTCCAGCGAAACTATGCCATCATAGCGTGGATAGGGCAGGACTACTTGAAGCCTATGGAAAAAGCGCTTGAGAACAGATCAGCAGCTCAGGCTGTGGGGATACCATATCCTTTCTATCCATGGGATTGGAGAATACTTATGATATGGGTAGACTGGGTATTCAAAAATTTGCCAGAAATACTAGGGGCAGGCTTGAAATAGGTCACTAACACGCACAATTGCCGAATCGCTGATGCGTGCACTCATTTGCTTGCTTTCTGGATCAGTTTTGCCCAATTTTCTTGGTCTTTCTTTGGATTTGATGCTTTGGCAGGTGTCTTTCCACCGAGTGATCCGTGCCTTTTTATTTCGTTGTAGAAGATTCTGAAGCCTTTGCTGAATGTTTTTGCAGTTTCTGTGCTGTGAAAGCTTCCGATTGGTTTGAATCGTTGCTTGATTGTTTTGTTGAATCGCTCTATCTTGTTGTTGCTTAATGGTGTTGATATTGATGTTTGAACATGAATCAGTGGTTGTTTCAGTTCTTTGCCGAATTTTTGGTTTATTGCTTCAGCATAAGACGGAGCAGCGTCCGTGATTATTTCCATAGGCTGTTTTTTTGTCTTTGAAAGTCCTTCTTCTAATAGTTTTATTGCTTCTTTGGAGCTTTTGCTCTCACTGATATGTTGCGCAATCAACTGTCTGTATTCGTCATCTAGCATTGACCATAAGACCAGATGTTTACCTTTGACCTTGACGACGGTCTCGTCTGCGTGCCATCTTTCTCCTGAATTGACTTTAGTCTTGTTCAAGTGTTGGCTTACTAGTTCAACATATTTTTTGATCCAACCATATATGGTTCCGTGTGAAACCTTAATCGAGTAAACAGATTGAAAGTGTTCAGAAATCTGTCTTAAGGATAAGCCTCGATAATACAAGTCTAGGGAAAGAACGATTGCTAGGCCTTGGCCATGTGATCCGTTAAATCCTGTTCTGGACGAGAATCCGCGGTTGCATCTCTGGCAGAAAAATCGTTGAGCAAGGCCGCTTCGGGTTTCGCCGAAACCATCTTTTGTCACTTTATCAATCTTGCCACATTTTGGACATGGAGATGTTTCTTCGCCGATTCTTTTTATTCCAACTTGAGTGTCTCGTAGAGAAAGATAATAGCAGACAGCGTAAATGTGCTTGCATTTCTTTCTATGTTTTTTGAAGTCTTCACAAGTGCAGACCCATCTTTTCTTGTCCCAATTGATTATGTATCGTGTTTTCGAGTCTTGTTCAGATCTGACGAAGAAGGTTGATGAGTTGATGGCGTCGACGTGGCCTTTTACAACAAGTTCGATGCCTTTATGTTCACGCTTGTTTACCATGATGCATAGCCTCAATTGATTGGCTATCTTTCAATGAAGATTTGTCTTGCTCAACAGAAGTGATTTGCGAAATAGCTTCGTTTATCCGCGTTTGTAGTTCGTTAAGAATTTGCTTCAGGTGTTTGTCTAACTGGTTAATGTCTTCTTTGATTCCTTGGGCATTTGTACCAACACGTTGTGCCTTTTCTTTTATTTTCTTGACCCATTCGCAGTAGCCATAGGCTGTCCTGATCGCCTCGTTGATCTTTTGATCTGCAAAGAGTTTGCGAAAATCTAGCGATTTGTGACGGAACGGATGCAGAGTTATCAGTGCGGACCTTATTGCACCATATGAGACTTTGAAAGACTCTCGATCAGTCACAAGTATGACGCCTTCTGGGCAATGTTCAAAAAGAAAACCATTTGCGCCTTTTGGCATAACGTCAACAGCTAATATCGCAAAGCTCTCTCTTCTTAGCTGCATGTGTTTTCTTACCTGCTGAATAAAGGATCTGTCCCAACCGCTTCCATTTTTCTTGGATTCTATGAGAATTCTCTGTTCTAAATTTGTGTTATTGAAGCGTGGCGCTGCTATGATATCGGAGTCTCCGGGGCCGCCTAAGTGTTCGTATTCGTCTTCCGGGTAACAGTCTCTGAGTTCTTGTATCAGTTCAAGTTCGCCTTGTTTGCCCTTCTCGCTCGGAACTTTCTGAGAACGTGCCAATCCATTTAGTAGTGGTAGCAATGATGGGATCAGGTCTGAAAGCAGTTTCAGTTGATGTGGCTCGGGGAATCCCATTTCTTTAAGTGTTTCTTTGAGATTGCTTGAAAGTGTCTTAAATTCATTTTCAAGTCTCATTTTTGTTTCATTGAATTCTTGTCTTACATCTTTCCTCAGGTCTTCTGGCAGTTTTTCAATGAGTTTTGGAAAAGTCTCCGTGAAGGTCTGCATCGGTTCGAAAATTCTGTTGAGTTGCCTCTGAGTATTATCAAGCAAGGTTTTCGAAAGTTCATCAGCGATTGTTTTTGCTTCTGCAGACTGTGGAAGGCTTCCCCAAACTATTCTTGCCATAGACATTGCCGCGTTAATTTTCTTTTGGGTTGCCAACACGTCCAGGAACTCAAGATTCTCGATGTCTATTGCGAAGTTGTCCGAGTGATTCCCGCAAAGGGGGCATATTCGCTTGTTTATAGACATTGGAACTGCCATCAGACTTTATCACTACTTTATATCTATATTATCACTACAATAAAGTCGTATTTAAATATTACTTCATATCAACTGAAAATAGTGACGAAAATTATGGTTTTAGTTAGATTTAAGCGTACAATTAGGAAGAGCGGAGGTTCGGCTGCCATCGTCATTCCTCCCGAGGTTCTCAACGCATTAGAATGGAGAATAGGAGATGTCGTGGAGGTTTATGCGGAAGAACAAAAAATAATAATTAAAAAACTTGGTTAGCTACTTCACAAAGATGGAAATTGCTGTCTTTTAGCGGCTACTACGAGTTGCCGCTTCTGTATGCCTTCAATAGGGCGTTCCGGAATAGGCCTTAAATTGAGCTTTTGAATCAACAATTTTTGGAAACAGGGACAGATTGGGTATGAATGCAATGAGAAAGACCGAGACATCCAAGAATAGAGTTGAGACACACCACTTGATACCCCTTCATCGTGGAGACCTATGGTTTCCAATCTGAAGAGCATGACTCATTTAATCTAAAAATGAAAAACTACTTACTCAAGCACTCTATTGAGACTCAAACGACTAGCTGCCGAATCTTTTGCACGTCGATCGAATTTATGAAGCAAAAGAAACCAGAAGACACGTAGCGCACAGTCTAGCCCTCAGCTTTCCCAATCCAGTTCGTTAGAGGAGTACTTGTTTCCTCCTTTTTGATCTTCTTTTTCTTTTCTGGTGGTCGCATTTTTGGGGCTTCTTCACCCTTTATGTTTTCAGGCCTGGCTCGCTGGGTTCTTGCGACTCTTCTTTCTGCCAGCTTTTTGACTATGAACTGTATGTCTTCAACCATTTTTTTGTCAAGCTTCAGAAGCCCCGCCACGGCATAGTCTATCTCGTCTACCATCGGCTCAAGCTTCTGTAGGTTTTCTTGAGTGTCTGCACCGCCAATTTTTCGCGTTTCAGCCTCAAGCTTTTCGAACAGTCCAGCCAACACCTTTGCGTCTTTTTCTTTCACTTCAGTGATGTTTAGAATTGGAAGTTTGGCGACTGAGTTTACGTCTAGCTCGATTGTTCCTCCACCAGTAGGCCTTGCATAAGTTTCAATGAAGAAACGTGTGAAGCTTGAGTTCAGATATGCCAGCAGCGCTTTGAGTTTTTCCGCAGTGATTTCTGTTTTTGCCTTTGGAATCAACGCTATAAGACTATCATCAAGGACCGTAGAGACTAGGGACTCAACAAATCTTTGATAATATTGCGCTCTTCTCATGGTATATAATCGCGCTGTTTTGACTCCTCCCAGATCATACCATCCAAAGAATTTCTTGCTTCTCTTTCTAACTTCTGAAGCAGTAGTTTTGTCAGGCGTTTTGGGTTCTTCACCCTCTTTAACCCTGACAAGAGGGGTCTTTTCACCCCAGCTTATGAAGTCCTTGACGTTCCTTGGCAGCAAGTCTAAAGGTTTGTGGCAAACGAAAACATAGCAGACCTTGTCGTTCTTTCTAGATTTTTCCCAGTCATCTTTTGTGAACGTAAAGAATTTGCTTCTTCTAGGATTGCTAAGAAGCGGCTTTACAAAATCCTGCAATCCCCACTTCTGCACGTCCTTCTCACTGAGGAAGAAGAATTTGTCTCCTCCAGTTCCGCCTCTTGACGATACGCCTTCAATGTTTCCGTAGCTAGTTTTGAAAACTTTCTCAACTCTGGTTACTAGCCGCGATTTGACTATCTTCTTTTCCTTGTCAGAGGTTTTGAACAATGCTTTTATCCATTTATCGTTTCTTGGAAGCTTGCTCTGCTTTACAACATTGACTATGAAAGTGTCTTGCCAACCTTTCGGGTTTTCAATCGCATCTAGGATCTCGTCGACTTTTGCTTCTTTGTCGACATATAGAAATACGGTTTGATTGTTTGCTCTTTTCTTGAAATCTTTCTCTTTTTCGAGCAGAAGAACACAGGTGGCTACCAACGGAATTCTGAAAAGTCTCTGGTTGAAATCTATCACGGCTTTGACCTTGAAGTGGTCGAGCAGGAAACAAGAAAAATTGACGCCGTAGTCTGACTGCAACCAACTGTTTGAAATAATCATTCCAAGTCTGCCTGCGTCTTTCAGAAACTCTTGGGCATACATAATGAAGTGAACGTAAATGCCAGTCTCGTTTCCAATGCCTCCAGTCAACTTATACTTCTTCATCTTCTTTTTTATTACCGCTTCAATTGCCTTCTTTGTCTTGTCCGGAATCTCGACCCACCTGGTGTATGGTGGGTTTGCAACGACATCGTCGACCTGTGGCAGAATGATCTCGCGGCGAACCTCTCCAGTAGCAGTTTTGATCACGTAAGAGGCCAAGATACGCTGTTTGGGTTTCAGGTTGAAGAAGTCTTCCACAATTATGTTCATATCACTTGTTGGATACCTGACGTCCCTCATTGCAAGATTCATCGCGGTTAAATGTGCTGGAAACGGGTTAACATCATCTGCATACAACTGGCTTAGATTCTCTCGATGCAGTTTTTCAACATCAAAAGCGCCCTTCTTTGCGGGTTTGAGCTTCAGTTCCATAAGCCTCTTGTAAGCTTTAACAAGAAAAGTCCCGCTTCCAACCGCGGGATCCATCACCACATCAGCTGGCTTCCTAACGGCCCACCTCACAATCAACTCCGCAATAGGAGGAGGCGTATAGAATTGCCCAAGCTTATGTCTCTCTTCAGCAGGGATGAGTTCTTCGTAGATGTAGCCGACAACATCTGAGCCTACCTCTTCCATTCTGTAGGTGTCCATATCCTCGATGAATGAGTTTACTTCATCAAAAACGTAGTCAACGCTGGGAAGCGGTATTTCGTCATATATGCCTGTAATGAACACTGGTTCAAAGTCTTTGGTGACTTCGATGGCTTTCTGGAAGAACGTTTTAAGGAACTGTATGAAGGAGACACCGTCTGGAGCAGAAATCGGCTTGAGTTTTGGCAATTCTTTGTAATGCCTTTCGAGAATCTTGTAGAACACGATCTTGTTCATCACTAGATAGGCGGCTTCTCTGGCCAGCTGATCACTTGAGATTTCACCTACTTTCTCAGTGAATTCGCACAGTTTCTTCGAGAAGGCAGCATTCTGCATCAGCTTCTCTACGACTGGCTTTTGCTGTTCTGACAAGAAGTTCACGAAGCTTCTTAATCTCGAAATGAAGAGCCAATCAACTTCAATGAGGTGAACAGGTGCCTGAACATACCATTTAGCCACAAAACGAACGAGCTCCTCAACATTCTTTTCTTCTAGTTTCACCTCGCTGACCATCAACCTGTGAGTGTCAAGTCTGAAGGGTTCACCCGGTTTTGGCGTTCTGAAAAGGGCGATGAGCTCTCCATTGGTTGTTGCGAACACTGGAGAACCGATCTTAACCGCGTAACCTAGAGCTTGACTTATTACTCTCGAGCCTAACGGGTCAAAATCTCTAAGTGCCTTTATCCCTGCTCCTGACTCCAGTTTTCTTTTGCACTCAACCTCGAGAAGCGGCTTTCCATCGGACAATACAACGACTAGGTCTGCTACTCCACCATTCACTTTGTATTGTGGTTCAACGTCTCGAAGCTCTACTCCATCCAGTTTATGCTCGTGTTTTCTGATTATCGTCTTTATCAGGTGGTAGAGTTCTTCTTCGACTTTGGCTTCTCTAACAGCCATTCTGCCCACAAATCCTCTTATCCCAGTCGCCAACCATAAAAAGGACCAATTAAGCATATAATTATTTGTCTTGTCGTCATTGAGAGGAGAATATGCCACTCTTCAAGACCAAAAGGGGAGTCTTCAACTGGATTAAGATTGGGCAAAAGACAATTGACATACGAAAAGGAGAAGCGTGGAAAGGAGACACTGCAGTTATCCAGTGTGGTTTTGACATTTTAAGTAAGATCTTTTGGTAGAGAAACATTCTTACCCTTTTTCAAGATTTACCCTTCTTTTCCACGATCAACTCTTTAAGAGTGTCTCGCAAGAAAAAAGGATTATTCAGGCCTTTATTTCTTCCATAACAAGACATGAAAAATATCGAACTCTTTCAATTCTCGGATTCTGGAACATGCGCAGACAACGCGGTTGCCATGGCTATTGCGAAGACGATTAGAGGTGCATAATAATTCCATTATTGCAGTTCCTGCTTCTGGACAAACTTCAGATCAATTTTATAGTATTTAATCTCCACATCACTCAGCACAGATGCAGAGTATTCCAGTCTTTCATCAACCTCATGAACAATAATAATGCCTCGAACTTTCTGATTGTTTGCAAGGTTTTGCTTTACCCAACCCATATACCTTGTTATTTGACCAATCGTTTTGTCACTGCCTTTTTCTTTTTTAATTTCGATGATAACAAACCTCTGGTCTTTATCAATGCACAGCAAGTCGATGGTACCTATATCTGTTGGGTATTGTCTTCCCGGAATCTTTTTCTCGTCATAGTACAATTTCAAACCATTCTTTATATGCTCCAGATTCTTTTCCAAAAAATCTTCAAGCAATCGCTCCATGCTGGGAACAATCTCAGTCGCGGATAGTTCTTCTTCATGTTCCTCTTTCGTGTAGGTTTGTGTTTCTTTCTTTAGAGAGAGCTTAATGCTCTTATCCGGATTAATTGTAATTGCAACACTGTCTCCAATTTCTGCTGTCGGATGATTCTTATACCATTCTGTTAAGCCGTCAATACGAGCAGCAGAAGAATGCATCTTTGTAATGTATTTTCTTCCCTCATCATCGTATATGATAATCTCCTGATTAGGGCCTGGAAAATATCCTCTAATTCCTGCTACAGATAACAGTCCCCATGTTACTTCTGTTTTTGTCAAATTATGTTCGAACTCTGACATGTTCAACACCTAGTTTATGACTAAGTATTTGACGAAATCATTATTTATACTTAGTAAGAACCTAGTAAGTCAAGCAATAATAGTGTTTCGTCAGCTAGTTATCGATCAAAGACCCCAAGTCACTTCGCCTCGAAAGACGGCGATTTTTACGCACAACCTCTCCCTTTTTGTTCAGTATTCAATACTAGACCTATTCATCCCACAAAAAATCTAACGCGTAGTGGAACAACCATACCATTAAATCTATTACTGAACCCAAGATTAGGAAACTCTTTTCTTTTGTCTGTAACAATAGGTTGTCGGATGGAATGTGGTGCCAACCCCGAAAGATACAAAGTGGATTAACCTTTTCTTCGATATAATCAAAAAAGCATATCTAGGAATTGATTTTCAGTATGGGAAACAAACTTTCAGATTGCAACCGACGCTTGTGCAGCCTGCTGATTTTTACCGAAGGACATTTGGGTCATCTCCGACTTCCTATGAGTCGCTCTTGAAAGCCTTAGATCCAACTTTCAAATCTCTTGCAAGTAGCGAAGTCTATAGAGATAGAACGGGATGGATCGCTCAAGGATTAAGAGGATACAATGACCGCAGAATAAGACGAATAAAGGCGGATGGGGATGTTTTTTTAATCCCAGATTTATCAAAGCAACGTTCAATAGGAATTGACACGAGTGGTCTTGGAAACAACGATAGTGTGATAGTCATATGCTCCATTCCAGATTATGAAAGTGCATATATCTTTCTAGAAAGGCATCTGAAATTGCCGAAAGATCACTATAAAAAAGAGTTTCACTGGTCGAAACTAAACGCGACATTCAGAGAGGAATTAATTAAGAAATTCGAATTAACACTTTCAATTTGCTGTGATGGTTTGCTTGTGATAAAGACAAATGCTCTGAATGATCGTAGGGGAAAAATAGAGAATTTATTCACAAATCTGATTGAAGGATGCTTTTCCGGGTATGAAAGAGATCCTAACCAGAAGAATGTCAGACCAAATCTCAAAAGGAAGTTTTTCGAAATTGTAAATGATGTTCAAATACACTGTGACGCTGATTTTCGTCCTCTGACTCCTGAGAAAGTGGTTCGGTTACTGGTTCAGACACTGGCTAAGAAAGATAGTGATCAATTCGAAGACTACACTCCGTTATTTGCTAACTTACGTTCTCATGAATCAAAACCTATCCAGGTTGCAGATATCGTAGCAGGCATGATTAAGACTATAATTGAGACTGGAGTTTCTCAGAAATCACTTCAGCATTTACCTTTTGATTTGCGCAAGATGAAAAAATACTCTGACAATCCGCCAAAAGCATATTTCTGGTTCCCATAGTTAGATAAAGAAGTATTAGTCAGGTGCCGTGTGCCGTTTATTTGTGTTACGCGGACGTTGCCTCCTCTGGAGACCACGTTACCCGCTGGGCACACGGTCTTTAGGTACCCTCATCAAGTCTAAATTGAGCAGTCCCTTATAAATCATTTCTGGAAGCTGTATCCAGATAAACGTCAAAACTAGTGGATAACTCAGCTTTCGTTCGACTATCCAACAGATTTATGAGAAGAGTGAAAACATAGGAAGAATGGAGGGCCAGCAAAAATGGCTAAAATAGTAGGTTATGGCGAAGACTCTTTAACCTTATGGGCTTTGAAGGAGCGTTTGTCTACCATTCTTGCAAGATTCAACGATGGAACTTTACCCTCGGATTGCCTCGTTTTCTATCGTCCGAGTTTTGGAAGGCACAGCAGACACAGCAAAGCAGTGTTTGGTGAATTTGACGCAATTATTGTGTCCTCCAAGAACGTCTATTTAGTAGAAAGCAAATGGGACAATCTCGCTGAAAACGACAACGAAGAAATTAGACTGGGACGACAACAGGAATTGCGGCACGAAATCTTTGCATGGTATTTGATGAATTGGGACAAAAAATACTCTGATAACTGGGAAAGTTTTGTTGAAGAGAAACAACCCTATCTTCGAAGGAAATTCGGAAAAACTATCCCACACACCAATAGATTGCTTGCTAGGAATCTTAAACTCATCTTGGAGAGGATTCGAGAGCACTGTACAACATCTTTGTCTGAAGATAGTATCAAGAATGTATTGTTGTTTTTCCATAATGGCGAGAAATCAAAACCTCCGAAAAAAACCAGCAGACCCTTCGAAATAGTGTCGATTGACTATGGCAAAGAGATTGAGGACAATTTTGTAACTCTATTCGGGAATAAGCGGTTCTGATATTGAATTGCAATCGAGTTTCATATAGATTGCAAGCAATAATACCCTTAGTACATCAGGTGTCGCATGCCGTTAATCTTACGGCGCGGACGTTGCCTCCTCTGGAGACCACGTTACCCGCTGGACATGCGATCTTAAGATACCTTCATCCAAGTTTACATGGTTGAGCAGTCACTTATAAGTTATTTCTGGAAGGAACTTCCAGAAAAGCCATGCTAAGTTTGTTGATCTGCGTGGGCTCCATTTTGCACATCGCATGCCGAGCTACTCATACCTTCCAGTTAGATGGAAAGCAAATGGAGCATTTCAAAGTCAACAATGTTTCCTTTCAGAACGCTCTTTTTCAGTTTGTCAGATACATTATCCTTAGCTACTTCATTGATCTTGATCTATAGAGAAAGACGTAGAGTTCTCCATTTTCGCCTCGATGGTATATTACTTTGAGATTCTTGTCTTTCATCTCGTCACCTCTCAAATCGTGAAGTCAACAATTTGTTACGATGTTTTCAGAATTTAATTTATTCGGCTAACCTCATGATTCTTTGTCGCCCCAGAAGAACGACAACGGTTTTCAGGACTTTGAAATGCTAATCGTTTAGTTAGACAACTATTCCAAGAATTAGTGCGGAGGGGTTAGGTTTAGACTGTCGTTTAAAACTGTCGAGCTATTAATAGGAGCTGAATTAGAGATTCTTTATTGGTAAAGATAATTAGTTTGAATGCCAAAATTAAGAAGGGGGAATTTGAATTGGTTGGAAAGGTGATTGAAAGAGCGTATAAGTACACTATACCAACGCCTCTTGAACTTTTCAAACTCTTTCAAGAAACGTTCTCAAAAGCGACATTGCCTGATAGCTGGCAGGTTTCAGAACCATGGACGAGTACCGTCTTAGGCGTCTTCAGTCAAATTGGAAGTAATCTTGGTTATACTCCTAGGAAGGAATATTTGAGACTAGACCAAACATGGGAGATAAGACACCCGGACATCTCGACAATTGTTCTAGCCTTAGAATGTGAGAATACGGATAGACTAGAAGAAATACTTGATGATGAGCTTCAAAAGCTCCTAGACATTAAAGCATTATTGAAGGTTCTCATTTTTTATCCAGTTGTTCCAATATTAATGGCAGAAGAAGAAGCCTCATATCCTCAAATCCAAGAGAAGATACGGTCTGCAAATATTGAAAGTTCTGACGAAAAATACATCGTCATAACACCAGTCTACATAAAACCTCAGTCGATAATTGAAGTTTCAGCATGCTCATTTGACTCTGAAGGGAAAGGTGAAGAATTGGAGTCTTTTCAGGTTAAATATACTTCAAAAGATTAGAAGTATGAAACAATAAAATAAACCAATTTCATAACTGTGTCTGCTCTTCTCGACTAGAAGAAATGCCAACAGTCAAAATCTTATAAGCTGCAAATTAAGACATTAACTCGACAAAACCGTGATAAGTGACCCTTATGGATGTTGAAAAGGTGAAAAGGAGCCTTACAGATATTCTCGAAGAATTTTATCCAAACGGGTTTAACATCAAAATCCTCGAAATTGAGGACCAAAAAGACTCTTGGATTGCCAAAGCAGAGGTATTTGACAACCCATCAAAGAGGCTTGGTCATGAAGTAATTATGATAATAAGAAAATACGAAATCACTTAAAACTTAATCTTCGAATTTTTATGGTCAAGTATTTGGCGCAACCTGTGTACAGTTTTAAACGCTTAAGCAAAATCAAAAGTCGCCTGCAATTTGAAGTCGATTTTCTACCCGTCTCTGCTCAAAACAAGCGAAAATTGAGCGAATTCAACTTAGCGAAGATAGTGGGGGTGGGACCCCCACCCAACTTTACCGGTAAAAATATGCTTCCACTATGCGCGTTAATAACCCGTCAACTTCGATTCCATTCAGGTTTAAACATTGATATC
>Ga0172366_10001864_pt1 | contig 16456 bp, 18 predicted proteins | sample LakKivSesite69cm_FD_114533 | JGI IMG/M metagenome (GOLD analysis project Ga0172366, IMG submission 114533) | Sediment microbial communities from Lake Kivu, Rwanda - Sediment site 69cm | ecosystem: Environmental > Aquatic > Freshwater > Lake > Sediment | place: Rwanda: Western Province, Lake... | reverse complement strand
GAGGCAACGGTTCCAGATCTGACGCGCGATCTCCGCCTGCCAGGCGAGTTCGCGCGTCTTCTTGGTGCGGTATAGCTTGAATTTATAGGACTGGATCATATGTTCATTATACAACGAATTGCAGGAAATTTCCTGTGGTTGAAACGCCATTCATCCCACGGCTTAAGCCGTGAGCTTTCTGGCGCACGCCGCTTAAAGCAGCGTCTCTCGTAATCCATATTACGGGCTATTTCGATGGCCTTGTTGAAATCGGACTTTTCCGTCGTATCCATAATCTTCTTCAATTTCATAGCCAACGTTATCATTGAATCTTTCATGGTCACTTCGCCAGGTAAAGTCCGATAAGGACGGTTAACGTTCCGATCACGAGAGCGGCCGCAAAGTATGCCGCACACAGTTTGACGCATTCTTTATTCATGTTTTTCCGCCTGGTCTATGCCCTTGAGGATTTCGACAGCCATGATCATCGCCGCTTCCGCGTCGGCGATATCGCCATCCAACTGCTTGTCGTAGACTTTGCCGAGGACGCGCTTGAAAACCGGTCCCGGTTCGTATCCAGAATTGATCAGGTCGCGTCCGGTGATGAACGGTTTCGGCAACTTCAACACGTTGTCCTGACCGATGATGAAATCGAGCATGTGGACGTAGCCCTCGGTGATCTTCGCCGAAGACATGCTGTCAACCCTGTTGAGTTCGATCATGGCCGGGAAATGGTCGCCTCCGATGATCTTCCGCAAGGTCGACTTCTTCATTTCCCCGGTGTAATGCAACTTGTTGTGCATGGCGATCACTTCCTGGACGGCCTGGATGGTTTCATTCGGGAATTTCAGGCGTGCCAATATCCGTCCGGCTATTTCCGCGCCGACGTCCTCGTGTCCGCAAAACCTGATCCTTCCATCCGCATCGGTCGAGAACGTAGCGGGTTTACCGACGTCGTGCAACAGGACGGACCACGCCAGGACGGATGACGGAGCCACCAGCTTCCCCATAGCCAGCGCAGTGTGGATGAAGACGTCGCCTTCCGGATGCCAATCCGGAGGTTGTTCGACTCCGCGCATTTCCTCCACTTCCGGAAGGATGGCCCTGAGAATGCCGAGTATCGACATGAGATGCATGGCGGTACCGGCATAGTTACCCCTGAAAATGGCGTCGAGCTCCATGGCGATCCGCTCGGCAGGAATCCTCTTCAGGAAGCACGGGCCGTACGATCTGATCGCTTCCACGGTATGACGGTCGATGGTGAAGCCGTAGCGCATGGAGAACCTGACGGCGCGCAACATGCGCAGGTGATCTTCACTGAAACGTTTGAACGGATCGCCGACGGAACGTATCACGCCCGACCGCAAGTCGTCCATGCCGCCGACATAATCGGTCACTTCCTCCGCGACCGGATCGTAGAACAACGCGTTGATGGTGAAGTCGCGGCGGAGCGCGTCGGTTTCGGCCCCGCAGAACTCCACGGAAACCGGATGCCGTCCATCGTCGTATTCCCCGTCCTTCCGGAAAGTGGCGATCTCGATCTTTTCTCCGTCTTCCTCGACGATCACGACGCCGAAGGAGGCACCGACGAGGTTGCCGCCGTTGAAGACGGAGATCACCTGGTCTGGATGGGCGGAAGTCGCGACGTCGACGTCTTTCGGCTTCCTGCCGAGAAGGGCGTCGCGGACGGCTCCACCGACGATGTGCGCCTCATGCCCGGCGTCGCGGAGTTTGGCGACGATCTTGACGGCCACCTTCCACTGCGGGCAGTCGGAGTTCAATGCGATATGGGTTTTTTCCATTTCAGTGTTGTCTTGATCGTGCTGTCCGTCGATGTCCATACTGGTCCTCTTCTTGGTTCGGTTCTACGCTTAAATATATTCTTAAAACAACAAGATTCAAGATTGCGGCGGTGTCGCGTGACGTTTTTTCGACAGCTCAGCGAACATCGCCCGGCCGTCCATGGATTCCAATTCATATCCGCATGCCGCGGCGAGCGCGGCGATACCGTCCATTTCCATTTCGACGAACGACACGTAATGCACGCCCGCGATCGTCCTGGTGGCATGTCCGCTGACGATCTTGTTTATCGTGAGGGCATTGTCGCCGATGAAGATACAGGCTCCGTTTTGCCCGACGTAAGAAATGGATTTGCATGAAGGAAGAATGGTGGGGTCCGTCATGGTTTCTCTCGGTTGGTTTCTCTTTCGGTTCGTATCAATATAGGCTAAGAGAATCCAGATTCAATTAGAAGGGAGCTGTTTTTCGGAAATTTTCTTGTCGTTCCTGAGCCCCATCAGGATCGCACCGGCGGCTCCGCCGAAGGAATAGGCTAAAGCGAGAAGCCAGTTGTCGCTACGGACGAAACTCGACAAAACCCATAGTCCCAAGAGATTTTCGAAAAAGACAATCACCACCATCGTCTTCTTTTCTCCCCGGGAACACGCTAAGGTACGACGCAATGCCAAGTACCATTCGTCGCAACCGACCGCCAGATATAGGAACGTCTGCAGGAGGAGGCTCATCGTCGTTCCCTCCGCATACCGTTTTGTCCATATATCCACCTCTGGTTTCCATATGGACATATTCAGCGGAGGAACCGTATTTTCCTATTGCCGTTCTTCTTCCTCGATTTTTTCGGCGACCTGGGAGATTTCCTTGTGCATATCGGATTGCTCATAGAGAGCGCCGATCATGGCCAGTTGGCTCAATCCGATCTCTTTTGTCGGCGTAGCGATCTCCTTCATTCGTTCTTCAGGATTATATCCAGCCGACCTGGCGCAGTGCTGGCACAACTGGACGATGCCGCCGTTCATTTGCGTCCACATGTACGAGTTCATATCCAAGCGGCACGAACTTTTTATTTCGTATGGCAGGAGGAGTAGCGTATCCTTATCGATTCCCGACAGTTCCATTGACCGGTTCGGATTCGTCAGGAAGTTGAATTCTCCTTTGATCTTTTCCCTTTCGAGTCCGACCAGGCGCATAAGGTAGTATTGTTGGAGGGTGATGCCGGATTGACGGCATTTCCAACATCCGTTGGCCATTATCTCAGCTTGGGTTCGCCAGTCTGACCGTTCACGCTTGACGCGTTCCTTTCGTTCCGCCTCTTCCGCCGCTGCTGCATCCTTGGCTTTTTTCTCCTCGGTTCTATCGTGGTTCGCCGCTTGCGCTTCCTGATGGATCTTGCACGCCCGACCATTGCCGTAGGCGTAAGATTTGCGTTTGCTCACGGTCGATTTACAGATTTCACACGTGTATTCCGACGGCATATCGGTGCTCTCCCTGTTTGTTTTGATTTAATTCAATCATCCGTTTCGATCCCCCATCTATGGGCGATGAAGACGAGTAGTACGTCCATGACGAACTGAATGGCAATCGAAACACTCATTGCCATCATAAAAGTGGCGAGCGCGCCGTAGCCACGTTCCAGGAGATAATCCACGAGCATGACCGTGGACACGTACGAAACAATGACGCCTATCCCGATCCTGTATGGCGATTGATCTTTTTCCATCATTCCACGCCCTTTCCCGTCGGAAGATCAATCCTTTTGATCTTTCAGGTACTTGTTCGAGATGGCCTTGAACGAACGCCGTCCGTCAGACCTCTTGAAGACAAGACCTTCACGTTCGGATAGCGGATTCATGGATGGCCCGACTGCCATGAGCAGGATGTCGTCGACGCTACCGGAAAACAATTGGCTCCCGGTGTAATGTCCGACGACGGGGACGTGCGGGATCTTGAAGAGCGCCGTGAACTCCGTCCTTTCTTCGGGGGAGAGATAGCGTCTCTCCTCCATGTCGTATATGTCGAAGAGGAAGAATCCGGTCTTCTTCAACTTTTCGTTGTTCTCCTGGATGCCGGGACCGACGACTTCTCCCTGTAAGGCCAATTTGCGGGTGTCGAAGATCCTGTTGGCGGCCTTGAACGTTCCGCCGTTACGGAGGATATCCTCGTACGGCAATTCCCTGGCTGCCTGCCAATACGACACGTTTGGATTCTCCTTCAGCGACAAGGTCCGTCCGCAGACGCAGAAGCGGTCTTTGTCCGGATCGACGTACATCGTCATCGAAGTGCCGTCCAGCTTGATGGTCGCTTCGTATTTCATTCCGTATGCCTCGGTGTCGTCCTTCAGGTTCCTGAAGATGTTCTGGATACGTTCCTGATCCGTCATGGGCACCGTGCCCGCCATGTACCCCCACACCTCTCCGGACAGGCACGCCGGAACCGGCGGGTCGTACTTCTCGACCTTGAGGGCTTCGGTTACGTCCGCGCCGTGCGGTAGGGAAAGTAGGGCGGGAAAATCCGTCAACGGCATGACGAGTCCTTGGGAAATCTGCCCTCTCATCGTTATCGTCTTGAGACGGAATCCCTCCTGACCGGTCGCCTGGATTTTCTTGTACGACGACTTGCGCAGGAATTCGTAACGCTCCTCCATCGGTAGGAACGAGTCGATTTCGAAATACACGCACGGGTCGCCTTCCTTGAAGACACCCTTCTTCACGACGGCGTCCCAACCGTCGACACGTACCTTCTCGATTTTGTCGGCATCCGGTATCGGAGATACGGAAGCTATAGTCCTGATGGTGGCGAGTTTCCTCACGTGATTCTCCTTTTTTCATAGTGGCAGTAAACCAAGATAGGTACGCAATGGAAATTTTCAACCGGCGGTGCAGGATGGATGCTTGAAAAACACGGCGTGGAAACGATTTTGATTGAAAACATGGAGTGTCCAATAATGGTATCGCGCGACGACATCGTAGGTGTTTTCCTTAGTCCGGAACAGATGTCGGCATGTTCGAAGCATGCCGAACTATGCTCCATATGCGGCCAATCCAACGTGCATACGGACAAGGAAGAGCGGAAGGACGTACTATCCTGTGACCAGGTGGTCGGGCAGGTCTGCACCTGCGCCGCGACGATGTGGCTCGGCTCCAGCTACGACAACGGCTTCTCGTACTACGACCGCGTAAGGAGGAAACAGAACCTCACTCCCTACGACGGAGACGGCGGAGACGACATCCCGCCATACCGGATCGACGTCAAGGGTTCGCTGGTCAGGAACGATGCGAAGGATCTCCTGTCGTACAACTTGCTGGTCCGACCCAAGGAAAGGCACGCTGGACTCATCTACCTGATGGCGCTGCATTTCACGCCGTCGATCGTCGCCCTCGTCGGATGGGCCTTGGAAACGGACCTTCCGGTTACCGGGGAGACTTTCGGCGTGTTTTCCGGGGCGTACCGGTTATCCGCGGCATCCCTTCGTCCAGTGGCGGAGTTGCGCACCAGGTTGAGAAACGAAAAAAACCGGTGAATAATTCCCGTTTCATTGAAAACGAATCAGCACTGCATATATTCAAAACGTAAAACCTAAAAAAGGAGGAACCCATGAATCTCTATCCACTTCCGAACGTGAAATCGTCTGCCGAAATCCCGAAGGATAAGTGGCGGTTGGGCATTATCGTCGCAGCCTTCCAGCGCGAACTCGGCATCACTTTGGATAATTTCCCCGTGGCATACAAAAATTATCTCGGTATCGATCAGTCGAATAAATTCAGTAAATACGAAAAGCCTGAAGAGATAGATGCCGCATACGACGTCATTTCCGCCTTTCAATCCGGGATCGTTACCCCTCCTCATACGAAATCACAAGTCGAGGAGCAACTTCAAGCCGTATTGAACAACAAGAAGGCGGCATTTGACGACGTGGTCAAATGGATCGACCGAGCGCCCTCTTCGGAATTGGCAGCCATCGCTGGCAGGATGCATGTGACGTACCGCGACCTGGCGGCATGCTACGGCAATAGAAGTCCGGAAAAGTTCACTGAATTTTTCGCTAACTTCAGTGATATAAAATGCGTTGAAAAGACGTATCCGAACGCTCCGCATGCCTACAAGTCCATCTTGGCGGCGGTCAATAGCGTCGACCTGAACGATAAATCCTACGCCACGAACATCTGGACTACCGTAATCGACCTGCTGTCCTCTGCCAATGATACCGAGTATGGCGTCAAGGTCGTCCGGAACATTATGAAGAAAATGAAACAGAACGAGGTTTTTGCGATAATCCTCGAAGTGGATCTTGAAAAACGTCTAAAGTCCAGGAATGGCTTCGTTCACGCCACGAATAACGACCACAGGTTCGTTTTTGAAGCGATCCGCAGCGAGCTCGTGATTAGCGCCTGCCGGGCAAACAATTCGCCTAACCGCCAGAATAATGTGGCATACGATATGATGAAAATCGACGACGTGGAATGCATCTTGCGCACCTGCGGCGAGATAGCTGCCGCACTGTGCGAGACGGGCGGATGGAGCTTGCCATACGATAAGATCGTCGATTTGATGGATAGATCGCGTGCAAGCTTGGTGAAGGCAATTCCGCCTAATAACTGGCAGTTATCTACCGGACGAATCAAGCACATCGACACCATCCTTTCTCTCAAGAGAGGAGAGAAAAAATCCGTCACATGTCCCGCCGCGCCCGCCGCGCCCGCTACCCCGGCAGTCGATGCGGCGACAAAGACGCCAGTAGCCGATGCTGCAGCGAAGATGGTTGACGCGGAATCCACAGGCGAACCACGGAACAAGACCGTCTCGTCGAAAGCCATATTCACCGATCTCCCAGATTTGTTCGACAGCGTCCAGGAATCCAACGAGACGGAATCGGTAATCATCCAAGAGCCTGCGGCCATCGTGCCGGAACCAGCCGTCGCGAAGCCCGTCGTCCAACCGGATGCCGGTGTCGTCGGTAGGAGCGATATGGCCAAGATGATCGACATCCTGCAGACGTCCGGTAAGTATTCCATCGGTATCGCGGCCATCATGGATGTCGCCGAGACCATGCGGAAGCATTCGCTCACCGTCGGGCAAATAACCGAAATCATCGGAATGATGATGCGTAACGGAATCGGAAATCCCTCTGAAATGTGCCGGGTGCTTGCGCCTTGCGCCGCGGCGGCACTGGTGAAAAATCCCCACAACATTTAAGGTGGATTAAAACAAACATTTCCCCTCCTAGCGTTAAGGAACATGGCGCGGGCCGTCCGCAAACGGACCGCGCCTTTCCATTGCCGCGAAATGGAGGATTTCCGAGGCCAACGCCGGAATATTTCCGGTGGCGCGTTGAATCCGTTGTTCTTCTCCTCGGACACCGTCGAATTGTCGAAGATCGATCCATCCCAGGTGGCCATCATCCAATTCGAATGGCGCTCGTGGACCGGGGATAACGTCAAGCCGGTCGCCGTCGTCGGCTGAAAATGGAAAACCCGTCCGACCATCGGACGGGCTCCATGCGCCTGCCGGAATTTTTCCGGACAACAGCCTATCGATGGACCAGCGGTGGCGCTTCCGCAGGTCCGGAAAACGGTATGCCGGTCAGGCTCCGGTGTCGGCCCACCACAGCAACGCGGTTAATTCATCCTTGACATCTGATGCATGGGCGGTGAACCCCTTTGCCTTTGCCTTGAACTTGATCTTGACGACCGATTTGCCCCCGGCGTCATCCGCTTCATCTACCGACAGTGACATAAAACTGCGGTTGAATATTGTTTTCGCGACGAGATCGGAAATGGTCCGTTCGGAATCGTCGTAATTCAGGTTGTCGACCTTCAAAGAGACCGTATCCATACATATCTCGATCTCCCAACTCTTTTTCTTGGAAAACAAAGATTCCTTGTTGCAATGACCGAAATGTATCCTATTGAACTCCCTTCCGCCGATTACCTTGATGATCGACGCGACATAAACATCCAACGTGTCGGACGCCACCTTCTCGGAGCAAATCGACTCATGGTACACCGGAATCAATTTTTCTTCGATGTATCCGAGCAACTTGTCGCAATCGATGTTTCCATCCGCATCGGCTTTTAAGGATGTCCTCTTGACCGTCATATAGCTCTTCCGCAAGGACACTGAAATTCCTAATATTTTCTTCCTGAATGCGTTAGTGCGGTCATCCATCGTCGTCACGCTGAAATCAACCCTGTTGGTTGCCGGGAAACGTGATTCGATAGACCGCCTGATCTCGCGTAATGCGTCAGTCACCTTAATCTTGTTCATGGGAACTCTCCTTTATGCGTTATTTTACAACCGGGATTCTCGCCGTACGCACGTTTGAAAATCCCATGCTGGTCAATTCCTTGACGGTAGCCGCGTTCCTCGCGGATACCGCATCGGCTGTCCTCAAATCCAGTTTCGGAACGACCGCCATGACCGTTCCGGGATGTTTTTTCACCCTGCGTCTCCAATCCGCGACGGACCACGACCGCTTAAAAATCATCTTCACGTACCGCTGGCGGATATCGTAACCGATGTTGTAGGAGTTGAGGACGAGGAACCAGTCGAGATAGTCCATGAACACGGCGTCCGGAACGGAAGCGTAGGAGAACAACACGTAGTTCGGGAATTCGCCTTTTTTACGCCGGACACCGACGTACTTCCCGTTACGGTAACACGAACTCACGCAACTACGCCAATTGTTGTCGTAGCCGGTAATGCCGATGTTCATGTCCGAATGCCCGTAAGCCATGAACAAGGGGTAGAATCCGACCTGTTTCTCAAGCCAGAGATTCGGACATACCCACATATCCTCGTCGAGCTTGTCCATCGCGGCGTCACCGCTATTCCTTTTGCAGGAATTCCTGGAAATATCTTCCGACGGCACGATTTCGTCATATGACACGAGAGCCAACGGCATGCAGTGGTGGAACATGTATTTTTCTTCGTTCATGTCTCGTTTCGATCAGTGTGTGAAAATCTTTTCGATGAGATCAATATATTCAAAATGAATTAGTTTTCAAGCTAACGGATGATTTTATTTTTCAGGCGGTCGTCGGCGGCGCACGCCGTCATTATCCTCTCGGCGGCTTTACGGCACCGTTCCTGGAATTGCGCCCCGCTGTCGCCGTGACGCAATCCGGCTTCGACGATTCCGTCGACCAGGTGGAGACAATCGGACAAGATCCTTCCGGCGATCTTCCTCATCCCCGATTCGTCCAACTTGTCGAACAGGATGGCCCGGTCGATGCGCCCAGGGCGGCATGTCATGCCGTCACTGTCGGGAAGGCCTATCGCCTGGTCCAGTTTGTCGGCGTGGTTCGTAGTGATGATCATGAACATTCCGTCGTTGATATCCACGCCGTCGATGACGTTCAGGAGACAATCGAAGGTCAACGGCGCAGCGTCTCCTCCGTCGACGATATTGGTTCGCCCATTGAACACGTTGTCGATATCCTCGATCAGGACGAGGCACGGCGTATCCTGCACGACCGTTTTCCACGCGTCGAAAAGATCCTTGTTGGTCATCGTCCCGATGTTCAGGACGACGATGGGGAGATCCAACTCCTGCGCCACGGCCCGTGCAAACGACGTCTTCCCCGTGCCCGGAGCGCCATACAGGAGCCATCCCCGTTTCCACGGAAGTCCCTTGGCGGTGTACCAATTCCTGTTGTTCTTCCAGTATGCCGCTTCCCCGAAGGCATTCATGGCGTCGGCGGACAAGGCGAGCTTGGCGACAGGGGCTGTATACTCCGCTGCTCCGACATCGTCCGACTCGAAACCGAACGGCTTCGAGTTGTATTTTGACGGGGTGAAATTACCGCAGAAGCCCTTCCCGTTGTCGTCCTTCTTCATCAATCCGATCATACCGCTCAAGTCGACCGGTTTCACGCCTATACTGCCGGAGAGCTGCCGGATGTTGAAGCGCTTGTTACCTCCGGCCAAAGCCGCGTCGCAACGGGCAGATATCTTTTTCATGATTTCTTCCACGGAGAATGTTCCTCTTATGAAAGACAGTTCGCACATCTCGCTCCACCGCCAATAGGACACCAGCATCATGCGCCATCCACTCCTGAATATGACTGAGTGAGTGCCGATCATCTCGAAGGGAATGGTCGCCGTCCGGCCTTCGGATTTGATGAACGTTTGAGCGCCGACGAACGATCTCTTACTGAACGGCGTCGGTTTGAAATCGTGAAGGATCATATGGCATGCCGCTTCCGACATCCCCGTACCGCCCACTTCGACGGTCACTATCAATGCATTCTTGACGTAGAGATAGATGTTGCGGATGTAGCTCCAGGTACTGGCGACCAGGCCGCCCGCCGCCATTATCCACAAAAGGCTCGATGATTCCATTTGGTTCTCCGGTGAATCGGTTTTCGACTATCCACCGAATATAGGCGAGGAAATCGCGGAATCAATTAAATCCTCCACGTTGAAATCCAGCTAATTAACGACCTTCTCGTAAAAGTTTAAAATCTTTTCTTGAGATAAATACATGACCGACGGATTTAGCAAGTTTACAGATTAACCTATTAAAAGATTGAATGCCGAGATTGCGATGTGCGTACCATTTCTTGAATTCTCTCTTATTGGTGTATCCGCGATCTTCTATATTACACCAAATCCCTCCATTCATGACAATTGTAGACGCCAGACCGGCGGATACGTATACGCATCTACCATGTGCATTGCCATTTTTTCTTTTTTGCTTATCACTTTCCCATACATATGCCACATCATATCCACTCGCTACACACTGGTCCGAAATCTTATTGAAAATATCGCAATCCCCAATGACTGCATCATCCTGTAAAAAAATAATGTCGTCCATTCCATTCCATATTTTGTTTAGAAAATGATTATATATGTGGAATTCTAATCCTATATTCTCTATAACTGCCACCTTATCGAAATTTTTCATATGGTGACTATCCTTGTGCGCCACAACTGCAACCTTGTCCTTCATTTTCGTTAATGTTTCATACAAATCGTTCAGAAAATACCATCCTGCCACACATACTGTATACTCTTTTCTGCCACATATTGGTCTTGCGCCATGATTTGGTTCTTGGATTTTCTCTGGAACGGTTTGTGTTGTCGGAGTTGTATTCACTTGGATGACCTATCAGTGATAATGGAAAACTTGTTTTTGACTAGATCTGCCACGGGGAAACCCTGCGATTCATCATCGGCGATCACGGTGGGTGTCTTTGTTATATCATAACTGTATGTTCTCTGAACGTGCTTGCGACGTTCTATTATTTTGAACAGATCTCCAGGTAGATCGCTGAGTCCGGGATCTCCTATCCACGCATGTTTGAAATTCATTTTCCACCTGATGAACGGCCATGATATCTGGTCTCTTTCCGAATACTCCAGTATCTGCCCCCACCATGCTTCGCCGAACTTCTTTACTTCTTCTTCGTTATGTCGTCTTATCAGTAATCCGCATGCCGGTATGTTCTTGTGTTTTTCCTCATATCCACATTTCTTATAATAATCCAATTGTTTTCGTATGACGTCTGGATCGTCTCGCCTTTCTTTTATGCATCGTTTCCCATCATCATAGCTGGACGATATTCCTCTTGGATGCTTGCATACGGCGTAGTTTGTCTTGGACAATATCGTTGGTATCCGATGCGGAATGTTCATTTTTACGATCAGATTGGCATCGAGATAAATTGACGCATCGTAGTCTCCGAATATGAGATCCGGACGACACTTGATATGTCTTGACGCCTTCCTGGTGTTATCCGAGATCGGGGGGGTGAGAATTGGCTTGAAGATATTACCAACCCTGACGAGATGGTTTGCCAAGTCTTTTTGATCAGTAATGATGAAGCAATCGCAATCAGGTTTCGTACAACTGAATTTTGGAACGAAATCGCATTTTCCGTATACGACTGTATAGAGAACTGTTTTCATGGTTTGAATCCAGGTAGGAAACGTGCTGGCTGACCACAAGGCGCTACATGGATCATCGCCCTCCAATCTATCGAGCTATCCTTGGCGTACGCCGCCAACATTGCTTCGACTTCAGTCTTACGCCTTATTGTGCGATCGTCTATGCACTTATACCTGATGAAATAAGTGACATAGTCCGAAAACTTAATCTTCATCTTCGACTTGCGAAGATCCCTGATCAATCCCCAATCGGCTCCGCGCCCCGGCCTGAAGAAATGTTTGTCGAAAACATGCTTTCGGACCGCGTAGCCGATGCCTAGACAGCCTATGCCCATCTTCTCGACCCGTAATCCAGGTTTCGGCAAAAACCTGACCATGTCCGGATACATCATCCTGAAAACCACGACGTCGTTATCCCGGGCATCCGCCTTCAATCTTCGCAAATAGTCTGGAGATATGATGTCGTCATCGTCCAAGAACGCGATCCAGTCTGTTTTAACATACTTTACAACGTGGTTTCTCACAGCGCCTGGACGTGACCTATATCCCTCCCGAGAACTCTCTCCTCCGTCGAATCTGTATGCCGATATCCTCTGGTCGTCCGGCATTTCCGAAGGAGGGAGATGGTCGAAACTGACTATAGCCTGCCAGTCTCCGTCGTCCTGATCCTGGATCGATTTAATGGCTTTCTGTAGCGATGGTCTTCCGAGCGATGGAATGATGAATGTGGCGAATGGCTGTGACATCTCTAGCTCCTTTTTTTTTTTGAATTATACCATCATGTTGTACAATTCAAAAAAAAAGGAGGTTTCCTATGTTTTTCGACCTAAGTCGAGCTGAATTTGGCAATATGATTTCATCCGGCATATATCTTCCGTATTTATTATATAAATCTGGAATGGATGTCGGGGCACACACGTCGGTTCAATTTCCACAGGAATGGGTACATTCGGTCTACCCGAAGTTGACAATGGGGAATGTGTCCCGCCCCCCAGTACGTCCCAGCATCACAAGTAAACGGCAAGCGGAAGAGGTGTTTTTCTCGCATCTCCCGGATAATGAGATATTTAGGCCAATGCCTATAGAAGGGGGTAAGGTGGTGAGCGGGGCAAAACCATATGTCGTCCTGATTCCAACAGTTTTTGGGCATAGGGGAAATGAAAAAGTAGGATGGAGACGTTATCACGCCGTTGAATTTCGGTTTTGGAAACAAATGGCTGATGAAGCAAGAAAAAGAGGGTACAGAGTTATCGGATACGGAGGAAGTTGTTCCTGTTCTGAAAACCACTTGAAGGATATATGCGACGAATATACATACATCTCGCACGCCATGGTGGTTCATAAAAATAATATCCTGTACCAGCAACTACAGAAGATGAGAAATGCGAAAATGTGCGTAGGGATCGGAGGAACAATTCATTTATCCATGTGCTTTGACGTTCCGGGGCTCGGATACGACGGCCAGATATACTCGAATTATGCAAAATTCTCCAATTTGATCGCCGATCAGCGTGAAACAAAATTGATATACATGCCTCATGGACCAACGTTTGAACAAACGGTTATAAAGAACTACGACATGGATGTGCCGCGCGATCCTCTACTCGAAGACATCGCGAGTCAAACGACACGCGAAGTTGCAGTGAACATTTGCGCCCAATGGAATCAAGCTGTTAGATATTATTGGGGCAAGTTATTGGTCGAAAAATTCATTCAATCAATATCTTCTTGCGGGTGAAGAAAAGAATCCTTCAGAGATGCGTTGAAATGGATAGGTTGCGGGATCACGTCGGTATCTCGTCGCCGCATTCCACGCACCGCCAAACATGCTCTTCCATATCCGTGTCTTCATGGTTCGTGCGGTCCCGTCCGTCCACCGGCAGGCCGACTTCGCACAGAGGGCAGATCCCGTTTATGTCCGTTTTCGGTGCGGAACAACGGCATGTCGCGGTGGTTCCGCATTTCACGCAATGATAGCGGTAATGATGATGCTCGCCATCCTCTTCGGCTTCACGCTCTATTTCGCGGAAGCTCCTGGGTTGCCAGGATAGTTTGGTGATTTTCACGGCAGACTCCTTTTTTTAGGAAATTGTACAACGTGTCTCGCCCCACATGTGTGGGGCTCATCATAAAATGGAATTTTCAAAGATCAAAACTTTAAAATAACAGCGAAAACACTATATTCCAGCATGATCGGAATTCAAAAAAAACGCATCATCAATCCTCTGAAGATCACACTCGCCGACTGCTGGGCGAAGACGGTAGTGGAGGATGGAATAGAGATGCCGGGAATCAGTACGGTTCAACATGGATGGGCAGCCGGATGCGTCGGACGGATACTCGTCTCCGGTCACGGTGGAATTGTCGAAAGATATGCTCCGATATTCTGCGCGACTCATGATGTCGGAAAAATAACTCTCGGATTTCTATGTAAGTCAAGTTATTTTAAAAATTTGCACAAAATTCCAGATGAAGATCTAGGAGAGGAGGTCGAAAGAGATCATGGAGTCGTATCACAATGGGAGATGCAGCGACTCATCGTTTGTCGTAGGGCGTGGATGTGGCATGTCATAGTTGGAATGCATCATGGACGAGGGAAAGGGCAATCGGTTGTCTATAGTGATTACAACTACCCGGTATTTGCCGAATTGAGAACTGAATATTGCTCCCTGATGATTGAAAAATTCGGTCCGTTTCCTGCTGAGCCACCTCCATTCATTACGGATGCGGACTTCGGCCATGACTTGCCGCATCCGGAATTGAATAAACTAGCTGGAATCGTGACACAATCAGATTGGATAGCATCAGACGAAAAGTTCTTTCCTCCCGGAAAGAAATTATCTTTTTCCGAAATAGAGCAAAGGGCGGCGATTGCCGTCGACACTCTCGGGATACGGGAAAAAATAAAGACAAGTCACAAGTCGTTTTTCGATCTGTTCGGAATCGACAAACCATTTCCTACTCAGAAATTTTTTGAAAGTCGGGCATTACCGCCAGGAAGCCTCGTCATCATCGAAGCCCCGATGGGGTACGGAAAGACGGAGGCCGCACTGATGGCTTTCCACAAGTCGATTTCGGATGGTAATTCCAGGGGGATGTATTTTGCCCTGCCGACGCAAACGACTAGCAATATGATACACGAGAGATTGCTGAAATTCATCAAGAAATCAGGCATTAAAGATAAAATCAGACTCATACACGGGTCATCCTGGATGCAGGATAATGGCAGTGACGATGTAGTCAGCGAAGAAAGTATACGGGAAAAATGGTTCGTGCCGTCAAAACGGGCAATTACGGCAAATATCGGAGTCGGGACGATCGATCAAGCCCTACTAGGTGTCATCAGGGCGAAACACTTTTTTCTCCGGCAGCATGGATTATCGGAAAAGATCGTGATACTCGACGAGATACACTCATACGACTTTTATACCGGCATGCTGATCGGTAGGCTGGTAGAGACACTGAGGCTCTTGGGGTCAACAGTCATCCTTTTGTCTGCGACACTCTCCACGGACAGGCGTAGAGAACTTCTTGGGTCATCAAGAACGATGACGGATAAATATCCGCTGATCACGGTTCGACATCCTGACGGAGTGATAGAAGAAATCGGCATGCCGATCGATGTTGAACGCCGCCGCAAAATAACGATCGTCAATACAAATAGGCAACGGGCACTACGCGAGGTAGTCGATAGGGCGTCGGCTGGAGAGTGCGTCGTATGGATCTGCAATACGGTATCCTCTGCCCAAGAAACATATGACCTATTGCGTGGAAGTATGGATGGAAATGGGGTGAAAATCGGGCTGCTGCACGCTAATTACGTCCCGTATGACAGAGGAAGGATAGAAGATGAGTGGATCGGCATTCTCGGAAAGGACGGCGTCCGTCCGGACCGGGGATGTATATTGGTCTCCACCCAGATCGTGGAGCAAAGTGTCGATATCGACGCCGACCTGATCATCTCCGAACTCGCTCCAACCGACATGCTCCTACAGAGGATCGGGAGACTATGGCGTCATTGCAGACCAGGACGGAGAGGACGTCCTGAATTTTGGATAATCACCGGAGACATGACCGATTTGCGGTCATTGGATAGTGCCGATCGGATAAAAAGGGAGCTGGGTGTCTCTGCGTATGTCTATGCACCGTATATCTTGGTGCGCACCTGGATGATTTGGAGCGGCATGTCGGAAATTGACATCCCGGAAGATATCAGGGGACTCGTCGACGATACCTATCGTCCAATCAATGGAGAACCGGAAACGTGGCGAGAATTATGTGCGGATATCAAGGCGGAAGTCGATATGCTCCGCAGCGAAGCGGAAGTAAGTATGGCGCTCTACAGAAAGCACGGCGGGAACGACGATCATGTATCGACGAGATACTCAGACCAGGAGACCGGGACGATACTACTCGTTACGGACTACGAGGTGGATGGCGACACCTGCCGCATGACCTTGCTCGACGGAAACCATATCGTCGTTAAAGACGGTAAAAAATTCAATCCAGCTATCGGGAAAGCTATTTTCGTAAATACCGTAAAGACAAAAAAACGGCGATTACCGAATATTGAGATACCGACTCAAATCGGAATGTACATACAGGGATACGGGGTAGTCGGAATGCTGAAAAACGACTGCATCTACACGGTCGACGGTAATCCGATGGCACTGCAGTACGACCATACCATCGGACTGCGATCACGTTGAGATTGGAATTATCCCCACATGCGTGGGGTGTCCAGTAGGACTTCGTTGACAAGAATCATCCCCACGTACGTGGGGGATAG
>Ga0172366_10001861_pt1 | contig 16466 bp, 6 predicted proteins | sample LakKivSesite69cm_FD_114533 | JGI IMG/M metagenome (GOLD analysis project Ga0172366, IMG submission 114533) | Sediment microbial communities from Lake Kivu, Rwanda - Sediment site 69cm | ecosystem: Environmental > Aquatic > Freshwater > Lake > Sediment | place: Rwanda: Western Province, Lake Kivu... | reverse complement strand
GCCAAACCAGGGGCGATGAAACCCGTTTCGGCGGCTTCTGTCGTTCCGGTGGCTCCAGCGGTTCCCTCGGTAGCCGCGGCGCCCGTAGCTCCCGCGATGCCCTCGGTTCCCGCGGTAGCCGCGGCGCCCGTAACTCCCGCGATGCCCTCGGTTCCCTCGGTAGCCGCGGCGCCCGTAGCTCCCGCAGTGCCCTCGGTTCCCGCGGTGCCGCGGCCCCCTCAAGCAGGGGTGATGAAACCCGTACCGCCCAAGGCTGCCCCGCGCGTCGCTTCAGATGTTCAAACGGCACAGAACAAGCTCGCGGCGGTTCCCAGGCCCCCGACCGTTCCGCCATCGATGGCAGCCCCCACGGCCACAGCTCCCCCGGTGCCAGCCATGCCAAGGGCGCCCGTTGCTCAAGCCGCTCCCCCGGTGCCGATGACCACCAAGCCGGTGATGAAACAATTCGCCGTGCAAAAACCAACAGCGCCCGCTGCTGCAGCGCCGCCAGTCGTTCCGCAAGTGCCGGTGATCACCAAGCCTGCAGCGGCGCCGGTTCGCCCCGTGTCGAAGGAAGAGCAAGCGGCGATGTTCGAGCAGAAAGTGCACCAGTTGCTCGCCAATCGACCTACAGAGCTTCGGCTGATCTACAAGTTGTTTGAAAACCCCAGGCTCGCGCTGCTCGGCTTCGACGAGGACTGGATCGCCGGGGTCATGGGCATCCCGGCAGACCAGGCGGTCGAGTTGATCAAGAACCTCCGTGCGCTCAACATCGTGAAATTAAGCTCCACCGGCCTTAACTTCGTCATTAATACCAATCTCTAATTCTTCTTTTCCTTCGCTCCCACACGGATCGCATGAACCTCCTCATTCCGACAATGCCGAGTGAAACTTGGACGATTTATCAAGGATCGTGCGGCGTCCAAGCTAAATCCCGTATTGTTCTCATTCCCATCTTATAGTCAGAATCATTGATCCTTATCAAAGAACATGATGGACTTGACGATCCGTGTCAGAAAAGAAGCTAGACTTGAGCCGGCCGACAGGCACGCGGGATTTTCTCCCCACGGACCTTCGCAAGCACCGAAAGGTCGAGCGAATCGTGCGTGAATCGCTTGAAATGTTTGGATTCGAGGAGATCATGACGCCCACGTTCGAGTTCTTCGATCTCTTCCTCGTGAAGTCGGGCGAGAAATTCCGCGAGGAATCCTTCACGTTTAAAGCTCCAAGAGCTCAGCAAGAATCAGCTGACAAGGAGTTAACATCCGATGATACGCGCACCTTCGTGCTCCGTCCCGAGTTTACAGCCCCGGTTTGTCGGTTCTACATCCAGAGCGACTTGAACTCGGTTCCAAAGCCTCTCAAGATATATTACGTCGGCCCCGTGTTCCGGTACGACAAGCCCGCCCCTGGCCGCTACCGCGAATTTTTCCAGTTCGGGGTCGAGGTGTTCGGCATTCCCGGGGCCATAGCAGACGCGGAAATTATGTACGTGGCGACGAGCATCGTGCAGAAGCTCGGTATAAAGGATTACATACTCCGCATGAACGACCTCAACATCCTTCGCGAGCTGCTACAAGAGAAAGCCGTCAAAGAGGAAATACAAGACAAGGTCATCGGCCTCATGGACAAGGCCAACGGCGACACGATCAAGTTTAATATGGGTTTGCTCGATGATACGACACAAGAGGCCATCGATGCAGGGTTCACGGATGCCTTGAACGGTCTCGGATTGGAGGAATCGCTAGTTTCGACGCTCAAGCAGTTCCTCAACTTGAACGGCTCCTTTAAGAGCGACGTGCTTTTTCGTGCCCGGCAAGTACTCGCGGCGTATCCCAAGGCGCTCCAGGCCCTAGAATCAAGCACCCTTCTCCGTGCTGAACAATTGCTCGATGCCGGGGGTATAAAAAGCAGAGTCGTGGATCTTTCCCTCGCACGCGGGCTTGACTATTACACTGGCCTTGTGTTCGAGATAGATTCGCCATCCCTTGGCAAGCAGAAGCAGATCTGCGGCGGGGGACGGTATGACCGGCTCATACGCGACTTCGGTGGCGACGACACGCCCGCGACCGGGTTCGCTTTCGGCCTCGACCGGCTCGTTCTCGCTGCGGAGAATAATGATGCCTTGAAGATGGAAGCCATGTCCAGGGCAGACGTGTTCCTTTTCGCTTTCACGCCGGATCTCGTGCCAGAGGCGTTCAAGCTGCAAGCCAAGCTCATTGAAAACGGCATCAAGGTCGAGTTCAGCATCACGGACTGGAACGTGAAACGCGCCCTTCAATGTGCATCCAAACTCGCCTTTCCCTTCGCTATTTTGCTCGGGGAGAAGGAATGGAAGGATGGAAAGGTCGCACTAAAGAATTTAATATCCACAAAGCAAGAGGTCGTGACGTTGGACCAAGCAATAGCGATCATGAAGAGGACGCTTGCATCCACCACGAAATGAACACGCACATTCAAGAGCATCCGGCGATGTTGAAATTCGGCAAGGTCGAAACGCGGTCCTGCCCGCGATGCAATTACAAGATCGCGGCTCCATATCCAGCAAACTGTCCACGCTGTAATGAACCACTCGACAAGATCGTGTCTAGCGTTATATCTCCCGCGAATGCCAAAATCGTAAAGGAACGTGAAGCATCAAAACAGATCATCACGCCACCATCCATGGATTTTGCGAGCACCATTGCCTTGCAAGCCAAGCCTCCGGAAACGCCCGTGCAAGTTTCTGACTCCGGTACGGGTCCCGCGGTACCGGGAACCCCTCCGACCTTGCTCAGCAATGACGGCGATTACCTGAAAATGATGGGGGTTATCAACATCCAATCCCGCGAGATCATCTTTTGCAGCAATGACGAGTATGCTTACGTGCTAGAGCTCGGCGCCAATGCACACGAGATAGCGACATCGATCCTGGGTGGCGACCTGGAGCGCATCTTGCTCGAGCCACCGAAGGAACCGGGAATTGCTCCTGATGGTGGCGAGCCGCCAACGAAAATCGCTCTCTCTTTCTTTGAGGAAGCCATCTTCCAGACGCAAGGATCCATGCTGTTTTGCATCTACGGCGTCTTCTTCAAGCGGCCAACCGTCTTGCTGCAAGAATTAAAGCGTTTAATGATCGATATCTTCAAGGGGCAAGTAAAAGCAGCAATGTCGCCCATAGAGCGAAGCGAGATCGAGCGCCGCAAGACCTCCATCTCCGGCTTCATCGTTCACGAGTACCAGAAGATCCGGGACGCGGCCCTCCGGCAAGTAACCATACCGACCATGGAGCAGATGGTCAAGCTCCACTACGTTGGCCTGTCCTTCAAGTCGATCGGCACAATGGCGCTGTTGCTCACGCCGCAAGGCCCCGATGCGCTGCCTATCAAGGACATGTCGTTCTCCGGCGACACGGCCGATGGCAATTTTTTGGATCTCCTGGAGAGCCTGATATCGGCCAAGATCGAGGCCATCGCGGCGAACACGCTTGCCCACACGGGCTCGTTCCCTCGCTATATCATCACCAAGGTCGGTTTCGACCGGTATCGCCTCATCGAGTTCTTCCAACTCGAGAACAACTATAACTTGCAAATCCTCGCATCAGGGAATGTCAGCTTGCTTGAAAGCGTGCTTGGCCAGGTCATTTTGCCCGTCGTGGCACCGATTACCGATGCTCCATTCTCGGGAATGCTCACGGCCCACAACGAGATCAAAGTAAAGCTTCGAGAACTATTATCGAACAAATACATTTATGAGATCAAAAAATAGCCTGGTGTCCACCACCTTTTTTCCGACCGCTATTTCAAACCTCGTCGAACTTGAAATGGATGCTTTGAATCCATGCAATGACGTTATCTATTCGAGAGATTGCTTGATACGAGTTTTGTACTGGTAAAGTCTAATGATCCAGTCCCGTTAGAGATAATCCAGAATGTAACGTGCAAGATATATGAAAGGACAAAATACACGTGATCCCCAAGAGAATCTTTGGATCCAAGCCGCCTTTCACTAGCCTTGGTGATGGGATCTTATAAGAATTATCAAGAATGGCACGAGAAACGAAAACACACCCATTTCTAACGCAAAACATAACATTTCATGCAATAATAGTCATTTCCCTTCATGACATGGCCCTCTTCACCAAGGTGAATGATCTTGTTGCATTTTTTGCATCGAGTCGGTTTAAAAGCGGGAGGATTCTCGAGTTTCTCGAAATTGTACTCGTTCGTGCCATACCACACGTACATCTCGGTTTCAATGGCTTCCTTACATTTTTTGCAGTCTTGCCACCTGCCATAATGTCCCTCCTCGTGATGTGATGCACACAACGTGTACCGACTGTGGTTTCGATAGCAACTGTTTCTCTCGAAAGAAAACAATACGTACTGGTCTTCATCGTCGCAAATCCATTGGTTGCAGCATGGCGTTTTCGTCAAGTGCTTCGTATTTCCACATAACCCGCATCGTGGTTGAGTTTGGGACAAATTAGCAGTTTTCCTTGGCGAACTTGGCTTCGATCCACCATTAACAGGCTTCAATTCATTGTCGCGGACATATTTGCGACTCTCGCTCTTCCGATGATAAGATCGGCGTTTATCCGGCTGGATTAACAGTTTATTGAGCCGGCGTTCAAGATCGCGTTCACTTTGGCTCTTTCTCGTCTGGTTTGCCATTTCACGGTACACCCGGTATTGTTTATTCTCGCGGTTTGCACTAATCGGTAAATCTTCAACATTCTTATTTCCTGGCCTATTTATTTGTCTATCTTTGTCAATCGGTTAATAATGACAAGGAGGCTTGGCCTAAAGTTGATAAGGAAGGCTTTCAAGTCCGACGAATTAGCAACGTGGAAACTTGGCTAAAGAAACATGTTGTTATACTAGCTAACACACACAAATGAAGATTATAATACGAAGAGCAATGGCCACGCGTCACTCGCTTTGGTGCATGCACACTCGCTCGATTTAGCGCCTACACGCATTCAGTAAAAACCAATTAACCTTTGTCTTGGCATTTATCCTTTTTTATATAGTATACAAGTGAGTGATTTGTGATGCAAAACGTATGCGTTTAAATACATTGGTTACGAGAGCATCCTATGATTAAGCTTGATTCATGTTCCGCAATCTATGCCCTCAAGATGGATTTCACGGGCGTGATATCAAAACTTTACGGGGATGTCGTGGTCACGAAAGCCGTACACGATGAAGTAATAACCAAGGGTAAGCGCAAAGGAAAAGCAGAGGCATATATTTGCGAGAAAATGATCAAGGCAGGCACTATCATCGTTCATGAATCCCCGACAAATTTACCTGTCCTTGGATTAGGGCCCGGAGAAACGGAAACCATCCAAAATACCATCGATCACAAATGCATTTGCATGATCGACGACAAAAAAGGGCGACGTGTTGCTACGTCCATGAATCTTGAACCTCGGAACATCAGCATCACGATGCTCGCAGCCCTCAAGAATAAAATCATCACGGGCGCCGAATTCGACGGGTATTATTCGAAATGGGTGAAACATGCTTTACCGTCCCCAGAAGATATCAATTTCGTGAGGCAAGTGAAAAGTCTAGTGGAATAAATCATGGCTGGCAACATTTCCGTTCGGGTCGATCCGAACACGATAAGCGAGCTCGACAGGGTCGCCAAGCTGCTTGGCATCGACCGGGCTACGATCATCAGACGGATCATCGATGATGGCATCACTCGGGAGCGGATTCGCCTTGGTCTCGAACTATTCCAGAAAGGCGAGACGATGGATCGGGCCGCCGAATTATCCGGCGCGTCGATCTGGGATCTCATCGACGAGGCGAAGAGCCGGGGCATCGTCGCCAAGTTCGACATCGACCAGGAGAAGGCAATGTTCATCGCGGTACTCGGAAAGGACGATCCCGAACTGGCAAGAAAGATATCAAGGCTATAAACCACCCGTCACGAGAGCCAAGATCGGGTATCGTTCAAGGATGGTCGCCGCGTGAAAAAAAATGAACGGAACCTTTTGTTAATGCCACGCACTCGCCATCGGGGCGAAGAATACCCGGAATGCATCCCAGAAACACTGCGCAGAACGCCAATCCCAACGGGACTCCACCGTTATTGAAACGAGCCAATCTGAGAAACAGAACTTGAGGAAAAAGAGATAAAATCAAATCATAACATTCTTCTTGCAGTTGGAGCATTGCACGAGCTTTCCATTATACATCGTGTAGGTTTCCCGGTTCAGCGAGATGGGAGCCGAGCAGAAGGGACAATCCTTGATGTATGCCAGGGGCTGCGTGCAAGTGGGACATGCAGGCCATTGCTTGAAATCGGGATCTTGTACCATGACATATTTCGTGCATGCATGGCAAAAGAATTTCTTCGGGGGATATTTTACGGGAATGTTGACCGTCTCTTCGGCTTCCAGCTCGATCTCGTGGCCACAGCTCCAGCACTTCTCGCCTTGCGTGGCCAAGGACCGCGCGCACTTCAAGCAATAGAACACGTGGCATGACGGGCAAGAGTAATTCGTCCCTTGGATCGGTCCCTTGTGCACGATGCACGTCTTGAGTTCCAGCTGCGCCGAGACCTCGCTCTCGGTTTTCCTCAACTCTTCCAGTTCCTTCGCCGTCTTCGGCCCGACCACGTCCTGGTAGGCGGCCTGGGACGCCTTCTTGGCGCCGACCTCGCCCGTGAGAGGTCTTGCCAACCCCGGCATCGAGACCTCGGGGATCGCCTTCCGCCTGGCCTTCTCCGGAACCTGTTTCGTGGCCGCGATTTTCGCGGCTTTGGCCTTCTTGCGGCTTGCAGCCACGCTGGCACCGACCACGACGACGGCAACAATCGAGCCAAATATGATGATAATAATGCCCCATTGGTCCCAGAAATTGCTGGGGATCGTGCCCTTCGGTTCGAGGTTGAGGTATCCAGACGCGGATGGCGTCCCTTGGATGCCCTGGTACACGGGGATCACGCGCCAAAAATACTCGCCCGCCGAGAACGCCGGTCCTTCGAGACGGACCCAACACGAGGTTCCCGTTGACGACTGTGACTCCAATATGCTTAGTTGTTTCAATATCGTTGTGAAATTGCTATCGTTCGACACCTGTAGAATAAACGTGACTCGCCCGAATGGTGCATTCAAGTTTGTCCACTTGAATTCGATCGACCCCATTTCTCTCGGCTCCCCGTTAATCGGAGAAAGCGGGGCGATGGAAACGGGGTAACCGACCAGTGGATTGACTACCAGACCTGAAACCGGCCCTAGGGAATTCGAAAAAGGCCAGTCATAGCAATGCGCTTCGAAGGTGTACGTCCCATATAGCGGGAGGGTCGTCTGGTACCGGTAGACCTTCCCATCGACGACGTTCTGGTCCATGGGATTAACCTCGACCAATGCAAAGACACTCCCGTTGATCGTGATGTTGATCGCGTAGGGTAAATTGCCATCCAGGTCGTGGTAGGTCACGGTGAACGTGAAGAGCGTGGTATTGCTGCCCAGCGTGGGAGTGACGGCAAGGCCATCCATCCACGGGATCTGCACGTTCGGTTGCACGTAGAACTGCTGCGTCGCCAGGCTTCCCACCCTCCTCGAATCGTTGCATTGGAACGAGTAGTCGTGGTTCCCAGCGCTCGGGTAGTACGCGTAATGGAACATAACGCCGTTTATGTAGTCGACATCCGAGACATTCGATTTCGTCATGGCGCGTGTCACCCCGTCGATGGTCACGCTTACCGATAGTGGCGCGTTGTTGTCCGCGTCGGTGTAGATGATCGTGATGTTGTGGAGCATGTACTCGTTGCCATTCGCCGGGGTTATGTCCGGTGACGATAAGACGGGATCAAAGTCGTTCCGATAAAGGTCTATCGATCGATAGCCCGACCACGCGCCTCCGAATCCGTTGTAGACCGCTTGCACCCGCCAGTAATAGATGTTGGAGGTCAAGTTCACGTAGATTAAGGCGCTTGTGTATGCAGGTGCCTCGGGGATGTCGTTCACTTGGAGGGCAATGCTTGAAAAGATCGTGGATGTCGAGAACTGGATGGTGTAATTCACCGCCCCAATGGAAGCTTCCAAGCTCGTCCACGTGAAGGTGATGTCTCCAGCAGAGTGCTCGGACAAGTCCGCGGGCGAGACGAGGATGACGGGCGGGTAGAACGCAAGGGGGGACACGTATGGCGAGCCAATCGTGCTGCTCGTGGAATTGAACCTCCCGTCCCCGCACCTGACGTAGAACTGGTAGGATCCGTAACTGGCCAGCGTGGTGGCGTAGTAGTACAACTTGCCGTCCACCACGTTGGTGTCGGACGGGTACGCCGCGACCATCGCGTGTGTCGTGCCGTTGATCGTGACGCTGATGAACGCCGGCATGTTGTTGTCGGCATCGGTGTAAGTCACGGTGTAGTTGAAGGTAGTAGTGAGGTTGCCCAGCGCGGGCGTGACTTGCGTCGAGCTCAACGTCGGCGCGTTGTTGTTCAACACGATAGTAAGACTTCCCGTGTATGACCAGTTACCGTAGAGGCCTTGATACACGGGGCGCACGCGCCAATAATACGTCCCAGCGGCGACATTCAGCAACTGCACAGTGTTACTCGTCCCCGGGATTTCGGGAATGCCTGTGGCTTGGCGCGCAATGCTCGAGAACGCTGCCGTCGTTGACAGCTGCCAGGTATAGGTCGTCGTCACCCCACCCGCCTCGACGCTGTCCCACGAGAAGTTCACGTTCCAGTTGAAATGGGTCGTCCCGTTCACCGGGGCTATCAACGTGATCCTGGCGGTTCCGACATAGGGATTCACCTCGGGGCCCGCCAGGATCCCGGTTGACTTCGTGTCGAGTCCTTGGGACGCGTTGATCGAGAACCAGTAGTGGCCGAAGGTGACCAAGCTAGACGTGGTATAACCGTACGATTTGCCATCGGAGGTGTCCGTGTCTCCCGCGTCCAATTCGACCATTGGATAGGTGCTCCCGTTTATGGCGATCGTGATGGCATCCGGCAGCAAGTTGTAGCTGTCGTAGTAGACGGTCGTGAAGGTGAAGGTGGCACCCGAGTTTTCCATCTGCGGGGAAAACGTCGTGTCGTTGAGGCCCATCTGGCGGGAGATGATTATCGAGCGAGAATTTGACCACAGGCCATTTTCACCATTAAACACCGCCCTGACGCGCCAGTAATACATGCCGCTGGCCACCGTCACGTTGACCACCTTGCTCGTGGTGGTCGGGGTTTCGGGGATGGCGTCTTGCTGCAAGACGATGTTCGAGAACGCCGAGCTATCCGCGAGCTGCCACGTGAAATTCACGGCACCGATAGGCGCCCCCAAGCTCGTCCACGAGAAGTTGATGTTGCCGATCGCGAGCATCGACGCGTCTGGTGGTTCTAACAAGTTCACCGGAGGGTATCCTCCAAGCGCGGATACCTCGGGCGCGTTCGTGACAGCGCTCGTGGTCGTGTACTTCCCGTCGCTGCACCTGACCGTGAACTGGTACTTGCCATTGACGGCGAGCGTGGTTGCGTAATAATAGGACTTTCCGTCCATGTAGTTGATATCGGACGGGTATGCTTGCAGCATCGCGTGTTCCGTCCCGTTTATCGTGATGTTGACGTAGGTCGGGGCGTTGTTGTCCGCGTCCGTGTACCTCACGGTGAAGTTGAATGTGGTCGTCGTCGTTCCCAAGGAGGGGGTCACCTGCATCAGCGTTAACGTCGGGGCGTTGTCGTTGAGCTGGATCACGATGATTCCCGCGTAGGACCATGTACTGTAGACGGACTCGTATTCAGCCCTCACGCGCCAGTAATACGTCCCTGCAACCACGTTCATGAAGTACATCAAGCTCGTCGTGTTTGTCGTCTCGGCAATGTTGCTCTGCTCCCTCGCGATGGAGGCGAACGTGGCCGATGTCGACAACTGCCATCGATACGTGGTCGTGACCACGCCGACCTCGAGGCTGTCCCACGTGTAGAGCACGTTCCAGTTGAATTCCGTCGTGCCGTTGGCAGGGCTGACGAGCACGATCCTGGGTTGCCCGGCGAAGGGATTAACTTCCGGCCCGACTCCACTGATCACGGCCGACATCCACCAGGCCGACGCGTTGATCGTGTAGACGTACTTGCCGAAACTGGTTAAACCCGTCGTGGAGAAGAAGTAGGTCTTGCCGTCGTTCGTGATTGTGTCGCCAGGGTTGGCTTGAACCATGGCATACGTGCTGCCGTTGATGTTGATCGTGATGCTATCCGGTAGCAAGTTTGCCGTGTCGGTATAGACCACGCTGAAATTGAAGGGGGTACCCGAGAAACCATAAGCGGGGGTCACTTGCGGGCTTGAAAGGCTTATCGATCTAGAGGAGATCCGTAGAATCTTGGGTGTCGTCGTCACCGTGGTTTTTCCATCGCTGAACTCGAAGTAGACCGAATAGTTGTTCTCGCCATAGATGAACCTCCAGTAATAATCGACACCATCCGTGTAATCGTTGTCCGCCGGGAATACCTTGCTCATGGCATGCGTGAAGATGCCTATGTGCACGATCATCGTCGTGGGGGCGTTGTTGTCCGCGTCCGTGTATCGCACGCTGAAGTTGATATACGTGCTTGGCGTCCCGTAGGGGGGCGCGATGTTGTCGTTTGTCAGGGTTGGTACGAAATTATTCATCTGCAAGGTGAAATATTGGCCCTTGATCCAATTCCACGCCATCCCGTCCAAGACAGGAAGTACCCTCCAGTAATACGTTCCCGGGGTAGCAAGTGCAACTGTAAAATTGGTTATGACTGCCGTTTCAAGGATATCATTCGTAGCGTTAATGATGTTCGTGAATCCGGCATCCGTCGCGAGTTGAAAGTTGTACTTGAACTGGCCCGTGCCGCAGCTCTTCCATGAAAACTTCACGTTCCCGTTAAACTGGATGCTGTTGTTCGCCGGGGAGATCGGCGCGGCGCTCCGCCTGCCATATAGGATCATCTGCTCCAGGAGTCTCGTGTAACCGGCGACATAGGCACGTTCGACCCGTATGCCCGTCAAGATGATCAGCCCGTACCCGTATTCCTTGATTACTAGTCGCGGGTATCCGTTCACCGTGTCGTTCACGATCACCTTCCCTCCGGCACCTATATTCGTGAAATACGCTTGTGCCAGGGGTGAAACTCCGCTGATGCTCGCAACGCTAACATCTTTCATGATCGGGTGGTAGAAATACGAACCGTTCATGGCCAGCGTGTTGGCATCCAATCTCGCAGCCGTGATCCCTCCCGGATAGGTATGCGCGGTGTAGCTCCCCTGGCTCGCGTGGATCTCCAGGATCCCGCCATTCTTCACGTAGGTGTCGAAGGAACTCATGGAACTCTGCAGATCACTGTTGTCGGAACTGCTTTGCTCGGATGCGATGATGATCTTGTCCTGTTGGAAGAGAAGGGAGCTAACATAGTCCCGGACGAGTGCACTGATGCCGTATTTCGCGAGGACGGTCTCGATCGGCGTTCCACCCCATGGATCGCTGCCCTTGTACACGCCCACGCTCGTGATGCGCGTGAAGTTATAACCCCCTGCGAACGGGTCCGTAATGGGTCCCATGAGCAATCCCGTGTCCACGGTATTCCCGGGATCCGCGCAGTGGATAATGAACGTCGTGGTGCCGAACGTCGGGATCGTCGTGTTGAAGTAGTACAGCTTCCCGTCGTTGACCAGCACGTCAGATGGATTTGCTTCTCGCATCGGGTGCGTGGTGTCGTTTATCGTGATGTTGACAAAGGTCGGGAAGTTATTGTCTTGATCCGTGTAGGTGACCGTGAAGTTGAAGAGTGTGAGTTGATCGCCTGTCGTCGGCGTGAAGCGCACGTTGGTCAGCGTCGGGGCATAGACGCTCCCGACGGTGACGGTTAGCGAGTACACAGGACTGACAGAATTGAACCGGACGTCGCTCGCGTTGAAACGATACGAATATACCCCTGGCACGAGATACGTTGAATAGTTGTAGATGCAGCCGTCGCTGTAGGTCGTGTCGCCTGGCACCTTTTTGGACATTGCGTAGGTCGTGCCGTTGATGATGATCCGCACGAAGCTGGGCGCGTTGTTGTCGGTATCCACGTAATCGACCGTGAAGTCGAACAGCGTCGATTGGTCGCCCGTCGCGGGCGTGACCATCCCGGCCAAGAGCTGGGGCGCGTGGTCGTTCTTGATGATGTTTATTCGCCAGCCGATCGACCACTGGCCGACTTGTATGCCGTATTCTGGCCGAACGCGCCAGTAGTACGTGCCCGTGGTGTAGTTGAGCAAGATCGAGTGGGTCGTGTTCGTGATCCCCTCGGCGATGCCGCTGACCTCATCAACGAGTGAGAGGAAGTTGGAATCGCTCGAGATCTGGAGCCGGTAGGTAATCCCCTTTGCGGAGTAGCTCAAGCCCTTCCACGCGAGGTCAAAGACCCCGTTGAAGGCCGTTAACCCATCAGCGGGCGCGATCGGGCCGGCCGTGTGGCCGAGGATGTCCGAATATAGCAGTAAATTCCTCATCAAAACCAAGCCGGAGCCGTAAGAGTTCCCCGCTGCCCATTCCAATGTCAGCCCCGTCAAGATGACCTTGCCGAGCCCCCGGCGAGACAACACGAGCCTCGGGTAATAACTCCCGGCTTGGTCGTAGATGATGACATCGTCGGTCGGGAGAAGGTTCGTTATCCTGTTGTGCGCGGAACTCGCCCATCCATCCAGGCCGGCATCGGTAACATCATTCACGACCGGATGGCTCGCATAGGTTGCATTGATCGTTTCAGAATTATAGGTCGTGTAGACCGAGCTGTATCCGAAGGGAAGGTTGCTCACAGTGCCCGCGATGTTGTTTGCAACGTGGAGCTCGAGCATCCCCCCTGCGTAGACATAGGCTTCAAGCCACCGCCTCGTGGCATTCGTGGTCAGGCTCGTGTAGAAAGCACTGGCTTGGTTGGACGAGACCAGGACCTTGTCGTATGACGAGAGATCCATCCCGAACGACGCGCTCGTGAACACGCTGTAGGTGATGCCGTTCTGGCTCAATATCGTCTGGGCCATGTTTGACCAGCCAGTCACGTCCTGGAAGATGGCAACCCTCTTGATCCGGGACTGGTAGGCGAACGGGTTCACCTCGAGGTCTGTGTAGGTCGGCGACGTCGTCGTGAACCCGCCATCCCAGCAGCGCAAATAATACTGGTAGAAGCCATGAACGGGGAGGGTGAAGTCCACGGAATAGGCCTTCCCATCCGCGGCGTTCTTGTCGCTCGCGAGTACCTCCGACAACGGAAACACCGTCCCGTTGATGGTAACGTTGATGGCTTGCGGGAAGTTGTTGTCGGGGTCCGTGTATATAACCGAGAGGAGGAACACGGTGTCGTTGGTCGCGACCTTCGGGGCGAGCGTTAAGCCGGTCAACGTGGGCGGTGCGACGTTGTTGGAGGACACGGTGAGCGAGCCACTTGATGACGAGACCTGGTACTTTCCATCGCTGCACTCGAACTGGAAACTGACCAGGCCGGGCTGGAAGTACGTCGCATAGGTGTACTCGACCCCGTCCGTGTAATCATTGTCGCCCAAGTTGGATTTGGCCATTGGATAATCGACGCCGTTGATGCTCGCGTTGATCGAATAGGGGCCGTTGTTATCCGAGTCGGTATAGATGACCGTGAAGTTATACAACCGGGACTGGTTCCCGCTCGGCGGGTTCACCTGGCCAGCAGTCAGCGTGGGCGGAGCGTAGTTCTGGACCAGCGTGAACTCCACGACTCCCATCCACTGCCCCGTGAAGGGCCCGTACGTGGGGCGGATCCGGTAGTAATAAGGACCGCCGGTATAGGTGGAGAGATCTCTCGTGACGCTCGTGTATAGCGCCGTCTCCGGGATGCTCGTCACTTGATCGAGAATGACCGAGAAATCCGGCACGTTCGAGAGCTGCCACGTGTAGTTTAAAGAACCGAAACTCGGCTGGAAGCTCTTCCACTTGAACTGGATGCTGTCCGTGAATCGCATGGAATGGTTCGACGGGACGTAGCCCATCCCGCCATAGGGAACCAAGTTCGCGTAGAGCTGGCGTGCCTGGCCCAGGTTGTAGTTGTACCCCCATTCGATCAACAGGTGCGTGTAAATCAAGAGCCCGTTCCCAAATTCCCTGGTGAACAAGGTCGGCTTCGAGCCCATGCCATCCGTGTAGACCAGGACGTGTTCCTGGGTCGTGTTCAGCATGTTTTTCATGTAACCGCCGGATGAATCGGTCCAGCCGTCCATCCCCGAGTCCGTGATGCCGGACAAGATGGGGTGGGTGTAGTAGGAGGCATTCCGGGTCATCTGGTAATAGATATACTCGTAATCTCTATAACCTCCCGGTAAAAGACCGTTGATCTCGTACAAGTTCACGTAGTGGCCGACGTGCATCTCGAACACACCCCCGCCGCTCACGTAGCTCTCGAGCCATGCCCGTGTTGCCGGGAGCACTAACTTGTCGTAAAACGTGTTAGGCTGGTTGGACTCGACGATCACCTTGTCGAAAGGCGCCAGCGAGACGACACCGAGCGAGGCGCTGCTAAAGACCGTGTAGGTTATTCCCATCGACGAGAGGAGCGGGGCGAGCGTGTTAAATCCCCAGGGCAGCTGGTCCCGGAATATCGCGAAATTTACCGCCTTCGGCGTGAGAGGCGTGAAGAATGGATCGACGGTCGGGCCGGTTATCCACCCGCTGTTGTTCGAGAACGTGCCGTCGAAGCATTGCACGCGGAAACTGTGGTACCCGACGGGCAGCGTCGTCGTATAGCGGTAGGACTTCCCATCTGTCACGATCGTGTCCAGCGGGTTCACTTCCACCATGGCATAGGTTGTTGTCGAGTTGATCGTGACGTTGATCGCGGCGGGATAGTTATTGTCCGCGTCGAAGTAACTTGCCGAGAAGTTGAACACCTGGCTCGGGCCAGCCAGTGTAGGTGTTACTTGGACGTTAAGCAAGTACGGCGTGCTCGCCGAAGAATAGGAGACCGAAGGCCCGTCATAATTTGTCGATGTCCGCACGAAGCTGCCGTCGTCGCACGTGAAGTTGAACACGTAACTGCCGGGCTGCAGCATGGTGGCATACCAGTACACGCAACCGTCCGTGTAGACGTAGTCCGTGGCGTTCGCCTTTTGCATCGGGTAAGTAATGCCCCTGATCTTCGCCGTGATACTGACGGGTTCGTTGTTGTCGATGTCCGTGTAGGTCACGGTGAAGTTAAACAAGGTGTTCTGGTTGCCCGTGCCTGGTGAGACGGCTCCTGAAGAGAGGGATGGGGCGTTAACGTTCCGATACGATAGCCACCCGAAGATGTTGCGTGCAAAGCGCAAGTTATCGTTCGACGCGTAATTGACGAAGATGTCGTCGTCGCACAAGAACACCGCGTTTCCGGACCCGTCCACGAGGGCAGCACACATCTCGTCGCTACCATATTCCAGGACGAGAGTCGCATAGATATCCCCCGTCGGCATCCAGGTGTGGCCAGTAGTGTAGATCCCCGTGATGCCCTGGGTGATCGCGTGGGACTTGATATCCGACCCCGAGATCACGCCCGTGTCGCTGTAGAACGACGTCCAATACGGCCCGAGATGGCTCGACACGTCATCTCCGGGGGAGCTTGACTCGTCGCCGAGGCATAGCACGCCCCCGCCAGCTTGTATCCAGGTGTCCAGGGCGCTCAGCTCGGAAGCGCTGACCTTGTTCCCGCCATCCGCCTCGTCGAACCATACAACGTCATAATTCGCCAACACCCCCGCGGTGAGCGTCACGAGGATCTCGGACACGTTCGCACCCCTCGATCGCAGGTCCGAGATGATGTAGGGGTACTTGGCGGTGATGTTGTCGCAGTTGTCTCCAATGGTCATGAAGAGTCCGATCCGCTTTCCATCCAGGCGAAGCGTGCTCCACGTGATCTGGGAATCCATGATGTCGTCTTGATGGTCGGCTCGTGCATGAGGAGAATAGTCGATGTTATTCGAGATACTCAACACGATCACGAAACAAGAGAACAGCAGAAGTGTGATTTTGATCTTCTTCGATCTATCTTGATTTAGATTTATCACTGCCAGCAACTACCTCTCAACGTTGATGATACCACAGTCCAGGGCAACCCCGCACCGAAGTGAAGGGAGCTTGTTAGGGGGAATAATAATGCATGACTAGACGGGTGCTAGCTTTTAAATTTAGAATTTCCAATTCATGATTCAAATGAATACTCATGCCTTCCAATCACGCTAGCACCAGCATCCGCAACATGACGAGCCTGGCATGTAGAAGAGCACAAGAAAGAAAAGGGATTCATGAAAGCGACAGCCGAGGGAACGCGATGGCGCCTTGCACGATTGTCTTGCAAGTCATGAAAAAAATAAGGAAAGTGAATCAGTCGAGTTTCAACAAGAACTGCCTGGAACAAGCGGAGCACGCGATCTGGCCGCCACCGTACGTGCCGAAGAAGTCCTTATCGATGAACAGTTCCGCGTTGCAATGCGGGCACTGCAGCACCCGCGACAGCGGGCCACTGCACGTTCTGCAGGTTGC
>Ga0172366_10001859_pt1 | contig 16478 bp, 20 predicted proteins | sample LakKivSesite69cm_FD_114533 | JGI IMG/M metagenome (GOLD analysis project Ga0172366, IMG submission 114533) | Sediment microbial communities from Lake Kivu, Rwanda - Sediment site 69cm | ecosystem: Environmental > Aquatic > Freshwater > Lake > Sediment | place: Rwanda: Western Province, Lake... | reverse complement strand
TTGGGGCCGGACATACAAGGACCTATGGCAGCGCTTCTGGGCGATGCGGGGAAGGGAGATCCGCTACCAGAACGGCTTCGACTGCCAGGGTCTATGGGTGGAGGTCGAGGTCGAGAAGGAGCTGGGCTTCGAGTCCAAGCGGGACATAGAGGCATATGGGGTAGCAGAGTTCGTGAAGCGGTGCAAGCAGAGGGTGCTAAAGTACGCCGCTAAGCAGACCGAGCAGTCGATCCGCCTCGGCATGTGGATGGACTGGGATGACCCTGCGGAGCTCGTGAAGCTCTCGGAGGCGATGGAGGACCCGCTGAAGGGGACCACCTATGTTAGCTCCATGGGACCCGTGAGGGGCACCGCCGAGAGCCTCGTTGGCATGCTCGGCTCGCCTAAGTTCGGCGGCAGCTACTTCACCCTAAGCGACGAGAACAACTACATGATCTGGGCCGCCCTGAAGAGCTGCCACGAGAGGGGCTGGATCTACAAGGGACAGGACTCGATGCCTTGGTGTCCGCGGTGCAGCACGGGGATCAGCCAGCACGAGATAGTCACTGAGGGGTACAAGGAGCTCACCCACACCAGCGTTTACCTCAGGTTCCCCCTCAGGGACATGGAGGGTAGCCTCCTCATCTGGACCACGACCCCCTGGACGCTGACGAGCAATGTCGCCGTCGCCGCCCACCCCGACCTCATCTACGTCAAGGCCAGGCATGATGGGGAGATCTTCTACCTCTCCAAGGGCACAATCGATGCCGTCTTCCAGGGGGGAGGCTACGAGATACTCGAGGAGCTCGGTGGCTCCGAGATGAATGGATGGAGGTACACCGGCCCATACGACGAGCTTGAGGTTCCGAGAAATCTCGGGGCGTCCGAGGCGCACAGGGTCATCATGTGGGATCAGGTGGGGGAGACGGAGGGCACTGGGCTGGTCCACATCGCCCCCGGCGCGGGAAAGGAGGACTTCGAGCTCGGCAAACGTTATAATCTGCCTGCGATTGCTCCCCTCGACGAGTATGGTGTCATCCTCCCAGGCTTCAGATGGCTCACGGGCGTCCACGTCTACGACTCGGCCGAGCCGATATTTGAAGACCTAAGGAGAAAGGGGCTGCTGCTCAGGACCCAGGAGGTCACCCACAGGTACCCGGTCTGCTGGCGCTGCGAGAGCGAATTGGTGTTCAGGCTCGTCTCCGAGTGGTTCATATCGATGGGGGAGAAATCAGAGCGGCCCCTAGAGGAGGTCACCGAGGAGGAGAAGGACGCCAACCTCCGGTTCCAGATAATGGATTCCGCCTGCCAGGTCCACTGGATACCTGAATTCGGCTTGAAGCGTGAGCTCGACTGGCTCCGCAACATGGACGACTGGATGATAAGCAAGAAGAGGTACTGGGGCCTCGCCCTCCCCATCTGGGTCTGCGAGTGCGGCTGGTTCGACGTCATAGGCAGCCGCGAGGAGCTCAGGGAGAGGGCCGTGGAGGGATGGGACCTGTTCGAGGGCCACAGCCCCCACAAGCCGTACGTGGACGCCGTGAAGATCAGATGCGGGAGATGCGGAGGACTCGCCTCCAGGGTGCCGGACGTGGGCAATCCATGGCTCGACGCTGGCATAGTGGCGTACTCCACCCTCAGGTACAGGCGGGATAAGGCCTACTGGGAGAGGTGGTTCCCGGCCGACTTCATCACGGAGTCCTTCCCTGGGCAGTTCAGGAACTGGTTCTACAGCATGCTCGCGATGAGCACAATCCTGGAAAGGAGGACGCCTTACAGGACATGCCTGGGCCACGGCAATGTCCTGGCAGAGGACGGCCGAGAGATGCATAAGAGCTGGGGCACCGCCATCTGGTTCGACGACGCCGTCGAGGACATGGGCGCCGACGTGATAAGGTGGATATACTGCACCTCCCGGCCGGAGAACGACGTCCTATTCGGCTACACGAAGGCAGGCGAGGTGAGGCGCCTCTTCTTCATGACCCTCCTCAACGTCTACAACTTCTTCACAATATACGCGAACCTCGACAAGTGGACGCCGGAGCAGAGGCCTGCGGAGCTATCTCCGTTGGACAGGTGGATACTCTCGAAGCTCAACGTGCTCGTGAAGAAAAACACGGAATCCCTCGAGAACTACGACGTCTACGGCGTGACTCAGGAGATCGAGAGGTTCGTCGACCTCCTGTCAAAGTGGTACGTCCGCAGGAGCAGGAGGAGGTTCTGGAAGACCGAGGCGGACGACGAGAAGAGGGCGGCATACTCGACACTGTATGCCTGCCTCAGGACGCTGACACTGCTAATGGCGCCTGTGACGCCCCACCTGTCAGAGGCGATGTACCAGAGGTTGATCAGGATCGCGGAGCCTGGAACTCCGGAGAGCGTGCACCACTGCGACTGGCCGACATATGACGCCGGGCTAATAGATGAGGGGCTCATCGCGGACATGGACCTGGCGATCACAGTCAGCGGTCTCGGCAGATCTGCTAGGAGCAGGACCGGGATAAAGCTCAGGCAGCCCCTACAGGAGGCGGTTGTGATCTCGGACTCGGACTGTCTCGACAGACTCGAGAGAGTTTCCGACCTGGTACGCGAGGAACTCAACGTTAAGAGGCTCGAGATCACGTCTGGCCGCGATATACTGCAGAGCCGCACCGTGAAGCCGGTGCCCAAGCTGCTCGGGCCGAAGCATGGTAAACTCTTCGGCGGCGTGGCTGAGGCGGTCAGGTTGCTGGGCCAAGAAGACGCTGGGAGGCTCTCCGGGGGCAAGTCCGTCAGAGTCAGAGTAGAGGGCAGGGAAGTTGTGGTCCTCCCGGAGGAGGTCGAGGTAGAGTCGGTCCCCAGAGAGGGCTACTCCGTCATGGAGGAGGAGGGCATCCTCGTCGGCGTGAGCACCGCGATAAGCGATGAGCTCGGCGCCGAGGGTCTCGCAAGGGACATCGTCAGGAGGATACAGTCGCTCAGGAAGGAGGCAAGCTTCGATATAGACGACAACATCGTGACGTACTACGAGGCCGACCCCGAGATCGCCGACGTGCTCCAAGAGGAGGCCGACTACATAAGCGCCGAGACGCTGAGCGTAGCTCTCGAGCCGGGCGAGCCCCCCGAGGACGCCTTCAGGGGCACCTTCGAGATAGGATCTTACAACCTGAGGCTTGGCTTGGTGAAAATTAGGAAACAGGTATAGGGCTCCTTCAGCGTGGCGTCAACTTTATCAATGCGCCACCGCGTCTTTTCCATGAACCATAATGCCCGGCAAGAAAAGCCTGAAGAAGATGGAGAAGAGCCAGGAGGCCGAGCCCGAGAAGAAGGAGGAGAAGAAGAAGGAGAAGATAGTCGGATCGGTCGACATCTTGGACTCAGGCAGCGCGGAGGTCATGGACGCCCTGAGGAAGATGAAGGCGATAACGCCGCCGGCCGTCGCCAGCCAGTTCAACCTTAAGACGAGCGTGGCCAAGAAGATGCTCGAGGAGCTCAGGGTTAAGGGGCAGATCGACCTGGTCTCACAGAGTAGCAACCTGAAGGTCTACGCCATGGCTAAGCACGACTAGGCGGCCTCTATAATTATCCTAGAGCCGCTCTTTAGGTTCCTGAAGACCCAGAGGTTAGACGTTATCACGCCGACCCTGTTGACGGGGCTCTGCAGTCTGGCATCCTCGGGATATATGCAGATGGCGCCGGCCCTCGGCCAGTAGGCGATCGTCCCGGCGTCGACCTGCGTCACGGGCTTCTCTACGCCGCGCTTGAGCCCGAGGAGTATCGAGACGCATCCCTGCGCCGGCGTCGTCCTCCCATTGATCGGGAGGCGCCTCATTATGTCTCCGACTGTGAGGGGCGCCGTCAGCCTGTTGAGCTCCCCCGAGGCCTCGCCCACGTCAAACACCTTCACCCTGATGGGGACCCTGGCGAGGCTCTCAGGCATCTACGAGACTCTCCGCGTACCTCACTATCTCATCAGAGACGTTTATGTCGACGGCCCTGTTCAGCGCCTGCCACCCGGGTGCGCCGTTCACCTCGAGGATGACGGGCCCCTCCGGGGACTCCATGATGTCGACGCCCGCGTAGTCGAGGCCCATCACCTTGGTCGCCTTGACCCCGAGCTCGAGCATGTCTCTGGGGATAGGCTCGTCGGTCATTCGGCCGCCCTGGGCGACGTTCGTCTTCCAGTTCCCCTGCGCACGGTATTTGTAGGCCGATCCCACCACCTCGGCGCCTATCACGAAGACCCTGATGTCCCTGCCGGGGTTTTGAACATACTTCTGGATCAGGAGGGGCTGGCTGAAGCGGCTGAGCATCTTGTAGGCGTTGTATGCTAGGTCTGCGTCCTGGAACCTCATCGACCCCTTCCCCATGCTGCTGAGTATAGGCTTGTAGATGAACTCACCCATGCTCTTCGAGGCGTTGTACGCCGCGGCCAGGCTCTCCGTCGTAAAGGTGAGCGGCACAGGCAGCCCTGCGCTGGCGAGCATATACTGGGTCGCGTACTTGTCCCTCGCCCTGCGGAAGGCGTAGCACGGGTTCACGACCCTGATTCCCGCCATCTCCATGTGCTCTATCATGCTGATCCTCCTCGTCGTCTGCTCACATGAGCCGGGTCCGAAGCTCCTCAGTAGGCATAGCTTCGACTCCGTTACCTCCTCGTCCCTGAGCCAGAACCTCGAACCCCTTCCTGAGACCTCAGAGGAAATTTCACCGATATTCCCTGCGATGACTTCGTGGCCGAGCCGCTTAGCCGACTCTGCGAGCTCCTCGCTGTTCTTACTCGGCGTAGATCCGTAGAGCACAAGTACCTTCATTTGTGTTCCAATTTACTCAATGGGGACGGATTAAATAAGCTTCCCAGTTTTTCGATCAATTTTTAGGAGGGGTCTCTAGGAGAAGTTTTAACCCTTTCCACCATCTTCTCCTTGTGCCATCGCTCCAAGACGCCGTGATCACTGGTGTAATTCAGGGACTACTCGAGTGGGTGCCTGTCTCCAGCAGGGGTAATCTCATCTTGTTGATGATGGCGCTGTTCGGGCAGGATGCATCTCAGGCCCTCAGCTACTCGGTATACCTTCACATGGGGACCGGACTGGCCGCCCTTGTCTATCTCCGCAAGGACGTTATCAACATCCTTTTGAGGCGCGACGAACAGAGCCGACGGCTGTTCAACTTCCTCCTGATAGCCACCCTGTTCACCGGCCTCGTCGGTCTGCCCATATTCTTGTTTCTAGAGGCCTCTTTCGGCTACTGGGAGGCGATCCTCGGCTTGGTGGGGTTAGCGCTGATTGCTACTGGTCTGATCCAAAGGGCATCACCCAGAAAAGAGGATAAAGGCATAGACCTTGGCCTAAGGGACGGCATCGTCTTCGGCTCCATTCAGGGATTATCTGTCATACCGGGTCTATCCCGATCAGGCCTCACCACATCGGCCTTCCTATTCAAGCGATTCAAGGGGGAGGACGCATTCAAGTTATCGTTCCTGATGAGCATCCTGGCCTCCTTTGCGGCATCTATCGGACTATTACTCCTAAACGGCCCATCAGGCTTCGACACATCAACCCTGGCCGGCATATTGGCTGCTTTCGTGTCAGGCATGATGTCGATGAGCCTGATGCTCATGGTGGCGAAGAGGACAAGCCTCTGGAAGCTCTGCGTGGGCCTAGGCTCCCTGGTCGTAGTCGTATATTTAGTGGGTGTTTTGTCTTCATTCCTCCAGGGCTAAAGGGATAAAGCCGACCATTCTGATGAATAACTCATGGGCGCAAAGAAAATTCTATACGTTCAGACAAGTGGATTGGATACCCCTGAGAGGCTCTATGCCCCCTTCATCTTGGGCGCCACGGCCGTCGCGATGGGGATCGAGGCCACCATCTACTTCCTGATCAAAGGCGTCACCGTGGTTAAGGAGGGGGCAGCGGAGAATATCAAGCTCGGGACATTCCCGACCCTCAAGGAGGTCATGGACCAGGCGGTCGCGGCCGGCGTGAAGCTCATGGTCTGCGAGCAGAGCTGCATGCTGCTCGGTCTCCAGCGTGGCGAGTTCGTTAAGGCTGCGAAGATCGTTGGGGCGGCCACTCTGAACGATCTGCTTCTAGAGGCGGATGCCGTAATCAGTTTCTAAAATAGTTTTTTTCAAAACGAGATATTCGGTGCATAATGTTTATAATCCCCCCCTCCCTTTAGGTGGAAGTCTACTAGGTAGAGGTCAACCTAATGGCTTCACAGCTCAGCCGGTTCGAGCATCCTTGGAGGAGACTGAGCCCGCTCCAGCTCCTGCTTCTGGTTCAGTTGGAGGGCTCGCCTAAATACGGATACGAGATGCTCAAGGCGATAAAGGACGAGTTCGAGGGCATCTGGGAGCCGAAGACGGGGACGGTCTACCCAGCCCTGAAAAGCATGGAGAAACGGGGCCTCGTCTCAACACATCAGAAGGACGGCGTCGACTTCTACCACATCACATCCAGGGGGCGGAGCCTGCTCAGAATAATTGGCTCCCATGAGGAATACGCCTTGAAGTTCAACTCCCGCTTCCTTAAGACCCTGATAAAGTGGATGCCGGACGATCTAAAGCAACTTCTATTCAAATCGATAACCAGCCTGTCTCCCGGAGACGTAGACTTCTCGAGCACCATTAGCCTACTCGACGGGAATGTCGACGACGAGACGAGGCTGAAGGTCCTGGAGAGCATGAGGATCATGCTCCTGAAACGGCTGGATGTCGTCGACAAGCTGACGGCTGAGATCGGGGGTGGGGGCGCTTGACGCCGGTCGTCGAGACGAGGGGGCTGGTGAAGGAGTACATGCAGGGCGGCAGACCGCTGAGGGTGTTGAACGACATCAACCTCACAGTCGAGCCCGGAGAATTCATGGCGATCATGGGTCCCTCCGGCAGCGGCAAGTCCACACTCCTGAACATGCTAGGCGCCTTGGACAGGCCGAGCTCAGGGAAGGTCTTCATAAACGGTGTCGACCTCGAGGGGCTCGGCGACAACCAGCTGGCTGACCTCAGGAACAAGGAGATAGGCTTCATCTTCCAGCAGTTCAACCTCATCCAGCGCATGGACGCCCTAGGGAACGTCGAGCTGCCGCTCGTCATAAGCGGCGTCTCCGTCGGTAATAGGAAGGAGAGGGCGAAGCAGCTCCTTGAGATCGTCGGCCTGAGGGACAGGATCGATCACAAGCCTAACCAGCTCAGCGGAGGAGAGCAGCAGAGGGTCGCCATCGCCCGCGCCCTCGCAAACGACCCGCACCTGTTCCTCTGCGACGAGGTCACGGGCAACCTCGACTCCAAGACGGGGCAGGAGATAATAACGTTCCTCAGGAAGTTGAACCAGGAGCAGGGCAAGACATTCGTCCTGATCACACACGATCCGAACGTGGCTCAATCGACAGACAGGCTGATCCAGTTGCGAGACGGGATAATTGCAGGAGAGAAGAGGTTAAGGTGAATCGAGATGGTTGAGAAGAAAAAAATCATGATATCGTTACTCATGGCCTGCATTCTTGCCGGCCAATTGGGAACTGTTTTTGCGGATTACGTGCCGCACCTCGAGGTGTCGGTGAAGAACATATACCTGTCCGCGGGGCGGCAGGGGAAGATAACTATAAGCCTGTCGAACGGAGGCACGATCGACGTCACGGAGGTCGAGGCTACACTGGTCTCCTCGACGCCCGGACTATCCATCCTATCTGGCAACCATAGGGTCGTCAACGAGATACCTGCGGGGGAGAATGAAACCTACGAGGCCACCCTGTACGTCGACCAGGGTCTTTCGATGGGCTCGTACACGTTAACGCTCCAGCTGAGCTACGTCAGACAAGGCAGGACAGTCTCCGTCAATGTGCCTTTGAGCGTGGTCGTCAACCAGCCCTTCCAGCCGATGCTCAAGTTCGTCCTCAGCCCGGGAAGCTCAGGCCTGAAGGCCGGGGCGACGAACCCAATCAGTTTCTCCGCCGAGAACGTCGGCAACGAGACACTGCATGATCTCCGAATCAGCCTCAGCTCAACGTCGCCTCTGACGGCACTGATCGGAGACATCAACTTCTACGAGAGCGAGCTCGATGAGGGCGTGTCCACGATATTCGCCACCGCCCTGAACGTGCTGCAGAGCGCCAACATGGGACCATACAGCCTTTCCGGCTCGGCCTATTACTCTGACGCCTCCGGGAACAGTTTCCGCCAGTCCTTCACCCTCCCCTTCGATGTCTCATCGCAGGAGCCGACGAAGACGCCGACCTTCACCATCAGCAACATGAACCCACTCGCATCGGTCATCCCCGGACAGTCATTCGACCTCGACATACTGGTCACCTGCAGCAACGCCGACGCATTCAACGTGAGGGCGTCAGCCGCCCTCGACCAGAAGGGGGTGCTCTCGCCCCAGAGCCCGCTGAACGCCGCCATGGGCGACATCGATGCCTCCGGGAGCGTGCCGCTGAAGTACAGCCTCATGGTGGACGGCGCCGCCGTCCCGGGGCAGATACCCGTCGTCGTCACGCTCAGGTACGTTGACTCCAAGGGGGTGCAGGGGACATCGACAGAGACCATGACCGTGATCGTGGACGAGATGGTCGACTTCAGCCTCTTGAATGACCTCACCCTCACCGTCGAGCAGGGTGGGACCGAGCAGTTCGAGGGCGACCTCCTCCTGATCGGCACGAGCAGGGTCGACTTCGTCAGGGTCAGCGCTGCCGCCCAGGACCCCTTCACCCAGGTGACCGGCAGCAGCGAGTACCTCGGGGCGATAGACCCGGACAGCCCTGTCCCGTTCACCATCAATTTCGGCGTCAAGGCGGGGACAGCCCTGGGAGACTACACCCTGCCGATCAGGATCGAGTACATGAACCACAGGAACCAGATCAAGGAAAGCGTCATCAACGTGCCAGTCACGGTGGTGGAGCCACAGACGACGACCCAGGCGTCCTCGTCCGACACGAGCTTCTGGGGATGGCTGAGGCAGATACTAGGTCTGGGGCCATAGGGGGAGTAGGTTGAACCCCGGCGACATCTTCAAGGCTGCCCTCGACGGGGTGAGGTCCAGGAAGTTCCGCTTCACCCTCAACCTCGTGGGCATCCTCATAGGATGCGCCGCGGTCACAGGCCTCGTCTCAATCACGCAGGGGCTGAGCGTCAACATCGGTGACCAGCTCCAGATACTCGGCCCCCAGACCATCATAGTGATACCCGGCAGGTTCCAGGCAAGGGGCCAGATGACGACCACCCAGCTCACCTGGAGGGAGCTCAACGCCATCGAGAAGGCTCAGTACGTAGCCATGGCCACGCCGATAATCGGCGGCAGGTCGGCCCAGTTCACCGTGAGGGGCGAGACCTACACGGCCGATGTCTACGGCATCACCGAGGAGTACGCCGAGATAAACAGGGGCAGCGAGCTGGCAGACGGCAGGTACTTCATGAGAGCGGACAACGGCGTCGCCATCATAGGCGCCAACGTAGCGAGGCCGGATAAGGAGGAGGAGCCCATACTGGGCGTCGGGAGCAGGATGACGCTTGAGGCGACTGTGAATGGGGTCAAGAGGTCGATGACGGTCAGGGTAGTCGGCGTGCTGAAGGAGACGGGGGGCAGCTTCGGGGTGAACCTCGACAACGCCGTCGCCGTCCCCCTCACGAATGCCCAGCAGTTCTACGAGGTGAGCTCCTACACCTTCATCATGGCGAGGTCAGACTCCCTAGACGACGTCGAGCTGGCAACCAGGAACATAAAGAGCAGCCTAGGCAGAGCTGTCACGGTCTACTCGTACGAGTCGGCGAAGGCTCAGGTTGACCAGGTCCTGGGCACCGTGGAGGCGGTCCTCGGCGGGATAGCAGCCATCTCCCTGATCGTAGCGGGGATAGGGATCGTCAACACGATGACGATAAGCGTCATGGAGAGGACGAGGGAGATAGGGGTGCTTAAGGCGCTTGGGGCGAAGAGCAGGGACGTCCTCTCCATGTTCCTCTCAGAGGCGATGCTCACAGGCGTCTTCGGAGGCATCCTCGGCGCAGCCCTGGGCGTCGCCCTGAGCGACATGATAGGAAGGGTGATCAACATGGCCGCGGCCCCATCGCTGGCCCTCGGTGTGGAGGTGGTGACGTTCGCGGCCACGACGAGCATGGTGTCGGGCATATACCCCGCCTGGAGGGCGGCGAAGCTGAACCCGGTCGAGGCGCTTAGATATGAGTGATGAGATGAGTTTTTCCAAGAAACTGGTGGGCGTCTTCACCCACCCGAGATCGACGTTCGAGGCGATAACTGAGAAGAACCTGACGAGTGGCTTCACCGTAGTCCTACTCGTCGTGATCGTCGGAGTTCTGGCCAGCGCACAGTACGTCTCCAGGATCGACGTCTCGAGCCTCCCGTTGATGAGTCAGTTCCCAGGCGTGGACGCCTCCACCATAAGGAGCGGCCTCGGCGTCGCATTCGGCTTGATAACCGGGATAAGGACGGTGACCGGCTGGCTCATCCCGGCTCTGATCATCTACGCCATGGCCAGATTGAGCACGGGAGGGGGCGGTTTCAAGCGGCTGCTCGCCCAGACGGGCTTCGCCTCGGCCCCCCTCCTCATCCAGCAGGTCCTGAGGCTAATCGACGCCTACGCCACGCGGGGCGTCCTAGGCGGCGGCCTCCTGCAGACGGGGTTCCTGACGGCGGGCCTGCCCCTGAGAATACTGAACCAGACTTTGAACACCCTCAACCTCTTCAGCCTGGTCACCATGGGATTGACAGTCGTCGCGACCTCAGTCACCTTCAAGTCCTCTAAGAAGAAGATGGCGCTGATCGTGGTCGCCTCGTACGTCGTCTTCATCGTCCTGAGGGCGCTGATATTCGTCTGATTCGATGGTTGGTGCGGCCGCCGGGAATTGAACCCGGGTTACCAGCTTGGGGGGCTGGCGTCTTACCAGGCTGGACCACGGCCGCCCTGCCAGAGGCACCTGAAGGGGTTAACCTCAGCGTTCTAATAAGCCTTGCCGGCGGCCGGTTCAGACCGCGCCCCTCCCGGAGGAGGAAATTAACACGAATGCGCATTTAAATAAAGTTGTAGCCTGAAAATTAAAAAAAGTTAAATATAATGTTAAATAAAATGGCTAGCGGCTCATCGCTGTGGGCCTGTAGCTCAGCAAGGTAGAGCGTCGGCCTTTTAGGACGAGGTCGAGGAGAGCCGTTGGCCAGGGGTTCGAATCCCCTCAGGCCCGCCAGCTCGGTGCTGAGATGGAGGGGGAGTGGATGGCTGAAACGAGGGTTAGGGAACTAAAGTATAGGATGATGATCACAGACCTGTTGAAGGTGGCCAGTGAGAGCCACACTTACCAGGAGCTCTCAGGATTCCTCGGCCTCAGTCCGCCTATCCTCAGCCGCTACATGAAGGGCCATGTTCTACCAAGCTACGACCGGGCCCAGGGCCTCTACGAGAAGCTGATGGAGATAACCGACATCAAGGCGGAGCTGAAGAAGAGGATCAACTTCGACGAGGAGGGCTACTTCGATAACACGCCCCTAGTGGCCGAGATAACGTGGCTGAAGATAATGGCCAACTACGCGATGGAGAAGTTCGCCGGCCGCAGGGTGACTAAGGTGCTAACGGCCGCGGTCGACGGGGTCCCATGCTCGAGCCTCGTCGCCAACCTGCTCGACGTCGATCTACTTGTCGCGAAGGACACCAAGGAGGTCGGAATCAGCGAGTTCATCGAGGAGACGTACATCCCCCACGGCTCGGCGATGAGGAAGAGCCTCTACATCCCCAAGACTGCGCTGAAGAAGAAGGACAGCATACTCATAATCGACGACGTCGTCAGGACGGGGGAGACTGTCAAGGCGCTCGTGAACATGGTCAGGAACCAGAGGGCGGACATCGCCGGCATCTACATCCTCGTCACGGTCGGAGACGAGTGGAAGCGGTACCTGAGCGAGATCGTCAGCAAGGAGTCATTTGAGGTGCTCATAGAGCTGTGAGCTCCCTCAACAACGTTTTTATCACCCCGTCTGGGTCTAGTTGAGGCGGAACGATGTTCAACCTCATCACCCTCAAGGACACGATCAGGATCGGCCCCGCCAACTTCGGGAAGCCCCTGAAGGCGGCGGCGTTCGAGGCCCTGAGGAGCAAGTACGAGGGGCTGGTCGACGAGGAGTTCGGCTACGTCATCAGCGTAATCGACATCGACGTCAACCCTTTCGGGAGGATAATCGCGGGGGACGGCGGCACCCACCACCCCGTGACCTTCAGCATACTGGCCTTCTACCCAAGCCTCCAGGAGATAGTGGAGGGCGAGGTGGTCGAGGTCGCCGACTTCGGCACCTTCCTCAGGATAGGGCCGGTCGACGCCCTTCTGCACGTCTCACAGCTCATGGATGACTTCATCTCCTTCGACGAGAGGCAGGGCATCCTGCTGGGCAAGGAGACGGGGCGGACCATACAGAGGAACGACGTTTTCAGGGTACGCATAGTGGCTGTGAGCTTCCCGAAGGGCAGGAGCTCAGGCAAGATCGGCGTCACGGCCCGGCAGCCGATGCTCGGCAAGCTCGAATGGATCGAGGAAGAGGTGAAGGAGATGGAGGAACCACAGGAGGCGAATAAGTGATGCCTCCGAAGGCCTGCAGAACCTGTAAGGTCATAACCGAGGACAACGTCTGCCCCGTCTGCAAGGGCTCGGAGCTGAGCGAGGATTTCCTCGGCTTCGTGATCATCCTCGACCCGGGGAAATCCCAGATAGCCGCGAAGATGGAGATCAAAGAGGCTGGGCAGTACGCCCTCAAGATCAGGTAAGAGGGCTGAACGCCGAACGTTGTGGACCGCTATGAGAACCCTTCTGCTCCCAGAGGCGATGAGGGCCGAATTGAAGACGCCTCTCGGGCAATTATTGAAGGGCGAGCCCGCTGGAACGATCAATGAACTGAAAAAAAGGCTATCTTCGCTCAAGCCTCCGATCTTCGCCTCGGTAGGGGACTATGTCTCAGGTAACCTGCTGGCAGCGGGTATCAAGCCGGACATCGTGGTCGTGGATAACAGGATCATGAGGGAGAGGGTTGCCCCAATCGTTCATAGCATGAGGCAGGTGAACGTCTCAAACCCGGCAGGAACGATCCAAGAGGGCGCCTGGCGTGTCCTCGACGACGCGATAACGCTTAAAAGGAAGCTGGCTGTAGTCGTTGAAGGCGAAGAAGACCTCCTGGTCCTACCCCTGATGGCCTCCATGCCAACAGGGTCGGTGATAGTTTATGGCCAACCCGGTGAGGGGCTGGTCGTGGTGACCGTCACCGAGGAGCGACGAGGTTGGGCCAGAGGCTTCATGGGCAGGATGCAGGAGAAGTCGTCATGAAACTCGAGCTGACGTCGACACGGAACAACCCCATATTGGGTAGGAAGGAGATCACCTTCAGGATAGAGGAGCCATCGACACCGAGCAGAGCAGATGTGAGGAGGGAGATAGCGGTCCTGATGAGGACGGATGTCGACAAGGTCTACCTCAGGTGCCTTAACACGACATCGGGGACGAGGGTGACCACCGGCACGGTGCACGTCTACGACGACGCCGCCAACGCCCTCAAGGTTGAGCCGAAGCACATAGTCGCCAGGAACAACCCGACAGAGAAGACGGAGAAGGCTGAGGAGACGCCGAGAGCCGAGGAGAAGCCGAAGGAGAAGTCCGAGGAGGCTGATGCCTAATGTCCGAGAAAAAGAAGACCAAATTAGCTGACTCTGTGTCGAAGAAGTATGAGATCAAGGACGGGAAGCTGGAGCGGAAGAGGCCGTTCTGTAACAGGTGCGGCAGAGGCTACTTCATGGCGGACCACGGGAACAGGTACACATGCGGCAACTGCGGCTTCACCATCTACAAGACGAAGACCGAGGCATAGCACTAGCACCCTTCGTCATTAAACCTGATGCATTTATTCGGAGACGCCACGAAGGGATTAAATCCGATCCATATCACTCTTAATCCGACTCAAATTGTTCGAGATCGAGAAGATAGAGGTCGGGGGCAAGACCTTCCACGCCTTGAAGGCCACTCTGCCTGATCTGCCCCCGTTGTTACTCATAAAGGGGAGCAAGGGATTCGTAATGTGCAGCTACTTGAATATCGAAACGGCAGAGAAGCTCGGCGCCGCGGCAGCGATCGTCAGCGGCGTGAAGACGTTCGACGATGTCCTCAACGCCCAGATCAAGACGTCGACGACAAAGGCGAAGGCGCTCGGCCTAGAGCCCGGCAGAGTCGTGAGGGAAGTCATAGCCAAGTTGGGCTAGGAGCACTCATTCACTAACTCCATCACCCTCTTTTTGGCGCTCCTCATCAGGTTCTTCCCGTGGCTTAAGAGGATCTTGTTGAAATCATAGTCGAGGAGCTTCCCTATACCCTTCGTCGCCGACTCAACATCATCGCAGTACTTTTCAGGGGGTGCGTAGAGGTTCCCGTGCCTGTCGCCGAAGATCGTGTCCCCTGCGATGATCAGCCTGTGCTTCCTGATGTAGAAGCAGAGGTTTCCCTTCGAGTGCCCGGGGATGTGGATCACCTCGATGCCTCCGCAGGCGTCGATGACATCGCTATCCTCGAGGCCCATGTCGGCGTCTACTCCCGTCTGTTCCTTGAGGCTCTCGATGTCTCCCTCGCCGAGCATCACCTCGGCGCCCGTCAGCTCCTTCACCTCCCTGAGGTTGTCTATGTGGTCGCCGTGGGCGTGGGTTATCAGTATGAGCTTGATGTCCCTCCAGTCCCTTCCCATACCGTCGAGCTCTGCCTTGATGTTTTTCTTGCATTTCTTGGTGAACCCCACATCGATGAGGATGAGACCACCCTCGCAATCTAAGATGTAGACCTCCGTGTCAAGGCCGTCGGCCTTGGCGACCTCGATTGTCCTGACCCCTTTCAAGACCTCTACCATTTCGGCTCCAGTTTATGAAGGCCACGATCGGTGCTTAATGCCTTTTTATCCCAATCCTTGAGGCTGATGGTTATTCTTCGATTACGATGATCTTCGTCGTTGATGTAAATCCACCGATCATGACGACTGGTCTCCCGAAGTGCCTCTTCAGGAGCTTTAGGAGCGCGGTGTTCGCCTTGCCCTTTTGCCTTGGGGCTGATACCTTGACGACATAGTGTTTCTCGTCGACCTTGAGCACCTCATTGACCCTGGAACTCGCCTTGACCTCGACCTCTATCCTCATCGGGCTTCTCATTTACTTGTTGTAGGCTGTTAAACAAGCTTTGTTCCTCAGTGGGCGAGGACGTGCCTGTCAAGGATGTAGCAGATCATGGTGCCCTTGAAAACTATTTTACCCTCCACTTGCACCTCAACAGCCACCTCTCTGCGTTTCCCGTCCCGCTCCTTGACCATCGCCGTCGCCCTCATCTTCTCACCCAGCCTCACTGGGGCTGTGAACTTGACATCGGTGCTGCCTATCACGACATAAGGGTGGTTGACGGCAAGCATCGCGGCGTAGTCGGCGAGCCCGAATGTGAAGCCTCCGTGCACGAGGCCCTCGTCGTCGACCACCATATCCTTCGTCGTCACGAGGTCAACCACGGCCCTCGAGTCGTCCTCGATCAGGGTTGGTCTACCGAGCAGGGATGAAGAGGCCATAAGGTGCGTCTTGACTACGAAATCCCTATCCATGGCTCTCGCTGAACTCCTCTCACCTTGTTCCTTTTATGAATAACGTTAAAAGTGGTTTTACGTCTCATGATAGGGATCGGTATGAAGTTTCTGACTTTTAAAAAAGGTAAGGAGTGTGGTTTAGGGGTCCTAGTGAAGGATCACGTTCTCGACCTGAACGCCGCCTTCGAGGAGCACCTTGGAGGCTCCTTCAAGGGACAGGAACCGCCTTGCCTAGACATGCTCTCTTTTCTAGACCTCGGCGCTGAGGGCCTCGCCGAGGCGAAGAAGGCCGTGAATGAGGCCGACAAGGCATCGGGAATCTACAGGCTCGGGGAGGTCGGCGTCGCCGCTCCGATCCCTAGGCCGAGGAAGAACATCGTCTGCCTCGGGTTGAACTATGTGGATCACGTTCAGGAGGGCGCGAAGGCGAGGAAGGAGCCGCCTAGGGAACTGCCGCCTGTGCCCATATTCTTCACCAAGCCTCCGACCGCCGTCGTCGGGCCGTACGACGAGATAGTGTACCCGCGGGTGACCGAGAAGCTCGACTACGAGCTCGAGCTAGCCTTCGTGATAGGCAAGGCCGGGAAGTACATCCCGGAGGAGAGGGTCTACGACCACATCGCAGGATACACCGTCTTCAACGACGTCTCGGCCCGCGACCTACAGAGGGCGCACCAGCAGTGGTTCAGGGGGAAGAGCCTCGACACGTTCGCGCCGATGGGCCCGTACCTAGTAACGCCGGACGAAGTCGGGGACCCTCAGAGCCTGGACATGTGGCTGAAGGTGAACGGCGAGGAGAGGCAGAGGTCCAACACGAGGCAGATGATCTTCAGCATAAAGAGGATCGTGAGCACCCTCTCCGCGGGCATCACCCTAGAGGTCGGAGACATCTTCGCCACAGGCACCCCGTCCGGCGTGGGATCGGCTCAC
>Ga0172366_10001856_pt1 | contig 16502 bp, 14 predicted proteins | sample LakKivSesite69cm_FD_114533 | JGI IMG/M metagenome (GOLD analysis project Ga0172366, IMG submission 114533) | Sediment microbial communities from Lake Kivu, Rwanda - Sediment site 69cm | ecosystem: Environmental > Aquatic > Freshwater > Lake > Sediment | place: Rwanda: Western Province, Lake... | reverse complement strand
TCATTCCACCACGAACGCCTTTTCCCCCGGCGAAAGACCGTCCGGGTCGTTGAGCCGCGCGCCTTTCGGCGGGCGGACTGGTCCGGCGAGCAGGGGGTCCTCCGTCGCACGCATCCACCGCTCAAGCCTGCCGCGCATCTCGGCGAGCACGTCGCGCATTGCCGGGTCGGCGGCGAGGTTTGCTGCCTCGTTCGGGTCGAAGACGAGGTCGTAGAGCTGCTCCGGGGCGACGCGCCGCTCCTTCCAGCCGTGCCGCATCCACACCTCCTTGCTCGGCCCGTCGTCGCAGTTGGGCAGCACCGGCCCCCGGCGGTCGTCGAAGCGGCGGATGTACTTCCAGCGCGCAGTCCTCACGGCGCGCTGCGGCTCGTACGCGGCGTGAAAGGTCACCTCGGCGAAGACCTCCTCGTTCACCTCCTCCGCCTCGCCGCCGACGAGCGGCAGGAGCGATTTCCCCTGCACCCAGCCGGGGCGCTCGATGCCGATGAGGTCGCAGAGCGTGGGGAAGAGGTCAATCTGGCTGACCAGCCCGTCCACGACCTTGCCGCCCGCGAATGGCGCGGGGCCGCGCATGAGGAGCATCACGCCGATGCCGTGATCGGTGAGGTTGCACTTCATGCCCGGAAAGGCGATGCCGTGATCGGTCGTGCAGACGACGAGCGTATCCTCCGCAAGGCCGCTTGCGTTGAGCGCGTCGAGGACGACGCTGATCCCCTCGTCGAGCTTCCTCGCGCTCGCCTTGAAGGCGGCCATGTCCTGCCGCGTCTCCGGCGCGTCGGGTATCGGCGCGGGCGGCATGGCGTAGCGCGGGTCCTCCGTCGGGCCGGGCGGAGGGAACTGACGGTGCGTCTCGACGAAGCCGACGGAGAGGAAAAACGGCTGACGCGGGCTGCTCTTGAGGAACCCCGCCGCCGCAGGCGCGACATGCTCCGCCCTGCCGCTCTCCGTCTTGACGATCTCGTCGTAGCCGATGGCCGTCGCATCCCGCGCCACGTGCTGCACGCCGCAGAGCGCGGAGGCATACCCCGCCGCACGAAGCGTATGGACGAGGTGCTGCGCGTAGTCGTTCAACCCGAACCCGCGATGCGCCAGGCCGAGCATCCCGCTCGAATGCGCCGCCTGCCCGGTGAGGAGGGCCGCACGGCTCGGCGAACAGGTCGGCGCGGCGCAGAATGCCCTGCGGAAGAGCACCCCTTCCTCCGCGAGGGCCTGGATGTTCGGCGTCGGGATCGCGTGTCCGTAGGGCTGGACGTAGCGTCCGGTGTCGTGGGAGTGGAGGTAGAGGATGTTCGGGCGTTGCACGGTATCCTCCTTAACTGAAAAGCGCATCGGAGAGGAATAGCTCCCCTCCGAATGTAGCGCATCTTGAGCGGAGACGCACCCGCTCCGGGCTACTTGAGAGAACACCGCGCCAATCGGCAGCATCCCCGGCAGAAGCCCCCGCGCAGGCTGCCCCTCGTCGGCTCATTGACCCCCCGGCTAGGTGACTCTATATTCAACTACGGTATGTTCGAGGTGTCCATGCAGAGGCGCACCCCTCCCTGTGGCCCGCCAGGCGTTCGACGCGCCCGGTGGGTCGTTTTGTGTCGGGGAGAGGCGGAGAGGGAACGTCGCTCCGCCTCGCTCTGGGCGGTTTTCCGCGAACGCGTCGCCGGAGCATGATCCTCTTACGATAGGGCTGTCACTCACATGTCCAGCGTCCCGAAGCAGAGTCTCGACCAGCTTGCCGCACGGGTTCCCCGGTCCGTGCTCCTCAGCGCCAAACAGATGGGGTTCAGCGACGTGCAGCTTGCCCACCTGTGGTGCACCGACCAGATGACGGTGCGCGCGCTCCGGAAGCGGTGGCACATCGAAGCGACGTTCAAGACCGTAGACACGTGCGCGGCGGAATTCGAGGCGTACACCCCCTATCACTACAGCACGTACGAAAGCGAGTGCGAGGCGGTTCGTTCCTCGAAGAAGAAGATCATGATCCTCGGCGGCGGACCGAACCGGATCGGGCAGGGGATCGAGTTCGATTACTGCTGCTGCCATGCGTCGTTCGCGCTGCGCGAGGACGGATACGAGACGATCATGGTCAACTCGAACCCGGAGACGGTCTCCACCGACTACGACACCTCCGATAAGCTCTATTTCGAGCCGCTCACCGTCGAGGACGTGCTCAACATCTGCGACAAGGAGCAGCCCGACGGCGTGATCGTGCAATTTGGCGGGCAGACGCCGCTCAAGCTCGCCGTGCCGCTCGAAAGAGCGGGGGTGAAGATCATCGGCACGTCGCCCCACATGATAGATGTCGCGGAGGACCGGAAGCTCTTCGGCGCGCTCATCAACCGCCTGGGCATCCTCCAGCCGGAAAACGGCACGGCCACGAGCGAAGAGGAGGCCGAGGTGGTGGCCGCAAGCCTCGGCTATCCGGTGCTCGTGCGCCCGTCGTACGTGCTCGGCGGCCGGGCGATGGCGATTGTGTACGACCGGCAGTCGCTTTTGCGCTATATGAAGGCCGCAGTCTCCGCATCCCCGGAACATCCAGTGCTCATTGATCGTTTTCTTGATGACGCCATCGAGATTGACGTTGACGCGGTGGCGGACGGAACGACGTGTGTGATCGGCGGCATCATGCAGCATATCGAGCTTGCGGGCATCCATTCCGGCGACTCGGCCTGCGTGCTGCCCCCCTACGACCTCAGTCCGGAGATCATCGAGCAGGTGGTGCGGCACACGAAGGACCTTGCCCGCGAGCTTGACGTGATCGGCCTCATGAACGTCCAGTACGCCATCAAGAACCGGCAGGTCTACGTCCTTGAGGTCAATCCGAGGGCATCCCGGACTGTGCCCTTCGTGAGCAAGGCCACCGGCAGGCCCCTGGCGAAGATCGCCGCCCGCGCCATGGTCGGGCGCAGCCTGAAGGAACAGGGCCTCACGGAAGAAGTCGTCCCGCCGTACGTCTCGGTGAAGGAAGCGGTGCTGCCGTTCCTCAAGTTCCCCGGTGTGGATATCCTTCTGGGGCCGGAGATGAAATCCACCGGAGAGGTGATGGGGATATCGGAGTCGCTCGGCGAAAGTTACGCGAAGTCGCAGACTGCCGCGAACTTGCGATTGCCGTCGCGGGGAACGGTATTTATCAGCGCAGGTACCCCTGAGCAGAAGCGCGCCCTCGTGGAACCGGCACGTCGTTTGCAGGAAATGGGATTCCAATTGATCGCAACAACGGGTACCCGGTTGGCGCTTGAAGAGCACGGTGTCCGTGCGACGCTCGTCCCGAAATTGCAGGAAGGCCGTCCCCACGTCATAGACATGATGAAATCGAATCAGATCGCGCTCGTGATCAACGTCCCGGTGGGCAAGGCATCGAGCCAGGACGAGATCAAGATTCGCCGGGAGACCATACGGCGCGGCCTGCCCTACATGACGACGGTGGCGGCTGCCGTCGCTGCGGTGGAGGGGATTGCCGCTCTGCGCCGGAAGGAAATCGGCGTGTGCGCGCTTCAGGATTACCACAAAAGGGCGCTCGCCGTGAGCAGCGCGGCATAGGATTGCGAACGCTGGCTCGCCGTGTTCGGGGCGCACGCGAGAAAGATAAGAATATATTGCGGAATGCCAATGTAAGCGCACATATTTATTAACCTTGTATTGGAAACACGCCTCGTAGGGGCGAATCTCGTATTCGCCCTTGTTGCCTAGGCGATCACAAGGATCGCCCCTGCATGTTTTGAAACAGGTTACAGGTTGTAGTACATGTCGCCCTTGATGTCATCCTCACTATAGGGCGAGGTGAAACGACGGATATTCATGTCATCGTGGTTGTTTCATAGTAATACAGGTGCACGTGTACGGTTCGGAACGGACGAACAGGGCACGCAACGCACCACTTTGATTCCCTTGGTGGTCTTGGGATACAAAAGAACGGTTTGGAAGCTGCGGCGAATTGTCCGCCAGGCTGATCCGGGGGGTGAAGGATTGCATGGTCCCTGAAACTACATTACCAGAAGCCTCATCGTCTCCTCGCCAGATTGTGGGCGGGGTCTACGGCTGGTGGATGCGGATACTCTGGCGTCGGGTGGCGCGCCGTATGAGAGAACCCGAAATTGATGATTTGCGAAAGCGAGTGGTCATTCTCACCCGACAGCTCGACGGACTTCCCATCTCGTCGAGGGTACGGAAGCGTCGGATGGAACTGCTGCGGGATCGGGAACGGTGCGAAACCATCATCGCCGCCTGGGAGGAACAGCACGAGTCGGGGAATCTCTCTTGACGGACGAAGGCCACGCCCATGAGCATCCAGTGCGGCGGCTGACTGGGCTATCTGTCCGGCCTTTGACGCCGGATGAGCGCATTACCCGGTTGCAGGGCTGCACGTACCGCCGGATGACTGCGGGCTGAACGGGCATCCGTCGGCTCCTTCTCACCGCGTTTCTCACCCGTCGCACCCCACAGGTATCTGGCATTCCCGGAGGACATTCAAGGCGGCTCTATTGACGGCACGCGATGCGCGGCTATGCTCGACGCAGGGGAGGAAAAGGCATGAAGTCCGACGCCACCGATGCTCACAGGAAAACCCGCCTGTGGGCGCCGGACATTGATCTCCAGAAGGCCGTTGAGCTGGCCGACGTGGCCGCCGACGATGCGCTCAAGAGCCAGGTCCTCGATCCCGGAGACGAGGAGTACGGCGGGTATCGCTCGCCGGAGACGCTGATCTGCGAAGGGAGCGGCGCTGCGGCGACGAGCCTGAACCTCACCATCCTCTGGGGCACGCCGCAATCGCGCCACTATCAAGACCCCGCGCTCGTCGAAAGCATCCGATTGGCGCTCGCCTACTTCGAGGAACGCGCCCAGTACGAAGACGGCTCGCTCGACGGCTTCGGAGCGGGCGACATGAAATCCGCCCCCATTGCGGCGTTTGCGACGTTCAGCCTCTATGAACTGCTGCGGCGATGGGAGAAGATCGGCCACCCGGCTGCGCCGGAGATCACCGGGCGGGTCCGTCGGGCCATGATCAAGTCCGGGACATCATTGCGCTCCGGACGGCTCTTCACGCACAATCATCGCTGGACTGCCTGCGCGGCGATGGCGCGTGTCAACGACGTTGCGCCGGATGAGCGGCTTGTTGCGGCGATAGACGACTACCTGAGCGACGGGGTGGATCAGGACGAGGACGGATTCTACGCCGAGTACTCCATGGGCTATGGGATGCTCTGCAACTACTCCTTCATGACCGTTGCGGACCTCTTGCACCGGTCCTGGCTGCTCGATCACGTGCGCCGCAACCTCGATCTTTTGCAGTGGATGTATCACCCGAACGGAGAAGTGGCCTGCGAGTTCACCTACCGGAGCGATCAGGGAATGCTCGGCCCTAACCCGCTCTTCCTGGAGATGGCCGAACGCGATGGGAACGGGCTGTACGTCGCCTACGCACGCGCTGGGCTGGACCTTGCCCTCAAGAGGAATGCGTTGGACGGCATGACGATGCTGAAGCTGGCCACGCAGGAAGCCCCACGCGTCGAAGCGGCGTCGCTGCCCGATTCGTACTGGAAAACGTTTGCGCGGAACCAGATCGGACGCATCAGGCGCGGTCGGCTGAGCGTCACCGTCATGGGAAGGCCCGCGCACCCGACCGTGCCCTTCCTCGGCAAGCCATACAATCAGAACTTCCTCGCGGTGCGGTACGGCGATGCGATCATTGACGGCACGCGCATCTGCTACAAGTACTACGGCGACAGGGTGGTGGGCGTGCCGGAAGGTGGGCTATCCGTCCAGGGCGACGAGTTCGTCGTCCGGCACGACTTCACAGATTGGGTGGACGGCCCGATCCCCTCGCGCCACATCCAGCTTTCCCCCGACCTGCACATCCGGCTCGGCGTGCGGGAGAGAGAGGACGGCATCGCCCTTTCCTTGAGCGCGCTTGGGCTTCCCAGGGTGAGCGTGCAACTGGAGTTTGCCGTGCGCCCGGCAGGGGACCTCGTGATTGATGGGAACACCATTCCGTTGAAGGACGGAGAGCATCACTACTTGACGGGCGGTCCTGTTCGGATTATCAACGGATCAGATATGCTGGAAATCAACGGCGATCTGGTGGTGCGGCATCGGATCATCGCGCCCGGAAAGTTTGTGACTCAACCCCGGCGCACCAGCCTGTTGGTTTCGCCCCGAACGCCGTACGAAGGAGTCATCACCATCCGAGGTCGTCATGCCTGAGAGAGCCAGGCTCTGGCGGCGCGCCGCGCTGTGCGTGTCAGCGATTGCCCTTGCGCTGGCGGGGTGCAGCGTGTTCTCGCGGGCGACGCTCTACATGCACGACAGCGCGTATTCGTTTCGAGGCAAGACCGTCGGCCTGTGCGTGTTTCTCAGCGGCGATGAGCAGGAGGCTCTCAGCGAAATCCGGGTCATCCGCCGCACGATCTCCACCGTAGAAGAGGGGGGCTACGCGAGCGGGGATGAGGTAGCGCCGCTCCAGACGGACGCGGGGACGGTGCTTCCCCCGGCAAGTGTGACGAGCCTCAAGAGCACGCTCAAGCACTCCCGGTACTACGATGAAGAACTGATCCATCCCATGATCGCCGAGACCAAGCGCATCCTGGAGGAGCGCGGGTATCGGGTGGTGGTCGTTCCCGTGCCTGACGGCGAGGTGAGGCTGACCGAACTCGCGGGACGGGCGCAGGGGATGGGCTGCGAAATCCTGGCGGCCGAGACGGTGGCGCTCGTGCGAAGCTGGAATATCCAGATGCCCTATCGCCCGAAAGGAAGCCAGGAGCGCGTCGCCTCATTTTCCTGGCAGTCCCATGTCGGCGGCATAGTGATCACGAACATCAGCTTCCTCGACATCGCCACCAACAAGGTGGTCTGGCAACACTCGCGCAGGGAGATTGACCCGACGTTCCTCGCCCCACTTCTCGGAGAACTCTACGACGATCAGCTCGCGGCCACGCAGTTCGCCGTGCACCCAGCGCAGTATCAGGTGTGGATGTACCGGCAGTCTTCAACGCGGGCACTGGCGCTCATGTTCGGGACCACGGAGAAGGGGTTTGTCCCTCTGCCGTGCGGATCGAACGCGCCGGACAGCCTACGCCGTGCTGCCGCGTACGAGGCGGGTCAGAAAGTCTTTGTGCGTCCGGAGCGATCCTCCCTCGTCTGGCTTCCGGCAGGCGTCGTCGCGGACCGGGGCGCAAGCGTCGAAGTGCGCTGGGCCGAAGGTGTCTGGCCCGCCTATGCAGAGCGGACTTCGTTCGAGCGGACCGACGTGATGGCCAAGCCGGAGGCGTGGCCGCCGCTTGTCTGGGTCCGTGCGCGTGCGAAGCTCGACTATGCTCCCTACCGCTTTCTGCGGGTGGACGCGAGGGGGCTGGTTTACGTGGAGCTTGCTGGAGACAGGGAACCTCAGACCTTCCTCCTTGGCCGCGTTGGGATCATCCCCTGATCTACCTTTGGTGTGTTCCCGTGCCTGCATGGGTTCTGTCTACGGATTCTAGGTAATAACACTTCATCACGGACTACAAGGGCGACTCGCAACTCACCCCTACAAAGTGTGTTAAAACAATGCCTTGTAGGGGCGAGGCATGCCTTACCCCTACGTCTCAACATGCACAATTTCTCACTGAAAAGCGTATGCCCCTCTTTCCCACCTTGACGGCAGGTCAGGGCAGAGCGTACCCGCAGCCCGGCACGCATTCCTCGACGCGAACGCGCTTCATATGTACACCTCAAGCGCGGAGTTCACCTCGCAACGGATCGTGACCGGGTCCACAAGCTCTGCGCCACGCGCCACGTGGCCCTTGGTGAGCCTCGTCTCGGTGAGGCGCATCCGAAGCTCAAGCGGCAGCGCGACCTTGTACGGCCTGATCTTGCCGACGAGCGAGAGCGACCGCTTGGCTCCTTCGTAGATCGCCTTGTGCGCGTCGGGAAGCGCAAGGCATCGCGCCCGCGTCGCCGAGGCTCCTACCTTGACGGCTGCCGTCTCAACCGGCCCGCAGAGGTCGCGCACCTCCTGTGCGGCGGCAAGGTCGCCGGAGAGGAAGATCACCGGCAGGTCGAAGTGCCCGGCGGCGATGGCGAACTGGCCGATCTCTCCGATCTCGACGCCGTTCGCCCAGAGGCCGAGCACGTGCTCCCACGACTGCGTGTGCGGCCAGACGGCGTTCGGCGTGCCCGCTCTGGCGTGCTGGCCGACGAACCCGACGGCGTCGAACGAGCCGTCGAGAAACGGCAGAGCAGGGGTGCCGCCCTGCCCGCAGATGTACTCCGCTCCGGCGGGCAATTCCTCGTAGAGGAAGTTGTGCCCTCCGCCGTGCCCGTCGAGGACGACGATGTGCGCCGCGCCGCCTGCCTTCAACCCTTCCACTGCGGCGGCCACGTCCTGCGTGAGCATCCGCCTGCCGTACTCATACCGTGCCGCGCCCGGCTCAATCTCGTCGCGCATCGTGACCCCCGACGCGCCTTCCATATCGGTGCAGAGGTATACTCGCATGGTCCGGTCCTTTCTCTTCAGTTGAGTGCTCGATTTCTCGGTTGGCGCACGACCATGAGCACTCATATACCGCCGTGCCGCACAAGGCGCAACGCCTGCCCTTCGGAGAAGGAACCCCGTCGGGGCGCATCCGTTGGCAATCGGGGGCGCCGTTCTCATTATATTCAGGGGGAAAGGCTGGCTCTGCGCATTTTGACGTCGCCTCTCCCAGGAGCCTTCTGAGGCGCGATATTCCGGAGTGGGGTGGGCGTTGCCTCTCCCTTGGGTGCGGGTGAGGAGGAAAGGAGAGTCCGATGCGCCGCGTGTGGATGTGGCTGGTCGGAGTGGCGCTTGTGGTGGGTTCCTGCTCCGTTGCGCACAGCGCCGTCATCGTCACCACGACGGGCGAGGAGATCGTCTGCGAGATCATCAAGGAGACGGACACCTACTTCGTCGTCAACCACAGGGGGTATCGCAGGTACGTGCTCAAGAGCCAGATTCGCACGCTCAACCGTGAAGCGGGCGAAGGGTATGATCTCGGCCCGATGCCCCAGAGATTCGTCAGTCTCTCCGGCGGTCTCCTGATCTACGGACACAACCAGAAAGCCGGTTTCAGCGGCGGACGCCTGACGATGGGCTTTCCGGTGAACGAGCATCTGCTGCTCGAAGGGAACCTCCACACCGGGTGCGGGACGGTGAAGAGCGCGCATGGGCAGGCGGACATGCTTTCGGGGCCTCTCTATTGGGTGGGCGGGACCATCGGCGGGCTTTGGCATCTCCAGACTTGGCGCATCGTCCCTTTGTTTGACGCGGGAGTAGGCTACTTCTTGCTCAATCACTCCGTGACCGAGAGCGAGAGGCAGTGGGCGGCGATGGATTCGTCGCTCACGTATGCGGAACCGATCGGCAACGGCCTTGGCCTCACTATGGGGGCTGGCGGCATGATGCCCATAAGCCCCCGGCTTGCCCTTACCCTGCGCGTCTCGATCCTGGTGATCCATACCAAGTTCAATCGAGAATGGCGTCTGGCGAGCGGAGAGGGGGAACCCTACACCTCACCGCACGGCGTGCTCCTCCGCCTGATCCAGACGCACGTGGGACTCCAGATGACGTTCTGACCCTCCTCTTCTCTCCTGAGACATGAGATCGAAACCCCTCCTTGCCCTTGACGTGCGCGCTGCGCGGTGGGCTTCCCTTGGGGTGGTGCTCCTCTGGAGCGGCTCCGGCGTGTTCGCACATCTGGCGACCGGCAGGTGGTCGGCTGTCCAGGCGGCGTGGTGGGAATCGCTCTGCGGGTTGCTGTTCACGAGCCTTATCGCGTGGCGCGGCGGCGTGTGGATGGCCATCCCTGACCTCGCGTGGGCGGATGCGGCGCGCATCACGACGCTCGGTCTGCTCGCGCATACGGGGTACTACCTCTTCCTTTTCCTCGGTTTCGCATCGGGGCATCAGGTCGAGACGATGGCGCTCAACTACACGTGGGCCGTGTTCATGGTGGTCTTCGCGGTGCTCATCAACCGCGTGCGGCTCACGTGGGGGCGCGCCTTCTCCGTCATCCTCGGCGCGCTGGGAGCGATTCTCGTGGTCCTGCCGGACCCGGCGCAGGCGACGACGTTTTCGTGGGGCATGGTTGCAGGGCTGGGCGCGGGCCTATGTTTTGGCCTATTCACCCCGCTTTCCGTGCGCTGGAGATACGACCCCCGGCTCGTGACGTGGTGGATGATGTGCGTCAGCCTGGCAAGCTTCACCGGCGCGCTCGCGCTCACCGGCACGCCCCCTTCGTTTGCCGGGCGAGAGTTCCTGGGAGCCGCCTACTTCGGCATCGGCGTGGATGGCGTCGGGTACGTCCTCTGGCAGCGCACGAACCGCGTGCTGCCGCCTTGGGTGCTGGCGGTCTGGGCATGTCTCATCCCCGTGCTCAACCTGACGCTTCTCAGCGCCGTGTTCGGCCTGCCGGTGTCACGTTCGGTCCTCATCGGTGCTGCGCTCATCGTGGGTGGGATTGCCGCGCAGCAGGCGAGCGCGCTGCGACGAGCGAAAGGCGGAATCGAGGGGCGATGAGGCTCCGGATGCGTCCTCATGCCGCATGGTCCCTGTACCCGTCCCGCGTGCGGAGTTGACCGACGGGCGCATTTGCACTATATCCGGTGCGAAGCCGTCGCCCGCGAATGCTCTCCTCAGGACGCACGGCTTCATTGGAGGGGTTGGCAGATGCTGCGATTTGCCGGAGTGGAAAGACCTCACAGGCCCAACTGGCAGGGGTTGGTTGACACCATCCTCTACAAGGGTACGCCTGACCGCGTGTATCACATCGAGCTGTACCAGGACCTGGAAATCCGCGAGGCCATCGCCGAACGGTACGATCTGGCGAAAGGGCTGGACCTGAACGATCCATGGTTCGAGCAGAAGAAGTACATCGCCGTACAGCGCTTCTGCGGATTCGATTACGTGGTCTCCGGGATGGTGGACCTGCCGATGCCGCTCTACTCGGCGAAGACGAAAGACACGGCCGCGCTTGCCCGGAAAGGCGGCAGGAGCTATCAGGACGAGCACATCGGGCCGATCACGACCTTCGAGGAGTTCGAGAAATACCCCTGGCCGGACCCGCGCACACCTTCCGCGACGCGGATGCTGGAATGGTACGAGGAGAACCTGCCGGACGACATGTGCATCATCGGCGGCCTCACCGGGCACTTCGCCGAGCTTCTGTGCTGGCTCATGGGCTACGAGACGCTCTGCTACGCCCTCTTCGACAACCGCGCACTCGTGCAGACCATCGCCGACCGGCTCCTCGCGTTCCACCGCGTCGAAGTCGAACGGATGCTCCGGTTCGACCGGGTGAAGCTCATCTGGGGGAGCGACGATATGGGCTTCAAGACCGGCCTGCTTTTTGGCCCGGAGGACATGCGGAAGTTCGTCCTGTCGGGGCACAAACGCCTTGCCGAGATGGCCCACGCGGCAGGCAGGCCCTACCTCCTGCACTCCTGCGGCAACCTGAGCGACATCGTAGACGACCTCATTGACGACGTGAAGATTGACGCGAAACACAGCTTCGAGGATACCATCGAGGACGTGCGCGAGCTTAAGCGCACCTATGGCAGCCGGATAGCCCTGCTCGGCGGCATAGACCTCGATTTCCTCTGCCGGAGCACTGAAGAGGCGATCCGGCAGCGCGTGCGCCAGACGCTCGATGTCTGTCAGGCGGGCGGAGGGTATTGCCTCGGCACGGGCAACAGCGTGGCGAACTACATCCCCCTCGACAGCTATCTTGCGATGGTGGACGAGGGGATGCGCTACGGGAGGGGAGGAGGGTAGATGGCTCTCAACCCGACGATGCGCTCTTCCACCAGCGATAGGCTGGCCACGCGCTCGCCATCACCGCCAACCCGGCAAGAGAATACGCGGGGTTCTCGATCACCCCACTGATGCCGATCCACGCGGCGGCCCCGGCGAAGAGGAGCGGCGTGACCGGCGCGCCCCACGTGCGATACGGGCGCGGAACCTCCGGGAACCTCCGCCGAAGCACGAGCACGCCGACGGCAGTTGCTCCGGCGAGGAGCGTGATCACGAACCCGACGGCGGTGAAGAGCGCCTCGAAGGTTCCCGTGAGCGCGAGCACGACCGCCCAGCCCGCCTGAACCCAGATCGCCGAGGAGGGCGTCCTCCAGCGCGGATGGACGGTCCCGGCGAAGCGAAAGAACACGCCGTCCTGCGCCATGGCGTAGGTGATGCGCGGGCCGGTGAGCACCGTCGCGTTGAGGCCGCCCAGGATGGAGACGATGACCGCCGCCGTGACGGCGCGGCTGGCGACAGGCCCGAAGATGCGCCGCGCCGCAAGGTCCGCCACGACGACCGACCCCTTCGCCTCTTCGAGCGGCACGGTCCGCAGGAAGATCACGTTGAGCGCGACATAGATCGCCATCACGATAAGCGTGCCCCAGAGCGCGGCAAGGGGGAGATTCCGCGACGGGCGACGGATTTCGCTCGCGAGGTACGTGGCGGAGTCCCACCCGAAGTAGGTGAACATCACGGCGATGAGCGCGCCGCCGAACGCGCTCCACTGCCACGCTCCGGCGGAGGGCGGGAGGATGGCCTCGCCGCCTGACGGTATCCAGAGGAAGCCGACGACGATGAACGCGGCGAACACGAGCACCTTCACGCCCGTGACGACGTTCTGCACCCACGCACCGGCCTTCACGCCGAGATAGTTGACGAACGAGAGCGACAGGATCACGGCGACCGCGACGGCCTGCCCGACGGTGAGGTTCCAGCCGACGAACGGGACGGCGACGAGGACGATGCGCTCGCCCAGTCCGGGGATGAGTTGCCCCAGGTACGCCGCGAGCGCGAGGGACATGGCCGCGATGGAGCCGGGGAAATTCACGAGGAGCGCGGCCCAGCCGTCGAGGAAGCCCCAGAACGGGCCGTACGCCAGGCGCATGTAGACGTAGTGCCCCCCGGCACGCGGCCAGGCAGCGCCCAGTTCGGCGTACGAGAGCGCGCCCGCGAGCGCGACGCCGCCGCCCACCACCCACGCAAAGAGGACGAGCGTCTCATCCCGGAGCGCGCCCGCGACGAAACCGGGCGTGCTGAAGATGCCCGCGCCGATGATCGTGCCGATGACGAGGAGCGTCGCGTCGCCGAGGCCGAGCCTGGGAAGCAGTGCGCCGCGTGAGGCCGAAGGATCGGAGGGAGCATTCATGGTGCGGGCATACCGGCAAGACGATGATTCCCGACGAGGCCGGAGAAGGACCGCTCAGGCCACGTCATTGCCATGACCGATTCGATGCCAGGCCTCCCGAAATTCGTCCGCGTCGTACGAGGCTGGTTGAAGCCAGTATGATACCTGGCCTGCTTTCTCTCCCCGATGAGCACGCTCCTTGACTTCGGCGGGAAGCATGACAAACGCGCTCGGCTCCTTTGCGACGTTGTTCACGATGACCCAGAAGTCGCCCATGATCTTATCCGTGCTCGCACCGAGAGGAACTGGGTTCCGTTTGCTCAAGGTCTTAACCTGAATCCCAATGAACCGAGACCCGTCGCGGTTATACGCGACGATGTCTATGCCCCGTGCGTTGCGAGCGGTAGGCATGACATTCCAGCCCATGCACGAGAGGCGATAGCACACGTAGTAGAGGCCAGCGTTTCCTGTAGTCTGCGGTGATGGCTTCATTCTTGTTGTGGCCTAACGATCACGATAACCTCGACGGTGGATGCGCAGTGGACACCGGCATAGCGTTGCAGCGCGTTGTTGGCTGATTCCTATTCCTCCAGTAGAAGCCTCCTCTGAACTACCATCCCAGCGACGAAGCTCTGGTACCGGATTTCCTCAATCTCTCGGATGCGCTCCTGTTCCCAACGCCGGAATGTCTCGTCCTTGAGGATTTGCCGAATCGTTGGCATCAAACCGTTGAGGCGCACCAAGAAAGAGGCGAGGTCCGAGGCCAAATAGCGGATTGTGGGTATCCGGTCCGTTCCGGTCAGCCCATCGAGAAGGACTGTCTGGTCTGCGATCAGCAATGTCGGACGTTCAGCCATGAAACTGAAGGAGACCTCGTTGTGAAGCCACGTGAGAGTCCTGAATAGGTTCGGAATCGAACTCACGTCGCGTGGTGTCGCGATGGCGAACACGCAGTCAGATTTCGTGATCTCCTGTACAATCCTGTCGGGCACTCGGCCTGTGTCCCTTTCAGTCTCGTTGATTCCGACTGTGTGGGTATCGAATCCCCAACGCTGGATCAGGGAGACAATCGCATCGACAATTGGACGATCTGTCTCGTGATTGCTTCGACTTATGAAGGCTCGAAACCGGGGCATATGGATGATATAGAATGGTTCACCTCGATCCGGATCCACACGGCCCAAGAAGTCCCATTTTGCCATCTGAGCATCCCAAATCCATGTGTCGAGAGATAGCCATGCCTCGTATTGTCCCTCCTGTACTTCGGGAATCGGGAGTTGCCACGCCGGGATTGTGGCAATCCCATTGGGTGGGATGGACGTGTTAAGCGGCTTCACTCCTGGCTGACAATTGGGATAGCAACTGAACTGCCAGTAGCAGTTGCCGACGAAAATAGGAAGGGCCGTCGCATTTCTGACGGTAGCGCTAGCGAAAAGGCTCTCTCTTGGGTAGGCCACCTTGCGGTCGAACACCGTTTGCAGGTACCAAATCGTTTGTGGTGTTCCATTCATCTCTTCATCTCCGCCAATGCTCAGGTTGTGCGGCGGGCAAGCAGAAGAGAAAGTTTGATTGAAGAATAGACGTTGGAGTTACCCGATCATGAAAACCATGCCACGGCTTGCCCGTCCGCACCAACCTATTGTTAGCCCTCCTTTATAAGGTTAATGCAACCTAAATGTCTTAACGCTTTTCTCGAAGACGGAGTCAAGTGCCTCACCCCCTTCGGCAAGTGCCGTGCACGTGACAACGTATTTTCGATTTCCAGACATTAAGAAATAGAACGTCTGGCGGAGCATTCGCCTCTGTTGCTCGTTTTCTATGGCCAGAAAGATTGCGTCTTCCCCATCTTCCGTTTTGATTTCCCCACGTTTATGGACCTTGAAATTGATGGTGAAGAACTTCGGCATGTTCTCCAGATTTGCTTCTACGTAAGCACTCAACGTGCCAGAGAATGTTTCGTCAACAACGTTGATGTTTGGAGCAAATCCGTTCCTCATCGGACCGCGGGAGATGCGGTACTTGATCCCGGGGAACTCGATGATTTCCCAGCCGTCTGGGGGGTTATACGAAAAGCCACCAGCCTTCTCGTAATGTTGCCTTGCCGGTTTGCCGCCACAACCTACGCACACCAACGTGAACAGCAAAAACATGGCTGATACAGGAAGTAAGATTCTTCTCATTTCTGATACCTTCCTTTCTGAGTGTATTGAAGGCTAACAACGATTATGCAGTCCGCGCAAAACGGCAAAGACGAATCATTTCCTCTTCTCCGATAGAAGGTTGCACATCCACTGTCGCCATGTCAAGAATATCAAGCTTATACAGACTGTATAGGACGGCTCACCGCGTGCGCCGCACCGGCGACAGGCCCATCGCGCTGTCAGACGGCCTTCTCCAACACCATGTGGTGCTGAACCATCGGACCGTGCGCCAAACGCTCTCTAAACCGCTCGACCAGGTGCGCCCGCTCAAAGGCAGCCCGTACGTCGGTGATCGTGTAGACGCCGTAGTTCCTGACAAACGGCGCCGCAAGCGCCTTGAGTAGGCCGGGTATCGCCAGATCCATCCAAATAAGATACCCGCCTGTCCGTAGGACGCGTGCGATTTCACGAACTACCTGGTCCCAGTCTGGGACGTGGTGAAAGACGTTCTGCGACACCACCAGATCGAAGCTCTCGTCCCCGAACGACAGCTTGGCCGCGTCCTCTACTCGGTAGTGGAGCCGCTCATGCTCTGGATGGAATTTCCGAGCTATCTCCACTTGCTCGGGGTCGAAATCTGTACCCCACACGTTCATGGGGTAGGAATCCGCGAGATGGGCTGCAACGGTGCCTATTCCGCATCCGATCTCGAGGGCATCGGTAATCGTCCTGCCCTTAAGCTCCTCAAGCCTCTCTCGCACCTTGGCCATGTTACGTTGCGCCTTGCGCTCGCGATTCACAAAGCACTTCTCCAGGCGTGTCATCTTCATCGGGTGCTCTCCCAGTCCGTCTCACACTGCTGCCAAGAGGCCGTTGACGAAGCGACCGGCGCGGCGGCCTTGTTCAAGTCCCATTCTGTACGCGCGATCCGCATGATGACGTGCTCAGGCCGATGTCGCTTGGGGCACGTTAATCCCTCTTGCGATAGAACCAGATGGCAGCGCTGCGCTTTGGAAGTTTGATCGCAAAACCGTCGTGAATCAGGGCCGCTCCGGTCTTCTCTTCCGTCTCGCCGGTCTCGGGATTCTCGAAGAGATATACGGCGTCCGGGAGGATCGCCCTTGGATACACGATGAGAACGTCCTCCGGACACGCCGGGAGGCGGATGCCCTGGATGAATCCGCATCCCTCTTCCGGGCAGTCGAATTGCCGCGCCACCCACTTCTCCGCCGTGCGGTGAATG
>Ga0172366_10001854_pt1 | contig 16503 bp, 23 predicted proteins | sample LakKivSesite69cm_FD_114533 | JGI IMG/M metagenome (GOLD analysis project Ga0172366, IMG submission 114533) | Sediment microbial communities from Lake Kivu, Rwanda - Sediment site 69cm | ecosystem: Environmental > Aquatic > Freshwater > Lake > Sediment | place: Rwanda: Western Province, Lake... | reverse complement strand
GGTATGGCTCAGCATTGACGGAGTTGTAAGAGTCGAGTAAAATCATCACAGCGAGGTTTGAAGCGGGGTAAACGAGGGCGGTTAGCTCAGTGGTAGAGCACCTGACTTTTAATCAGGGTGTCGAGGGTTCGAGTCCCTCACCGCTCACCAGGGTAATATTTCGAATCTGAAACCGCTCTTTTTGAGCGGTTTCGGCATTTATCAGACAAGATTAGACACCAGACTTACACCTCTTGTTGATAATTCCTTGGCAAGTATATATGCAATGTCTCCTGCTCAAGACGCCATTTGTATATGGGAAGCGGCTGTTCTGCAGGCCCTTTAACAATAGAACCGTCAAGTCTGAACTCGCTTTTACCGGAAGCACAGATAAAAATCTCTGATTGATGATCATAACCAAATGGTTTTTCCCGATGAGGACACTGATTCAAAGCTACGGCATATCTGTTTTCTCCCGTTCTCGCAATAATAAGATAGATTTTATCCTTATCGTTCATAATTGCGGCTGACCCCCCCACCCGGGATAATTGAGGCACTCTTTCTAGCATCACCTTAACTGTATTTCCTTCTAATAGATAAGCATCGGTACCGACTTCAGGCGCGGTAGGAAAGCCACATCCCTCCAGGAAAGTGGTTGACCCTATGGCGACACCTGCCGCAAGCAGTCCCATAAGCTTGAGAAATTCCCTCCGCGTAAGTTCGCTCATTTTGCCTGTCTTTTATCCTGATATTCTAAATATGATAGGATATCGCCTATTTTCACTTAATAGTTGTTCGCACCTTGGTTTTGTTTAGCTAAGCGGTAAGCATCTACAGCTACCCAAATCCAGAAAGCGACGCCATAGAAAGCGAATATATCATGCAGCATTCTTGGGAAGGTATCACTGAAGAAACTTGAATCCGTTTGAATTCCGGCATAAGCACTCAGCCATATTGCATTGAGATTGCCTATGATGATAAACGCCACCATGAAAGCAGCACCAAGCGCTCTCTTCCCTATGTAAACCTGCCCCAAGCCAGGGAATAATATTGACAACAGGCCAGCAAACCATGGATTGCGTTTCATCTACTTTGCCTCCTTGATTCCATCTCCAGATGAAACCTCTTTTATACTTTGATATAAATCCTCTAGAAATGTTAGAATCTCGTTTACTTTATCGGGGCGTGCTTTGCTGAATACCTGCTCGTAGCCATGCTGAATCAATGCGAGAGCCTGCATGCAGCTATCTTTTCCGCTATCTGTTAAGATCAGCCGGTTTACCCTTCGATCTGTCTTATCTCGTTTCCGTTTCAGCCATCCCTTCTTTTGCAGTGAATCACAAATCACCATTACTGTAGTTGTGTCTGTCTCCAGTAATTCCGCAAGCTCTTTCTGGGTAATGCCGTCCTTTCGAACCAATGCCATTAGAGCTCCAAGCTGCGGATAAGTCATATTCAATGTTTTAATCCTCTGTTCCGTGAAGCGTCGGATTTTAATATTAATACCGGCAATTACCTGTATCAATTTGAAATTTGGCTCCTTTTCAAACAACTCTTACCTCCAATATTATAACATTTATGATTATCATATATATTATAATACTAATTGTCAATATATTCCTGCGAAAAGGTCCCTCTCCGTCGATTCCGCTTTCAATTTCCCTTTAGATTCACACAAAAAAGGTCCACAAGTTTTCACATGTGGACCGTGAATCTAAAACGTCTTGAACCTAAGGCAGCTTCAGAGGTCACCAAGTCACGAACATAGGCATGTCAATGAATGTATAATTCGATATCATCAGGTTGAATCGCCCGGCTGCGTCGGCATAATGTCATCAGGCTTCTTTGTCTTGCCGGACCTGACCTTAACAATCGAAAACGCTACCAGGAATAAGGCCGCGACGCCGCCCACTGTCCATTCCCACCAGAACGAAGGTGAGGGGGAGAATTCAGCGATGATGGTTGCGGCAGAATCCACAACTAATGTCACATTGCCCTGGGAGCCAGTGACGTTACCCGTCCAGCCATCGAACCTGTAACCCGGAGCGGCAATAGCTGAAAGCTGCACTACTGTCCCATTAGCATATTGAGCAGAGACCGATGACTCATTGCCGCTCGTATTGAGCGAGCCTGATAATGTCGTCATTGTAGCCGTGCCGCCCAAACCCGGGCTGGCATTGACAGTGACCGTGTAAGCCCTAATAAAGTCAGCGGTTATGCTGCGAACCCTATCCATCACAACGGAAATGGTAGCGTTACCCGGTGCGTTAGCACCTATATCACCGGACCATTTGTCAAATTGGTATCCCTCAGAAGGAACAGCAGTCACCTTTACTTCTATACCGCTGGCATACGTTTTAGCGGAGCATAGCGGTGGATTATACGTGAAATTGCCGCCCTGCTGAGGATTGCTGACGACCGTCAGCCTGTACGTCCCTCAAGCACATATCGCAGCAGGTGCAGCCAGGGACACCGCCAGTGCCGCAATTGCTGCTATTACAACAACCAGCCAGAATCGTTTGAGCTCTCTCCTCACTCTCACACCCCCATGAACATCGATTAACAGGTATTTCCTATTATTTGCTGATGGTGGCGATACAACCCGGAGTTATCGTCATCTGATATGATGATAGACCTCTGTTCCCGTGGCTGTCAACCCGCTCGCTCCGCAATCGATGCAACCGGACGAATGACACTGAGCTAACGATGGAAAAGACCCTGGCCTGCGGTCTGAACAGTGGAGTGGTTAATAAGAGGATATATGTGGGGGAAAAGGGGTTAATTCTCGCCTGAGTTCCTCATACCTTGCGGCAGTATCACAATATTGACCTCAATCTCCGGTCTTTGAGCCTTGAGCCATTCCACAGCGTCCAGTATGAGCTTCCTGTTCTGTGTGAAGCTATCCATTGTTTCAAAGAGAACTATGGTGTCCTCCATATTATGCAGCCCTCATCCCGTACCAAAGTACGGTACTAATCTAAACCAAACCTCCCAGGTGGGCAACTGACGTATCTTAACTATTCCTCCAAATCTTTATGTTTCCTCCCTAAAACTACCCCTTTTTGCTAACGAACTTTTCTTCACCCTAATAAAAAGGTGGTACTAATAAGTACCACCTCAAGCCAATTCGCGTAAAATAATGTATCAGCGATTACTCGCTATTACTCTCAGGTAGTCCAGCCTCACTCGTATTATCAGCCGTAAGGATACATCCTCGTTTTGATACCACTCAACCGCTCCAGAAGGTTGTTGTGCTTAGTCTCGTCTTCTAACAGGTAATCTATCAGATATTGTTGTATAACCATGAACTTGCCCTTTAAGGAAATCCGGAGCTGTTTAGCAGCTTCTACCATCTTTTTCTCCAGGTCTATGTGCTGCTCTATCATGTCCCATACTTCGGCCAGCTCTTCGGGAGTCAGGCTAACCGTCTCCCCTCCAAGGCTATTAGCAATGAAGTCCTGCACCTCGTAATGCATCTTTGAGTCCCGCTGGATAATTTCCATGGCCAGGCGTACAACAGGGTTTTTTGTTTTCTTGATGATACGGCCCGTTGACGCAACCGACGCGTTCTCAACTTTCTGCATCTGCCTCATGTCAGAGATAATCTGTTTCTGAAGCTCCTTTGTATCCATCCTACCTCCTTTATTAATTTGCCCGGACCGCCGGTCATGTTCTCCCGCTGAACGTATACTAAGCATGTTACCCAGAAAGACATCAAGAAGTCATAAAAGAAAGGAGGGAAAGCTTAAAAAATCGTGACATTTTGGGCGGCAAGCAGGTCTCTATCCTTTATTCGCAGGATAGAAAAGGCATTTCTCTTTCAAACATTCCCTGTTCAAGGGGCTGAACTGGCATTGAATTTCTGAGGATATGTCCATCCTGACGTTCAGGTTCTCCTGCAGAAACCGGGCAGCTTCGATGATAGCGAGGTAAGTGTTCCGCTTACAGCACCTGGGCCCGCCGTGGAGGGCAACGGTCCTGAGGGCCTCAGCCGTCATCAGATTGGAAAGCCTCCAGCTATCCACAGTAAGAGGAGTGGCACCGGTAATTAGGCTCAGGAAAATGCCTGTGCCCACGGCGGCGCCGCAGTCCCCGTAAAAGCCGCAGAAGCCTCCCAGTATCTGTTTGGCCCTCTTCTCTGCCTGCGCAATCTTCTCTTTCTTCTGCGCAGCATCCCCGGTTATGTTGTAGTAGGCAGCGAGCAACACCGCCGGGACCAGGAAATGGTGCTCGGGGCCGTGCATTTTGACCGCGGGATGCCGCATCAGGATGAGAGCCATCTCCAGAGGGTCGGTGAGCTCGCTCGCGCTGCAGTACTGCTTTATGATGTTGATTGCGGAGAGGCTGTGGCAGGAGTCGCATATATAGTGCCCGGCAGCGCAGGCTACATTCGCCTCGTAAGACTGCTTGCAATAGATACACTCACGTGGTTCGTAGGTGTCATGATATACCAGCTCTTTGCCACAAACCAGACACCCGGACTTATGATTTTCAGAACCTTGTTTTTCCATGTCAGATAGTCTCCTATTAGAATCAAGCTATTTCCATTATTTCCCGTTATCCTCCCGCCTCAGCATGAAAATACCTTCGCTGGAAGTACAGGGCCACATTTACCAGGCTGATAAGCACCGGCACCTCCACCAGAGGCCCGATGACGGCGGCGAAGGCCTGTCCTGAGCCGATACCGAACACTGCCACCGCTACGGCGATCGCCAGCTCGAAGTTGTTGCTGGCGGCGGTGAAGGAGATAGTCGCCGTCTTGGAGTAGTCGGCGCCTATTCTCCTGCCCATCCAGAACGATACCAGGAACATGACCACGAAATAGATGAGCAGCGGGACAGCGATGCGAAACACGTCCAGAGGCAGATGAACAATGTAATCGCCCTTGAGCGAGAACATCACCACAACGGTGAAGAGCAGGGCGATAAGCGTGATGTGGATGATTCTGGGGATGAACTTTTTCTCGTACCATTCCCGCCCTTTGGCTCTGATGAGTGTAAAGCGCGTAAGCATGCCGCCGAAGAATGGTATGCCTAAATAGATGAGAACGCTCTGGGCGATCTGGCCTATAGTGACGTGTACTGCCGTGCCTTGAAGCCCGAACCACCCTGGAAGCACTGCTATGAAGAAATAGGCATAAACCGAATAGAAAACTATCTGGAAAATGGAGTTGAAAGCCACGAGCCCGGCGGCGTACTCGCTGTCCCCCTTCGCCAGCTCGTTCCACACAATGACCATGGCGATGCAGCGGGCCAGACCTATCATAATCAGCCCCTGCATGTAGGCTGGATACGGCCACAGGAACCCGAGGAATCCAATCGCCAGAAAGAACATGAGAAAGGGCCCGATTATCCAGTTCTGCACCAATGACAGCCCCAGCACGCGCCAGTTGCGGAACACCTTGCCCATTTCCTCGTACCTGACCTTGGCCAGCGGCGGGTACATCATGAGTATGAGGCCGATAGCTATGGGGATGGAGGTCGTGCCTACCTGAAAGCGATTGATGAAGTCGGCTGTGCCGGGGATGAAGTAGCCCAGACCTACGCCCAGCCCCATCGCCAGGAATATCCAGAGGGTGAGAAAGCGGTCCAATAAGGCAAGACGGCGCATGCCGCCCTTTGGTTCAGCTTTGTTCATATTCTTCCGTTATAGCTTCTGTCTGAATCTCTCCACAGGGTCTTCGCCGGTATCGAGGTGCGATTTCAGCTTGCCTTGCTGAGAGTGAATCAACTTGTCATAGACCGACTTTTTAAGGAAGGTGAGCGCCTCTTTTTCATCGCGGTCAACGATGATTTGTTCTAGTTCTAGCAGTTCGTCTTCCTCAAGGGCTATAGCAGTTTTTCTGATTTCAAGCATAAGGCACCTCTCTAATAGTTCTCTCCGCCGTGGCTCCGCCGGAGCCCAGATAGGGCTTTCATTTCCCCTTTTGAATATGGGCTACCTTATTGTAGACTGACCTCTTCAGGAAGTTGAAAGCTTCCTTTTCATTTTGACTGGTCAGAATACGCATAAGCTCCAGCAGTTCTTCTTCATCCAGCGCTATAGCTGTTTTACTAGGCTCGACCATCAGCACCTCTCTTCCCTACCCTTCTAACTCCTTTAGCAACGCAATCACCCTGGCCTTTATCTCATCCCTTATTTCACGAACTTTCTCTATCGGTTTATCTTTGGGGTCTTCCAGTCCCCAATCTCGCGCCTCTACCCAGCTTGCAGGACACGCTGCCTCGGCACTGCAGCCCATGGTTATTACCAGGTTCGCCCGGTCTATTAACTCGGGAGTGAGAGGTTTAGGCTTGTTGCCGCTGATGTCAATGCTTAATTCTTTCATGACCGTAACTACAGCAGGCTCGACGTTAGCTGCAGGGCTGGTGCCTGCCGAAATCGCTCTGGCCTTCCCTCCAGCGTAACGGTTGAAGAAAGCCTCGGCCATCTGGCTGCGACCCGAGTTCCCCACACAGACGAAAAACACAGTCTTCATTAGTCTCATCTCCCCGAATAATGTTATTCCATCTATTCAACAAAAACGTTGACCACCATCCAGATGGCAAGAGCAATGAGTACTATCGCCAGCACAAATCGCAATCTGGCTACGCTGACCTTCAGTGACATCATAGGCCCTATAGTAGCTCCGACGAAAGCAGCGGCGGCCAGTGGAAGAGCTACCCAGATATTAAAAACAGAACCTCCCACCAGATGGCCGATAAAACCGGGTAGAGCGGCAATTCCCACGTAAGTCGAAGAAACACCAATGGCTATACGGGTAGGGCAGCCAAATAGGAGTATCAATAAGGGAAGAACAAATAAGCCGCCACCAACTCCTATCATGCCCGCTATGAAGCCAGCTACGGCTGTGGCTGGAATGAGCAGCCCCATTGAAATCCTGTACTTATACTCTCCACAGCACCTATCCCAGCACAACCATTGCGGCATGAAGCCAGGAATCTTTCCTTCGGCAGCCGGACGGAGCATGAAGAAAGCTGCAACGATGAGCACTATAGAAAAGATAATTTTCAGTATTAGCGCACTCACAAACTGGGCGACATAGCCTCCGGCGAATGAGCCGAGAATGGCGAGAGGAACAATTGACAACAGAAGTTTCCAGTCCACCGTTTTCTTCCGTCCAAAGACCAGGGTGGCTGCCAGGCTGGCCAGCATTATCATAAACAGGCTCGTAGTGGAAGCTTCGTGGAAGTCCATGCCTGCTACCAGCAGTACTGGCACATAGGTGGAACCCCCGCCCTGGCCCACCATGGAAAAAGGCACTGCTAGCGCCATTACTACTATGCTGGCAATAGCGGTTGCTATTATTGACATGCTGATACTCTCCGCAAAGCAGGACTAGCCTGTCACTCCGTGCGAAGGACTAATAGCCCGAGCACGGTATACAATGAGGCTGGCCGTTCACTATCCGAACGTACCGTTCAAAAACGTACTCGCCGCACTTTACGCACTTAGCCTTGTTGAAAGAACCCTTCACCCGTTTAAACTGGTAATCGGGAAGTTTTTCAATCTTGAAGACCTTGGCGTCCGGCTGTGCATCAGTCCAGGCTATGGCTTCGTTTGTAACCTCGGCTGGAATCTGGGATGGCTCAACTCCCTTCTTGCGATAAGAAAAGAATTCCAGCTTGCCGAATTCATCCAGGAAGTCTGCTTTCAATGACAGCCGGACCGCTCCCTTCTCCGGATGATAGAAGACCGCCGCCAGTTTTCCCCAGAAGGTCTTCTCCATGAGCGACTTGCCGTAGGTAGCGCCTGTAGCTATCTGCATCCCATCCATAAGACATGTTTGCGGATGCCCGATACCCAGTTCAGGTATGACAAAAAAACCGTGGTCTTTCTCACGCTCCACTCCGAGTTCCTGCATAGCCCGCTTTGCCAGCCGGTATCCGAGCGGCATGAAAGGGCAACGGTGACCGTGAAACTCCCATGCCCACTTTGGTACAGTATCCATTTCCGTCCTCCTCCAATAATTTACATTATGCAAACTTGCGAAGTCCCCGCTTAGATGCGGGATAACACATAAGAAAAATTTAAAAGACTACGCTGCAACGCACTCGCGCATGCAACCCGGGCCTACGCGCCTGGCTTTCTTGAGGCGCTCTCTATCCTGCGCCACCAGCTTATTGCCCTTGAGCCCTTTTCTCACAGCCTCGACCAGGTCGGTGAAGTACGGTTTCATTCCCTCCCTATCTATCGAGTAGAGTGACCACAGGCCATCCTTCCTCAGCTTAGGAAACCGGCGTCATAGAGCGCGCTCAAGTTACGGGAGGCCCTGGTCTGTGAAATATCCAGCGCCTGCATCACTTCACAGACACAGCACTCTCTCTCAAGGAGCAAGTTGAGAATCCTGAGCCGAGTCTCGTCCGACAGCGCCTTCATAGCCTTAACCAAGTCCCTCATTCTGTCCCCCTATATGCGCATCTACGCTTATAGTATAAGGCATATCACATTCAGTGTCAAGCATTGCGGGGAACGGTTAGCTATACTTCAGTGGGAATATTCGAATATAAAAGGAATAAAAATACGGAGGGCTTACTTGAGCTCGGCAGCGCCCTTTTCAAGCACCCCGGCATAGTCTGCCTTGCCGTTTACCTCTTACGGGCGCACAGCTCCTTATGTTTATCTGTGCATACAATTTTGTCACCGCACCTGGGACAAAACTTCCAGTCCGACCTTATTTCAGAGCCGCACTTTTTGCATTTCACTACTGCTGCTATTACCGGCATCTGCCTCCTCCTTAAAAGTTATTCAACAAATCGGCAAGTCTGTTTGCTCAGACCAAGGGTTTTATGTTCTCGATTTACGCTCTTGCTTTGCCTTCCGGTGACAATATTTGCTGCAAGATTCACCAGGAGGGTTTTGCTCTTCTATCGTCAAAGTCTCCAGAATTTCTTCCCGCCAGCGCTCCAGGGTGTCCTGGTTGATAAAGTAGTGAATGTGGTAGCCGCGTCTCAGTCCCTTGACCAGGCCGGCAGATTTGAGAATCCGTATATGCTGGGAGACAGCAGACTGGGTAACCCCCAGTAAAGCGGCCAGGGCATTGACACAAAGAGCATCGGGGTCACGCTGTCGGCAGAGCAATCTCACCAATCTCAGGCGTGTTGGGTCAGCGAGTGCGTTGAAAATCGCAGCCTGCCCTATGATATTGCTCCGGCTGTTCTCTTTCATGCTCATCAGCTTATAAGTAAGTACTAATATGATTTTATTATCTGCCCAAGCTGCGCGTTTTGTCAAGCCCTCGTTATGAGAGATCATTTAGCAATGAGTCTACCATTTTGAAGCTGTCCCGACTTGTCGGGATGGATTCCGTGTCAAGCCACGGAATGGTAATTGTGTTTCTAAACACCCTCGAGTTAGACTAGCTTTACTTTAGCAATTTGTGGTATATTCATAGCGAAGAACGCAGGAGGCCACTGACCTTCTGCACGGGCGTCTTACAGGCAGGTATTTATAGGATATCCGGCACTCTTTCATGATTAAGTTGTAAAGGAAGGAGACTGGAAAGATGAAAATTAACCTGAAAGACAAAGCTTATGAAGTGGACGACTTGGGTTTCTTAACAAACTATGACCACTGGGACGAAAACTTCGCAGCGGAAATGGCACTTAAGCTGAAAATACCCGAAGGGCTCTCGAAAAGGCACTGGGATGTGATTAATTTTATTAGAAAATATTTTTTCAAAAACGGAACATGCCCCAGAGTGTTCGAGACATGCAGAGCAACTAAATTAACTATCCGGGATTTCGAAAAGCTCTTCCCCACCGGCTATCAGAGAGGCGCGTGCCTGCTGGCAGGAATAAGCTACAAGGACCGTCTGGTGAATTACTTCGGCGAACCAACCCATATACATGTCGCTGAAAAAGAGACGGTTAAACCAAAAGAGAGAATTTACAAGATAGATGTATATGGATTCTTAGTGGAGCCTAAAGAATGGGACAGAGACTACGCAACCAATAAGGCGTCGGAGATGAAGATCCCGGGCGGGTTAACGAGGAAGCACTGGGAAATAATAAACTATCTTCGTGATAGATGGGAGAGAAATAGCGCTGTACCGACGGTATACGAATGCTGTGTAGCGAACAATATCGAGTTGGAGGACCTGGAAAAGCTGTTTCCCGACGGCTATCAACGGGGTGCGGTAAAAATCGCAGGGTTGAGAATAGGCAGATACCTCCCCTAGTAAAGGTGGCTCCTCTTATTTTGCACCGGTACTATCGATAGTTCACAGGCTGCCCCTAAGGGGCAGCCTGTTCATTATACTCAAGACAATTTGCCTATATCCAGAACTGTTTCCAACATATTCCGGCGGTGCTTAGATTTTTCTAGGCATTATTGCCTAGGCTATAATAAGCCGAATAGCCGATGTCCGCTACCTAGCCTTAGAGTATCATTTTCTTTAGTCTGTTGAATAACTATGTTACTGTCTAACAATGACTCTGAAAACGCTTCTGACGCAGAATAAAAAATCTATTGTACAAAGATGGTTCAATCTGATAGCAGATACCTATCCCGCCGGTGTCTCCGGTTTGCTAAAAGATAGCGATAGGTTCACCAATCCGGTGGGCTATACTATTTCGCAAGAAATAAATTCTCTATACGATGAACTCCTGCACGGGCGGGCAGACTCCGAAAAAGCCGCTGAATCTCTGGACAACATTATTAAAATCAGGGCGGTCCAAGACTTCTCCCCTCAGGAAGCCGTCTCTTTTGTTTTCCTGTTGAAGAAAGCTGTGACGGATGAACTGGGAAGCGAGATCGAGAAGAAACAGTCTTTCAGGGAGTGGATAGATTTTGAGCCCGGGATAGATAAATTGGCATCTATAGCATTCGACAAATACGTAAAATGCCGCGAGAAAATTTGCGAACTCCGAATCAATGAGGTGAAAGCTGACAGGGAGATAGCTTTCAGATTGCTCAGATTGATGGGAGGTAAAAACGGGAAGAACGGCGAGGCTGTAACGGAATGAGTGCCGTGTATCTGGCCTTCGGAATCATCATACCTTATGCCGCTCTTTTTATATTCGTCGTTGGACTTGTCTATCGCGTCGTGAGATGGGCACGCTCACCTGTTCCCTTCCGCATTCCTACAACCTGCGGGCAACAAAAATCCCTCCCCTGGATCAAGTCCAAAAAAATCGAAAACCCTTACAATACCGCCGGCGTTGTAGCCCGGATGGCGCTGGAAGTGCTCGCATTCCGGTCGCTGCTGCGGAACACGAAAACCGAGCTGAAGCAAGGGATTCAGAAGCTTATTTACAAGGACAGCAAGTTACTCTGGCTGGCGGCCTTTGTCTTCCACTGGACCCTCCTTATCATTCTACTGAGGCATTTGAGACTATTCGTCGAGCCTATTCCTGGTTTTGTGATCTCAATACAGAGATTGGACGGGATTCTCCATATACTCCTGCCCAATCTGTACATAACAGATATCCTCATTGTGTTAGCCCTGGGCTATCTCTTATTCAGAAGAGCGGCAAGCGCGCAACTACGCTATATCTCGCTGTTCTCCGATTACTTTGCTGTCCTGCTGCTGTTGAGCGTAACCCTTTCCGGCATTTTCATGCGGTTCATTTTCAGAGTAGACCTTGTGAGTGTTAAGGAGTTGGCGCTGGGGGTCCTGAGCTTCCATCCCTCTATCCCTGCGGACGCAATCGGCCTGGCCTTTTATGTCCATCTTTTCCTCGTTTGCACTCTATTCGCTTACCTGCCATATAGTAAAATGGTGCACATGGCCGGGGTCTTTCTGAGCCCGACGAGGAACCTGGCGAACAACAGCCGTATGCGCAGGCATATCAACCCCTGGGATTACCCTGTCAAGGTCCACACCTATAAAGAGTGGGAGGATGAATTCAGAGAGCACATAAGAGAATCCGGGTTACCCTTGGAAAAGGAATAAGATGACGGACGGGACAAAAAAACCAGAAGAATTATTGAAGTTAGATTACACCCCACCCAAAAAGGGTTGGATGGAAACCCCTGTTGATTTTAAAAAGGGCACTTATTGCTACAGCGCACCACAGAAACATCAGGAATACCTGGGACTTCCGTACCCGAGACAATGGCAGCCGTTCGATAAGGACTGGAAGCTGCCGGAGAACTGGAAACAGATAATACTCGACGGAATGAGCGACCGCCTGAACAAGTACCGGTCATTCCGGTTGTACATGGACATCTGCGTGCGATGCGGCGCCTGCGCCGACAAGTGTCACTTCTTCATCGGCACCGGTGACCCCAAGAATATGCCGGTGCTCCGGGCCGAGTTGCTGAGGTCGGTTTACAGAAAGTATTTCACCCTGGGAGGAAAGCTCTTCGGTAAAATGGGAGGAGCCAGGGAACTGACAGAGGATGTGCTGAAAGAGTGGTTTTACTACTTCTATCAATGTACCGAGTGCCGCCGCTGCTCTGTCTTCTGCCCGTATGGCATCGATACCTGTGAAATAACGATGATGGCGCGAGACCTGCTCAGCCTGGTTGGTCTCAACGTAGGCTGGGTCGTTGAGCCCGTATCCAACTGTTTCAGGACCGGAAATCATCTTGGCATCCCCCCGCACGCATTCAAGGATACCCTGGATTTTGCCATTGATGAGGTAGCGGACTTAACCGGCATCAAGGTGGACGCCTCGATCAACAGGAAGGGCGCCGAACTGCTCTTCATCACCCCGTCTGCCGATTATTTCGCCAGCCCCCACTGGTATACTTTCCTGGGATATTTGATGCTTTTCCATGAAATCGGGCTGGACTATACATGGAGCGCTTACGCTTCCGAAGGCGGCAACTTCGGCCTCTTCCACTCCGCCGAGATGATGAAAAGGCTGAACGCCAAGATGTATGCCGAAGCTAAGAGACTGGGAGTGAAATGGATACTGGGCGGAGAGTGCGGCCATATGTGGAGGGTTGTCCACCAGTATATGAATACCGCCAACGGGCCCGCCGATTTTCTGGAGGAGCCTGTGTCTCCGATAACGGGTACGAAGTTTGACAATGCGAAAGCTACAAAGATGGTCCACATCTGCGAGTTTACCTCCGACCTTATAAAGAACAATAAATTGAAGTTAGACCCGAGCCGAAATGACCATTGGAAGATGACCTTCCATGATTCTTGTAATCCGGCCAGGGCCATGGGGCTTCTCGAGGAGCCGAGGTACATAATCAAGCATGTATGCAACAATTTCTACGAGATGCCGGAGAATACCATAAGAGAGTACACCTTCTGCTGCGGCAGCGGGGCCGGCCTGGGTTCAGACGAGAATATAGAAATGAGGTTGAGAGGCGGCCTTCCCAGAGCGAACGCTGTCAAGTTCGTTAAGGAAAAACACGGGGTGAACCTCCTTACCTGTATCTGTGCCATTGATAGAGCTGTGCTTCCAACCCTGCTGCAATACTGGGTTCCGGGAGTGGAGGTCAGCGGCCTTCATGAACTGGTAGGGAATGCGCTGCTGATGAAGGGGGAGAAGGAGCGAGAAACTGATATGCGCGGCACTCCCTTCAAACAAAAGGAAAGCTGATGTACGACAAAGGTAAAATCATTGCCGGAATTATTATCTTTTTAATCCTGATTACCTTTCCTATCTGGTATCTCACGGCTCACAGTCAAACCAGCCATGTGCCCTCACTCGAAACCCCGATTGGGAATGAGTGCATAGAGCCGACAAACTGGATGCTAGATAACCATATGAAATTGTTGGATAGTTGGAGGAATCAGGCTGTCCGCGGTGGGAACTACACCTACGTAGCCAGCGATGGGAAAGAGTGGGATATAGCCCTAACCGGGACCTGTCTGGCCTGCCATGATAAGGCCGAATTCTGCGACCAATGCCATAGCTATGAGGGGGTAACTCCCGATTGCTGGAGTTGCCACATCAGCAGTCCCACCAGTGGCAATAGTACTGCCAGTGGCAATATTACCGGAGCACAATAGATGGACGTTGATAGACGAGGATTTATAAAACTGGCCGGCATTGCCTTCGTAGGCCTTCTGGCAGCAAAGCCGATTTTCGACGTGTTCTCGCGCGCCGAAGCGCCGAAAATTGCCGCAGAAACGGAAGTGTCGAGCAAGATAAAGTGGGGCATGGCTATTAAAATCGGAAACTGCAAAGACGGATGCACAGAATGCATAACTGCCTGCGATAATATCCACAATGTGCCCGATATCCCCGACCCGAAGCATGAGATCAAATGGATATGGGATGCTAACTATGAGGAAGTATTCCCTGAGCAGGATAGTCCATACATTGCCAATTCGTTGAAATCATTACCCGTTCTCGTGCTCTGTAATCATTGTCTTAAGCCTCCCTGCTGCAGGGTTTGCCCGACAGGCGCTACGTGGAAGCGGGCAGATGGAATAGTCATGATGGACTATCACAGATGCATTGGCTGCCGGTACTGCATGGCTGGGTGTCCCTACGGAGCACGCAGCTTCAACTGGGTGGACCCGCGACCCTACATCAAGACACTCAATCCCGATTACCCGACACGGACTAAGGGTGTGGTGGAGAAATGCGACTTCTGCGAAGAAAGGCTTGCCAAAGGCTTGATTCCGGCATGTGTAGAGGCGTGCACGGAGAAGGTTCTGGTTTTCGGCGACCTGAACGACCCGAACTCAGATATCCGGAAGCTACTCGCCACAAACTACAGCATTCAGCGTAAAGCCGAACTGGGGACAGGGCCCAACATTTATTATGTAATCTAGGATATTCATAAATGATAGAAAAGGCGTTTACCGGAAGTCGAAAATACTGGGCATGGATACTTTTTCTGCTCCTTGTTATAGCTATAGGTTTTGGCTACTATCTCCTGCAGTGGTTCCGCGGATTGGGAGTAACCGGCATGAGCCGGGATGTCTCCTGGGGGCTTTATATAGCCAATATGACCTTCCTTGTCGGCGTAGCAGCGGGGGCGGTCATGGTGGTCTTGCCCTACTACCTTCACAACTACAAAGCATTCGGAAAGGTTACCACTTTCGGAGAGTTCCTGGCTGTAGCTGCGGTAACCATGTGCATTCTATTCGTGGTTATAGACCTCGGGCAGCCGGTGCGGGCTTTCAACCTTATACTGCACCCGAGTCCCCACTCGATTCTTTTTTGGGACGTGATTGTCCTGTCGGTTTACCTTTTGCTCAATCTGATAGTAGGCTGGTATTTACTGAGGTCCCAGCATTATGAGGAACCGCCGAAGGCCTGGGTTAAACCGCTGATTTTGATTTCCATTCCCTGGGCTATCAGCATTCACACGGTTACAGCTTTCATTTACAGCGGCCTGGCTGCGAGGCCCTTCTGGCTGACCGCGCTTATGGCACCCCGCTTCCTAGCTTCAGCGTTCGCTGCCGGCCCCGCTCTGCTAATCATAGCCTGTCTGATCATGAAAAGAGTCGCTAATTACGATGTCGGGAAAGAAGCGATACAAAAGCTGGCACAGATTGTGCTCTATGCAACAATCATCACTGTGTTCTTCCTCATAGTGGAGGGTTTTACCGTCTATTACGGTCAGGTTCCGGAGGACGTAAGTCACCTTGACTACTTCTTCGTAGGTCTGAGTGGACAAACAACACTTGTGCCCTGGATATGGACTTGCCTTATATTCTGGGTAGCAGCTATCGCCTTGCTGCTCGTCCGCAGGACGCGCAAGAATGAGAAAACTCTGGTACTCGCTGCCGCTCTGGTATTCATTGCCATGTGGCTAGACAAGGGGTTAGGTTTGCTTGTGCCCGGATTTACTCCCTCGCCTCTGGGTACAATAGTTCAATATCTGCCTACAGTGCCCGAGATATTAATCTCCCTGATGGTCTGGGCAATAGGTTTACTGATACTTACTATATTTTATAAGATAACTATCGGAGTCAAACAAGAGAGTGGAGAAGAGGAATCAGCACATGCTATCTCTTTCTGACCATAGTGGATGCCGCCATTTCACATTCGCCAGGGCGGTCGAACGTGTTGACATAGCTAGCGATAGGATGATATACTGAATATTAACCCTACAATTTGTACAGAATTTTTTTATATTGGGAGGCTGGTATATGGACGATAAAACACCCATGGTAGATGAGCTCGAGAAAGGCCCCTGGCCCAGCTATGTGAAAGAACTCAAGCGGGCTGCAAAGAAGCATGACTCGGTGAAGGACCTGATAAAGGTCCAGGAGCGCTCTTTCGAGAGGAAGATGACCCAGTGGAAGCACGGCGGCATCGTTGGCGTCAAGGGTTACGGCGGCGGTGTCATCGGGAGATACATCCAGGACCCCGAGACTTTCCCTAATGTGGCTGCATTCCATACCATGCGTGTCAACCACCCTTCAGGATGGTTTTATGACACGAAGGCGCTGAGAACTATCTGTGATATCTGGGACAAACACGGCAGCGGGATGACCAATTTCCATGGTTCGACCGGCGATATAATCCTCCTGGGGTGCACCACTGAAGAGCTCCAGCCAACTTTCGATGATCTGAGCGAGCATGGGTTTGACCTGGGGGGATCAGGCTCCGACCTGAGGTCGCCTACAGGCTGCGTAGGCCCGGGGCGCTGTGAATG
>Ga0172366_10001851_pt1 | contig 16516 bp, 15 predicted proteins | sample LakKivSesite69cm_FD_114533 | JGI IMG/M metagenome (GOLD analysis project Ga0172366, IMG submission 114533) | Sediment microbial communities from Lake Kivu, Rwanda - Sediment site 69cm | ecosystem: Environmental > Aquatic > Freshwater > Lake > Sediment | place: Rwanda: Western Province, Lake... | reverse complement strand
GGATTTAAGAGACATATCCGGAGGCGAAAAATGGTTCCCCATTCCCCCATCGGGATCCTCTCTGTCTGGAACGCAGACCAACTTCACCGTTTTAGGTTCCATGGGTGCAACAATCTTCTTAACCAAAAGCCTTGGTATGGATATCGGAGCTCGCTACTCACAACTGCTTGACCAGCACTTAGACAATATTGGTACGGGTGATAAAAACACAGGTCTTCTCGAAGTGCGCCTCAGTCTTGGAATCTATTTTGGAGGATTCCGTGACTCGGATGGAGACGGCATTCAGGATAAAGAGGATGCATCTCCTGACCAACCCGAAGATTTCGATGGATTTCAAGACGATGACGGTGCTCCTGATCTCGATAACGACCACGACGGCATCCCGGACGAAAAGGACAAGTGTCCCAACGTTGCAGAGGATTTCGATGGATTTGAAGACACGGACGGGTGTCCTGACCTGGACAACGACCACGACGGCATCCCGGACGAAAAGGACAAGTGTCCCAACGTTGCAGAGGATCTCGATGGATTTGAAGACACGGATGGGTGTCCTGACCTGGACAATGACAACGATGGCATCCCAGACTATTTAGACAAATGCCCCAACGAACCCGAAACATTCAATGACTATCAAGATGAAGATGGCTGTCCCGATCAAAAACCAAAACCTTCAATCGTTGAAAAAGGAAAAAAACTCATACTCCAGGGTATTACGTTCATCACGGGGAAATCCACTCTCACCGAAAACGCCAAGAGCATACTGAACACTGTGTACGAATCGCTACGGGACAATCCGGAGGTTCGTCTGGAAATTCGGGGTTATACAGACAGCATCGGCAGTGCCGCTGCTAACCTGAACCTTTCCCAACGAAGGGCAGAAGCAGTGAGAGATTATCTTGTAGAAAAAGGCATTGCCTTTGCCAGATTGAAGGCCATCGGTTACGGTGAAGCCGATCCCATTGCTTCGAATACGACCCAGGAAGGAAGGGCAAAAAACAGAAGGATTGAATTCATTCCTCTTGAGGAGTAGCACCCTTATTTCATGCAAAAAGAAAAATCCCCCGCATTCAAGGTGGCGGGGGATTTTTTTATTCAAAAATAAGGGAGGGATTTCAATCTGCTTTCCGAAGCCTATGAATCCAAACCCATCCGATCAGACATCCCACAGCGTAGTAGGGAAAATCCATCCATGTGAAAGACGTCCCAATCAGTGTGCGCCCGATAAAGACAGACCGAATCGTCTCAAGAAAAGCCGGATGCACCAATTGAAGAAATTCGAGCGCACAGGTAACGCAAAACACGGTTAAAGCAATTCGAAAGGCCGAAGCGGATGGAAGGACAAAGGCCGCAGCGAGACACCAAAACACCTCATACAGCATCCCCCCTGCATAATTGTTGAACCACAGCGCGCCGGGTCCCTGGTAAAACTTGGTTAAAAATCCCAGAGGAACGATACAGATCAGAGAGATAAAAATTTTCCGCCGAAGGGCCTTGACCTTTTGTGACTTTCTTTTCATTTAAGCACATTAAAATCCATTTGGTAGCCGTTCTTCTTCATGGATCAATCGGTTCATTTCCCCTGGCGAACCGCGCGCAGCCTTCTGTAGGCATCCCGATTTGTAATCAATCGCAGGTGCCTCAAAATTTTCCTCTCAAGAAATCCCCTTTTCCTGCGAAATATTCCCGATTTTACATCTCGGGTACCTTCGATTGAATAAAAAGCTCTTGGATTGAACTTAGAAATCACATCAATGACTTTCTGAAGGTCTTTTCGATTGATAAAAGTAAAAACGATATTCACTTTCCCCTTACTTCCTTCTGCGTCAATAGTGGTTGTGCCGAAACCCTTCCTTCTGAGTGCTGCAATCAACTGGGATGCGTTTTTTTGCGTAATAATCCGAATAACCAACTTCCCGATGGCAAGCCTCTCTTCCAGCCAGATACCGACAAAATTGCCTGTGGCAAAACCACCTGCATAGGCCACATAGCACAGCGCGTTGTTTAAATTTCGCATAATCTGTCCAATGGCCAAAAGCCAAATCAGCACCTCAAAGAAACCCAACAGCGGAGCAACAAATTTATTCCCACGTGCCACAAATATGATACGAATGGTCCCTATGGTGACGTCAAAAATTCGCGCAGTAAAAATAAGGAGTGGGAGAATGACCCACGTAAACAATTCTGAATGAAATAAAGAAGTCAGATTCATATCACTATGCTCCTTTACAATCTATTCCTCATTGTATCCAAGGATTCATTGAAAATATTTTCTCCTTGCGGTTTCGAATAGGGATGTTTGGTGTTCTTTTCCATTTCACTATTTTTTCAAATCCTCCTCAATTGAACTTCCGAAAAAAGCTCAAAAGAAAAGCCGAACCAATGGTCACGGCAACGCCAATGACAACATACCACAGCCAGAATACAGACGTCAACGTCACCACGAGAACATTGCCAACAATGCCGAGCGTCACACCGGCCATGGCTGCTCTGTCGCTCACCTTTGAAAAAAATCTCCCGATAAGAAAAATTCCCATCATGCCACCGTACGTGATGGAAGCAATGGACAGACCGACTTCTACCAGAGGATTTTTCGTATCCCTAAATAACAGGGATATGCCCACAAGCATGGCTGCCCAAAAAAGTGAGATGATTTTTGAAATTCGTACCTTCACAAAATCCGATAGATTTTTTTTATCCACTTCCAGTAAATCCACCACCGTAGAAGAAGACAACGAATTGATGGAAGAACTTAAAGTGGACATGGCCGCAGCAAAGATACCGGCCAACATCACGCCCCTTACCCCATCGGGCAGGCGATGCACAATAAAATAGGGTACGACCTCATCGCTGCGATCAAAAGCCGTATTCTGAAAGTACACTTTTATAATGAGACCAAAAAGCAAAAAAAGAAAAAATTGCACATTGATCATGACCCCGCTGAAAATCATGGCCTTCTGGGCGGCCCTCTCGTCCTTGCAGGAGAGCACCCTCTGAACCATGAGATGGTCTGTACCGTGAGAAGCAAAGGAAAGAAAAGCACCTCCAATGAGTCCAGAAAAAACAGTGTACGAATCGAACAAACCGGCAAAACCTTTTCCCATTCCTGTTGTGACAATCCTCAAGGATTCCTTCGGAATCCGGCGGAACAGAGAAAATACAGGCACAGACAGATAATCAGAAACAATCAAAATGCCCAACACAACACAGGAAATATAGAGAAAAAGTTGCACAGTGTCCACCACAACCACAGACCGGAGACCACCATAAAAAGTATAGACGCATGTCGCAGCGCCGATGACTAAAATGGAAATCCAATAATCCCATCCTGTCATGACGGAGAGAGGGATCGCAGTGGCAAAAAGACGTACGCTGTCTGCCAGAAGCCGCGTTCCATGAAATATGAAGGAGATCATTTTGCGTGGAGCCGGACTGAATCTGCTTTCAAGAAAAGCATACACCGTCTGGAACCTGCCTTCAAAATATTTTGGAATCAGAAAAAACGCCACCAGAATCCGTCCGAGAAGATAGCCAAAGGCGACCTGAAGAAATCCCATGCCTTGTACGTAGGCAAGACCGGGTATGGACAAAAAAGTGAGTGTACTGGTTTCTGTAGCCACAATGGAAAAACAGGCGATTCCCCACGGTATGGATCGGTCGCCCAAAAAATACCCTTTCACGCTCTTCGATCCCGCATAAAGAATGCCGACAGCATTGATGACGATCAGATAACCGAAAATGATGATGTAATCAATGGGCATACAGCGAATACTCCTCTTTCGTTTCCACGAAGGATCGTTCTTCGTCTTTCCATGAATTGAGCACATCCTCCAGGCTGGAAATGGCCTGTATCATTTTTCGGATGCGTGAACTGCCTGTGAGAAGATCAAACGCAGGACGTGTGCTGTTGAACTCGTACACATCCTTTCGAAAAACCAAATGCTCGTGATACAGATCATGGATCGTCTTGACCAGGGTGACTCCCACGGAAAAGGGTTTGAACTTTTTCATGTCCAGAATATGGACGCCGACTCCGCCTACCACCTGTCCCGCATATTTGTGAAAAGCAGGTTTAAAATAGACGGGCCGAAAAACAACACCCTGCATTTTCACAGATTCAAGACATCGTTTCAGCTCGTAAGGTTCAATGAAAGGAGCGCCCGTCCATTGGAAAGGCGTCGCTGTTCCTCTTCCTTCCGAAACGTTCAACCCTTCCAGAAGACAGAATCCGGGATAGACATACGCTGTATTCTCGGTGGGCGTGTTGTGAGAAAGAAAAATCAAGAGCAGGCCGGTTTCTCGATAAAGCATTCTCCTCTTCCATCCATCCATTTTTACGAGAGTGAGGTGTATATCCAATTTCTCAGCATCTCTATAAAACAGAGCGAGTTCTCCGACTGTCATCCCGTGCCTTACAGGCACAGGAACCATTCCAACAAAGGAGAGAAATTTTTTATTGAGCAGCGGTCCCTCGATCTCTATCCCTCCCAGAGGATTGGGCCTGTCCAGAACGATGATTTCGATGTCCTTCTTTTCGAGTGCCTTCATGAAAAGCGCCAGCGTATTGACAAAAGTGTAGTAGCGGCAGCCCACATCCTGAACGTCAAAAAGAACTGTGTCAAGATCATCGAGAAAGTTTTCTTGCGGGGTTAACGATGCAAAAGATTTCCCGTAGAGGCTCACCACATCGCAATTCAAATCCGGCTGCCGGACGACGGCGATCTGATCCTGTTCGGTGGCAAAGAGACCGTGCTCTGGTGTGAAGATTCGTTTCAGATGAAAACCTCGACGCTTCAAAACATCCCAGCTGTACTGAAAATCGCGGGTTAAGGAGGTCTGGTTGGCGATCAATGCCAAACGTCTTTTTTTATACGGATCCGCATTTTCAAGAAATTTTTCCAGGCCGGTTTTTACCATAACGTATGCTTCCCCTTCAAGCTTTAATGTCAAGAATCGTATCCTGAGAAACCACGGCACCTTTGATGACTGCACGATTTTTCACACACGCACCGGGAAGAACCACCGATCTTTCAACAACCGCACCCTCTCCAATGACGCCACCCCGGCCAAGAACAGAATCGGTAACCCTGGCACCCGGCTTGATGGTGGCCTCAGGGGAAATCGTTTCGGGGATCATGCCCAAGACTCCAGACAGTCTTTCCCTTAAGCTCAGGACCTGGCTCGCCCACAAAATGTTTGTTTCCCAGTAGGATCTGAGCGTTCCGATATCGTGCCAGAAGCCCTTGTGCTCATGGTATCCGACAGACTGATTTTGAACAAGACCCGAAAAACCGGTACGAACAATACTGGAAAATTCGTTGTGCAGGTAGTCAAAAATAACGGGCGATAAAACCGCCACGCCGGTATAAATAAAATCGGACAGACTTCCGGTTTCGAGCATGTTTTGAAAATCCACGACCCTGTCGCTTTTGACTCCGACACTGCCGATATGCTTGGCTTTCTCGCTACGATAGAGCAGAAGCGTTGCCGGAAATGAGGATCTGTGATGAGAATTTATCAGAACGGAAAGATCCACATCCAGCACAATATCGCTGTTGATGAGAATAAAATCACTCCCACCGATCCATTCCTGACACTTCTTCAAACCTCCGCCTGTCCCAAGGATCTCATCCTCTACAGAAAATGAAACCTTCATTCCAAAAAAGTTGTTGTCTTGAAAAAACCGTATAATCTCACGATGCCGATAATGCAGATTGCACATAATCTCCCGGATTCCCGCTTCCTTCAGGAGAAAGACAGAATAACAAATCGCCGGAAGATTCAGAACGGGGATCAAACATTTGGGGGTCTCTCGTGTGAGAGGCATCAACCGCTCGCCGTATCCGGCTGCCAATATAAATCCCTTCACTGAACACTCCCAAGGTACGTGTGCAACAGTGCACCGGCTTGCTTCAAATCGTCTCGCCTCTGGGCATACTCCCAAATGTAGCGCAAAGTGACAGGTATGTATTTTTCGTACTGCTTCCTGCCCAGAGCCATCACTTGGTATCCAAAAGTCCCCAGGGCTTTGATGTTTCTCTGAAAAGCCATGATATCGAAATAGTACTGATATTCATCGAAGGTCATTTTATCGTAACCATTAGTGTACAGCCCGCGGAAGTGGTACTCCATTAAATAACGGACAAGGGGGATACCCAATACCACATACGAATCCCGAAGCAGAGAAACCGCATCGTACTGGGGCAGTCCCATGCGTGCGTCCTGAAAATCAATGAGAAAAGGCCTTCCATGAAACAAGAGGACGTTTCGGCTGTGAAAATCCCTGTGGTTTAAAACAAAACTGTCGGGACGGTAGAGGATGCCGCTCAGGCGGTGAAACTCGATGCGCAGCGTTTGAAGATCACTCTTTTTTATCTTTGCGTGGAAATACCCCAAAAGCGCATGTTCTATAAAAAACTCAAATTCAAACATCAGTTTGGGCACATCAAAACAGAGGTGAAACGGTGTCCACTTTTCATCTTTTTCCGTGAGTTGAATCGTGAGCAGAATGTCCACAAGTCTTTTATAAGTCGTTCGGATTTGGCTACCAGTCAGACGCGGGACGACAAATTCCATCAGATCATTCCCCACATCTTCAAGGAGCAGAAGGCCATTTTTGTTGTCCGTGGACAAGAGTCTGGGTACAGGGATTTTCCGTTGGGTAAAAAGGGCGTGCACATTGCAAAACGGATGTTCCTTTTCGTTTGTGTAAAGGAAACTCTTATCAACACACAGGATGTAGCTTTTGCATTTCGAATAAATTCGGAAATACTCTCGGAAGGAGGCATCGCCGGTCAGCTTCTCTGTCCGATCATACTCCCCAACTGCCTTTGCCAAAAATGCACGGATACCTTTATGCATTCTCTTTTCTCGAACGAAAAGATGAAAATTACGAACACAAACGAGAACGAAAAAATGTATGATATTTTATGGGGAAGGTCAAGAGAAAAGGATCGTTTCATCACATACAAAGAAGGGCTAACACGTCAGATGAAAAGCGCCGACAATTCTATCTCCTACCAGGAAGAGGCGATTGTATGTCTTCACCGCGTTTTCTGACGGTTCGGCATAGAGCGTGACATGGTGTTCTTCACAGTAACTTTTCACTTCCTCAGCCACCCGCATGACACCAAACTTTCCCGTACCCACGACCAGCGTTTTGGGCCGAATCTCTTCCAGAGCTTTTCGTATATCCTCAATGTGAAGTGTGTGCCCCTCTTTCCGCCACCAGTTGTCCTGAACGCGATCCGGAAAGACAATCACATCGTGGTCAAAGGAAATTGTATCAATCACGATGTGCCCAAAATTGTAGGAATCAATCATGCCCCCCTCCTTTTTGTAACCATCGAACGCAGGCTATAAACGCATCCGCAATAATCCTGACGATACAACCCTTCCTCCTCGCTCATTCGGCAGCTTATTTTGAAACCGTCTTTCTTCTTAAAATCCGCCTCGTAATACGCAAGGCCGTAGACCTTGCCAAGTTCTTTGCCAATCCTGTTGATCACCGCTGCCTTCTTATGCGGACTGATGGAAAGAGTGGTTGTGAAAAAATGCATGCCCTCTTTTTTAGCCCACTGAGCGGTTTTTTCAAGCCGCATCCGGTAACATATCTCACAACGGCGTCCCCCCTCCGGTTCCTGCTCGTAGCCTTTCACCATCTCATACCAATCGGTTGTTTCCGCGGGGCCTTCCAGAAAGGGAATTCCCTTCCCCAAAACAAAACGCCGAATTTCGTCCCGTCTCGCTGTGTACTCTACCTGCGGCTGGATGTTGGGATTATAGAAAAAAACCGTGACACAAAAATCCCTTTCTAATATTTGAAGAGGATAGGTACTGCACGGAGCACAGCAACTGTGGAGAAGCAGCGTTTTTTTCACATTTCGATCCACGGGAGTGATCTTATCCATCTTTCACCTTTACAAAGTGGTTCAGAGGTCCGTGCCCTTTGCCCAGCGGAAATGCCTGCTGTATGGCCTGGGTTACAAATGCCTTGGAAATTTTAACGGCCTCCACCAACGATTTTCCTTTTGCCAGATTGGCCGCAATGGCAGCCGAATAGGTGCAGCCTGTACCATGGGTATTTTGTGTCTCGATCCGCTGGGACGAAAAAGAAATAAACTTCTCGCCATCAAAAAGGACATCCACGGCATTTCCCTTCAAATGCCCCCCCTTCACGAGAACAGCCCTGCAGCCCAAGGTATGGATCTTCTCCGCAGCACTCTTCATCGTGTCCACTGTTTGAACGGATAGACCGGTCAAGGCTTCCGCTTCGGACAGATTTGGTGTCACAAGAGTTGCCAAAGGAATCAATGTTTTTTTCATCATTTCTACGCCCATGGAATCGAGAAGAGAATTCCCGCTTTGGGACACCATGACCGGATCCACGACAAGAAAAGGAATCCGGCTCTCCTGAATCTTTCGGGAAACCGCCTGGACGATCTCCGCACTGTAAAGCATTCCTGTCTTGGCACTGTCAACGCCAAAATCACCCAAAACCGACTCGAACTGAAGGCTTACAAAGTCAGGAGACATTCCCACCACACCGTTTACCCGGAGGCTGTTCTGGGCCGTTACAGCCGTCACCACCGTCATCCCGTAAACACCAAATGCCGAAAATGTTTTCAGATCTGCCTGAATTCCGGCTCCTCCCCCTGAATCCGAGCCGGCGATGGTCAGAACGCGTGGAATCATCCCTCTTTCCCCCTATGTGAAAAAAGGCAGAGTGACCACCCTGCCTTGAACTTCATCTCTATTTCACATTCCCCCAAATGATAAAATGCATTACGCCTCGACAATGGCATCTACAGGACAGACCTCGACACAGGCACCGCAATCGGTACAAAGTTTCGGATCAATCACTGAGATTTCGTCTCCTTCGCTGATGGCCTCTACAGGACATTCATCAATACAGGCACCGCAGTTGATACATTCTTCAGTAATTTTGTGAGCCATATGGCCTCCTGTTACTGGTTCCAGACACATTTTAAAAGTGCGAAAATATACAAATAAAAATATCGAAAGTCAAACTTTTTCACAGCATTTTCACGCGCGTTGTGGTGGGATTCACACCCGCCACGCCTCCACAACAGAATCGAGAAGAGGACGCACATACACCTCCCCTTCCCTCTTCCCCAACCTCTGATACCCGATTCGCATCTTGGATGTTTTGTTTTGACCGCAGTATCTTGCCGTCATGCCAGCAGCAATCGCCAAATCACTTTCATCTTTTACATCGGACACCAAAACCAACGGCCCTTCCCCCTCTTTTGCATAAAAGACCCACCGCCCTTGTTGAAACTCTTCAAGGGCGCGGTTGTCCTTTTCATCCCTTCCGACAACAATGTGGAGGTGATCCTTCGGCCAAAAATGTCGCCCGAACCGAAGCAGTTGCATGTCTTCCACCGAAATGCGATCTTTGGGTCTGTGTCGAAAAAGTGCTTTTGCACGATGCGCATAATTGGGCTCCGTTAAGATGCATCCTCCCGCCGGTGCATTGAAGTGGCGGATTCCCAACCGCTTTACCAAATCAAGCTGGGCTTTACGGGACCTTCCGGAAAATCCGTACAGCTGGTTTCGATCCACCCAACCCTGCTCTTCCGGCACTGTCGGTGGAAGCAGCTTCGCCGAAAGAGGACGCAATATCCGTCCTTTGAGTCCAGAGACTTTCTCTATGTGAAAAAGTGTGGGTTTGGTTTGGGACATCGGCCGCTGTCCCACAACCTCCCCTGTGACGATGAAGCGGGCGCCAATGGCATCCATTTTCTCTTTTGCGTACCTGAGCATGTAGAGATGGCAATCAATACACGGATTGACTCCAGATCCGTAACCGTGTTCCGGTGAAAGAAGAATCGGCAAAAACGCTTCCGACATGTCAACCACAGTCAGCGGAATGGACAGAGGGCGAACCAGCTCCTCTACCTCTCCTCTCTTTATTTTCTCGGCCAGAGGATCGAATTGAAAGAAAAAACAAACGCCGTGAATCTCGATGCCAAGATCACTGACAATCCGAGCCGCCAGAAGGCTGTCCAATCCAGAAGAAATGAGCGCAATGGCTTTTATCTTTTTCACCGATTGTAACACTGTGTGTGTTCTTAAAATCCTTTTACAGTGGATAGAAAAACAAAGGGCTTCTTATTTTTTTACGATGTGAGTGACGGTTAAATGAAGTGCTTCAATGTGGATCCCGCTGAAGCGTTCGATATGTCCCACGATGTACTCCTGCATTCCGGCGAGAGTGTCTGGCAGACCAATGCCATACGGCAAACATATCTTCACTTCGATTTCGTATCCGTTCAGAATCATATCAATGATGATTTTTTCGATCTGCACCTTTCTGTTGTACTCCTCGACACAGTGCATGATCATCTGGCTGAGGGCTGTTTCGGAGATGCTCAACCTTCCCCTGTGACTGAAAGGAGGCTGAACCACTGTCTTTTCAATTTCCTTCTTTTTCCAGAAGAGAAAAGAATGGGTCCACAGGAAAATTTTAAACGAATCCAGAATTCGGTGCGAGGGATCTTGTTTGACCTCCACAACGGGCACTGGAATCACATGCTTCCCCTTTAAACGCCTGCTCTCCTCTGCTTGGATAATTTCCTCCTTTGTCGCCACATCCTCAATGTAGATGATCTGATCCGGATAGGGCAGATCCAGCCTTTCGGCAATACGGCCCACCATCTTTTCCGATGTGCCAATGAGTAAAATTGACTTGTATTTTTCCTGACTCAGCGCCTTCTTGATTTCATGCGCATGATCCCAATATTCAAAAATTGCTCTTTTAATCGCTTTCACTCGATTCTTTTCACGCTTGGAGGATCTCCCTGCCAGTATCCGCTGATCGCGGATGAGAAGCCCGTCGTCAATGATGAGATCAATGCCGTATTTCTCTGCAACCAGCCGAGCACGAAAACTTTTTCCGCTCCCTGTCTTGCCGACCAATGCATACACACGCACCTTCTTCAGCACATACCTCGATTTGGAAAATATTTTACTTAACGGTTTCATACCATCTCAAGGAATTAAAAAATCTTCCAATTTCTTGGCTCGTCAAATCCCCTCTTTTCCGCAGAATCATCCTGCGTAGGTTTTACGCTACTCGGACGCATCTTTGAGGGATTTCCATAATTTTCTACAATGTAACAAATTGCCGTTAAAAATCAACCAAAAAACAATTCCTCCTCCACAAAGGAGAAAAACGATTTCTCTTTTGTGGAGGAGGAGAACGCATGTGTTTTTTTGAGAATAAACTTTTGCAAATCTAACAAAACATCAGCGCGAAAGAACGATTTTCAAAAATAATGCTTCAATCGTTTCTCTCCCTTGGTAAGGGAGAGATGAAGAGAGGGTTCATGAATAATCAAAACATTATTTCTGAAAATCCTAAAAAACCCTCACCCTGCCTGCCGTCAGGCAGGCAGGCCCGCCTCTGGCGGGCTTCCCTCTCCCCTTAGTAAGGGAGAGGGATAGAATGACCATTTTTTGAAAATCGTTCTCTTAACACAACTTGTAATCTATAAAAATCTGTTCATCATGAAATCTGCCAAAATTTAGTAACAATAAACGCCCTTATGAGAGCGGAAAATAAAAACCGAACGGAGAATCGCTCCGCCAGACAGAGAATGCACCCCTCCCTCTCTCTGGCGGGATTCAATAAAGAATGCTCCCGCAGTTGTGCAAATCTGCGGGAGCATCATTTTGTTACTTTTGGGGTTTTGGTGTTTTGTCCGGATAGGGCGGAACGGGTGGGATGGTTTTCTCCTGGGTTTTCAGCTCTTCCAGAATGACCTCAATGGCTTTATCAAGCTGCTGATCGGTACCGGCATATTCGAAAGCCGGATCGTTGTCCACCCAGATATCCGGGTCCACACCGTGTCCTTCAATGATCCATCGGTCTTCGATCTCGTCGTAGCGAGAAAATTCTGGTTTGTTTAAACTCGTCCCATCCAAAAGCGGCAGGGAACCACGAATACCCACAACACCGCCCCAGGACCGCTTTCCAATCAGTTTGCCCATCTTGTATTTTTTAAACCGGTACGGGAAAAGATCCCCATCGGAGGCAGAAAACTCATCCAAGAGGCAAACCTTGGGACCCCAGAGCATATCGCCGGGATCGGGTCCAGGAGCCGTATTTCGGGCGATATCAATCATGGCGATTTCACGACGCAGCCGCTCAATAATCATGGGGGATACGTTTCCACCTCCATTACCGCGCACGTCAACGATCAGCGCTTTCTTGCGCAGCTGCGGATAGAAATACTTTACAAATTCATTGAGTCCGTGAACACCCATATCCGGAATGTGAAGATACCCCACTTTCCCTCCCGTGGCTTCACTCACTTTGCGGATATTGGTCTGCACCCAGTCCAAATAGTAAAGATTGGATTCGTCGGCAATGGGGACGACCACAACCTCACGGCTTCCCTTTTCTGTAGGAGTACCGTTCACCTGGAGGGTGACCTGTCGGCCCACCGTGTTGACCAGTGCTTCGTAGATGTTGTTGAGTTCAACCGTCGGCTTACCGTCCACGCCCAGAATGTAATCACCTTCGGAAACATCCACTCCGATTTCCGTTAAAGGCGACCGGTACGATTTGTCCCAATTCTGGCCCTTCAGAATTTTCGTAATGCGAAAATATCCCGACCCCTCCTCCTTCACAATTTGGGCACCCAGAAGACCGGTTCCAATGCGTTCCGCGCGCGGCATATCTCCCCCTGTGACGTACGTGTGGCCACAATTCAGCTCACCGATCATCTCTCCAATGACGTAGGTAAGATCCGCTCCATGGTTCACATAATTCACCAGAGGACGGTATTTTTCTCCTACCGCTTTCCAATCCAGGCCGTGCATGTTGGGAGCGTAGAAAAATTCCCGCATCTGCCGCCAGCACTCGTCAAAAACCTGAGCCCATTCTTTCCTTCGGTTCAAGGTGACCTTGAGGTTGGAGAGATCCAATTTTTTCTCCATCTGGATGGAAGATTTGGGAAGATCAATTATAGCGTAGGTGTTCTTTTGTCCGACAAGCATTTTTTTGCCGTCAGCGGAAATCTCGTACCCGTCAATCTGCCCCAGTTCGGTTTCCTTCTGTTTCTCAAGGTCGTACAAAAGAAGCACGCGTTTTTCATCTTTGCTGCCTCTCCTGTTGTAGTACAATGTATTTCCAACAGAGGTTACATGCCGATACGCCGAGGGTTCGATGGGCAGAGCCGCAATCCGATCTGCTAAACCGTCTGTATCCACAATCACTGCTGTCTCTTCCTTTTTCTCGGATTTCTCATCCTTCCCTTTCTTTTTTGCATCGGATTTTTCTTCTTCCTTTTGGATGGCCACTTCATCACTTTTGGGCTCAAAAGGCGACTTCACGGACTTGGAAAGAGTTACAAAATAAATGCGCGACATGTCCTGATAGGCATGGTTCCACTCCGTCCAGCTGTATAAAGGATGAAAGTCCCGATTGGAAACAAAGAAGAGGTACTTTCCATCGGAACTGAACGCCGGCTGCGAAGACTCATACCAGCCGTCGGTTACATCATAGGTAGCTCCCTTCGCAAGCGAATAGAGGTAGATCTTGCTATAGGTTTTCTCTTCAGGGCGGGCATAAGCGATCCATTTGCTGTCGGGCGACCAGCTGTATTCTTGAATTTCAAAAGCCTTGGCCTGCGCCACTTCGTGAAGAACTTTGGTCTGAATGTCCACATAGCGCAACCGCTGGCGTCTGTCGCTCCATAAAAGTTTTTTACTGTCAGGCGACCAGAACACCTGGTACATATACGTTTCTCCGCAATTGGTGACCTGAATGGCCTTGCCTTTCCCGTCTTGGGGAGCGACATAAATCTCGTCCTCTCCGGTGGCATCGGAAACATACGCAATCCACCTGCCGTCAGGAGACCATTTGGAATTGCGCTCGTGAATACCGGATGTTTCGGTCAGATTCCGGGTTGGCCCTTGCTCGGCCGGTACAGTGAACACATCTCCCCGTGCACCAAAAAGCGCCCGCTTGCCGTCTGGTGAAATCTCAAAGTTGGTGATGTTTTTGCTCACATCCTGGATTCCACCCCGGCCCGTAAATAAGTCATCAGCAATAACAATAGGGATTTTTCCTGTTTTTTCTGTGGCCAGATCAAAAAGGTAGATGTACCCGCCGTTTTCAAAAACAATGGCCTTCTTTCCCAGTGACGGAAATTTGATGTCGAATTCTGCAAAATCCGTCAGTTTCCGGGTTTCGCGTGTAGCCAGATCACACACGTACAAATTCATGCGTTGGTTTTCGTCCCGGTCCGACAGAAAATAGATGCGGTTTCCGCTCCACATGGGAATGATGTCTTGGGCAGGATGGTTGGTGAGGTTTTCCGTTTTTTTTGTATCAAAATCATAAATCCACACATCGTCTGCCATACCGCCCCGGTATCTTTTCCATGTACGAAATTCCCGGAATACCCGGTTGTAGGCGAGCTTTTTATCATCCGGAGAAAACGAACAAAAGCCCCCTCTGGGAAGGGGAAGCTGCTTGGGAAGCTCGCTTTGGGAGGAAACAAGAAACAAGGAACCGACAAAAGGATTGTAAGAATGCATCCGGGATCGGAAAACAATTGTCGGTTTTGTATGAGTCCAACCCATGACAATGTTGTTGGGACCCATGCGGTCGGAAACATCGTCCCGATCCAAAGTAGCAGAAAAGGTGAGTCTCTTGGGCACACCTCCTTCTGCTGGCATCAGATACACTTCCGTGTTTCCGTCGTACTGACCGGTAAAAGCGATCCATTTCCCGTCATCGGAAAATCGGGGAAACATCTCGTATCCTTCGCTGGTCGTCAGTTTTCGGGCGATGCCGCCGGAAGCATTCACCGAGTACAAATCACCCGCATACGTGAAAACGATCTGATCCTCATACACAGCGGGGAATCGCAAAAGTCGGGCTTCGTTCTGAGCCGAGAAAAGCGGAACGAAACCCACAATCCCGAAAAAGAGCACAAAAAATAGTTTTCTCATGACATCCTCCTCTTTGTTATTTTAAAGTGAAGTTATGCAGTAAGTGAACTTCGGCAACGATGATCATTTGACTGTCTGAAATGCGATTTTCAAAAAATGTTTGATGTATTGACGATTTGCAGAAATAATGTTACCCTCCTCATCTCTCCCTTGAGGGAGAGAGTAAGAGAGGGTGTTATACAGATAAATAAGACATTATTTCTGCAAATCCTGCAGAACCCTCACCTGCCCTTCCCACGGGAAGAGGAAGGGATTGGCCATAGTGATATAGGGGTTTACGGAAACGATTGCCGGAAGTTCCTTTTCAATCACAGGAGCCGACGGCTTCCGCTGTCGTTGTATGCATCCCAAATCGCAGCAACGTACATAGTAAATTTCACACACAATGGGTTTTCATCCCGTGTTTATTTTTCAAATTATCTGCCAATGCATTGTTTCTTTTATATAGAAAATGGCTTCTCAAAAAAGACCCACGCAAAAACTGAAGACAGAGACGATAAAGGGGATCCCCAAGGGTTGATACACCATTTCATGCCACGAGCCCACGCTGACCTCAGCCCAGAAAAAAATCCATAAAACAAAGATCAGCCAGACGTACCAAGGACGTTTTTGAATCAGAAACTCCGGAATTTTTACATTTGCCGTACCCGAACAGTCTGTCCATGAGGATGAAAAAACGATCGAACACCGGTATTTTCGAACTGGCTGTCTTGACCCTTTCACGGATCATGGTCTTGCCCCTTATTGTATCTTTTCTAGAACCACTTGAACTGCCTTTTCCAGTTGGGGATCTTGTCCAAGGAGGTCATCATTCACATCATTCACAACAAAAATATCTGGCTTCACACCTCCCATAGTCTCCAGGTCTTTGCCATCCAGCGTATAGCAGCCCAAAAAGGGAAGCCGAAAGGAACCTCCATTCATTAACCTCACGCTGGAGGTAAAGATCAGCCAGCCGTACGTGGTGTTGCCCACAACAGTACCCCGCTTGAGCGCTTTAAATCCGTTGGCTGTCATTTCACCGTCGCTTAAAGTAACCTCGTTGGTCAAAAGGACCACTGGCTTGTCTGCAAATCCAAAAGTGGACTGCTGGGTTTCGGAAAGATCCCTTCTTCTCCATTTGGCATATACCGGCTTGGTCAGAGCCTCCAGCACTCGATCATGCACGTTGCCGCCAAAGTTGTAACGAAGATCCAAAATCAGCGCCTTTCGCGGCACTGCATCTCGCTGCAGCTCTTTGAGAAACCGTTCCAGATCTTCACGGCCCATGGCGCGCATATACATATAGGCGACCTGGTCGTTCGTTTTTTTCTTCACCAATTCCCGACGGCTCTCAATCCAAGATTCAAGAACGAGCTGATTTTCTTCTCTGGCTGAGATGGGTTTCACAGAAAGTGTGATGTTTTTGCCAAACCGTCTGCTTTTGATAGTGATTTTTACACGCTTGCCGATTTTTCCATTTAAACACTGCCAGATATTTTTATCCGATCGTACTGTATCACCGTCTATGGCAAACAGCCCGTCACCGCTG
>Ga0172366_10001849_pt1 | contig 16521 bp, 13 predicted proteins | sample LakKivSesite69cm_FD_114533 | JGI IMG/M metagenome (GOLD analysis project Ga0172366, IMG submission 114533) | Sediment microbial communities from Lake Kivu, Rwanda - Sediment site 69cm | ecosystem: Environmental > Aquatic > Freshwater > Lake > Sediment | place: Rwanda: Western Province, Lake... | reverse complement strand
CCGTCGGGCAGATCAACGAGACAGAGCGCACGCCGGAGCCGATGGCCGGGCAGGTCCAAACAGCCCTGTTCCGGCCTGCTGCGGGTGATGCCGTGTCCGAGCGCCTGGACGATCTGGAAGCCGCCATGCCCGTGAAATATCCTCACGGTGCTGCGCCACCAGGGTTCCTCGCCGTCGCCGGTGACGACTTTGACGCCGAAGTGCGTGATCCAGCTTGCGTCCCAGGTATCCATGTGCTGCCAGGAGTACGGGTAGCCCATGTGCCGCATCAGGTTCCGCCGGTGCGCGAAGAGACCCATGTCCATCGGCTGTTCGTGCGAATGGCCAGGGTGGTCGCCGTAGTAGAGCCACAGCCCGCGCCGGTTCGCGCCTTCGCCCGATTCGAGAATGCCCACGCCGTAGCCATCGAGAAGCCGGGAAGGCCAGTAGAGGCGCGGGTCCGGCGGTATCTCCGGCTCAGGCCCTTTGCCGTAGAAGCCTGCCGTGCCCTTCTTGCCTTGCGCCGCCGCACGCTTCGACGCTGCCTCCTTGTCCTTGAGCATCTCCAGCGCGGCGCGGAAATAACGATTCTCCGGGAAACTCTGCACCGCACTCTCGTAGATCGAGATGGTATGCCCCATGGACATCACGGGCATCGGGGCGAGCGGAGCCGTATCGGGGATTCCGCCCGTATCGCCGATGAACGGGTAGGAGAGTTGGGCGACGACGATCTCCAACGGCCACTGGAGGATGAGAGGATACCGCTCGTGGCCTTCTATCGGATCGAAGCGTCGGTCGGAGTAGAGCGCCGGGTGCTGTCGGCGCAGGGCGCGCAGCCCTTCGACAATTGGGATGAGCGCGGTGACGTGAATGCCAACGTATCCGCCAGTAGATTCGTACGCCGCGCCGTCCTTGTAGTAGAAGTTGGCTGGCATCCGACCCACCTGCCCACCCCCTTCGATGAGCCATTCGGTAAGCTCGCCGCATTCGGGCCGGTCGAGCACGCGAATCACGTCCAAGAGGCCCATCTGTGGCCTCGGCAGGTTCGAGGAGATCGCGTCGTCCAGCGCCGCCTGCGCGGCGTTCCGAAAATGGAACGTCTCAATGTAGCGTCTGATCGCCGGTCCGTCGCTCAGGTGGGAAAGCTTCGTCCGCAGGAAGGAGACGAGTTCCGCGTCGCCGTCAATGTGGTCGAAGATCAGATCGTAGGCGCGGGCCGTCTCCGAGTAATGATAGGGCATGTTGATGCAATAGTCGTCCATGCCGGAGCCGCCGCCGAGGTTGGCGACCTTCTTCGTCTCTCTGGGGCTGTAGGAAATCCTGTCCTTCCGTTCCCGATACGACGGTTCTTCGACCACCTCTTCGTAGCGGCGGAAGCGGTGCTCCGGGAAAAACGAGAGATAGCGGTGCTCCCGCGCAAGGCTCGCAAGCAGGATCGCAACCTTCCGCGCCGCACGCCCGTCGCCGGTGGCCTGGAAGTAGTTGGCCAGCCGCGTAATCGCGCCGTAGACGAACCGGATGCGCCGGAGCAGGTAGTAGGAGATGAAGCCGAAGATCGCCCCGTCCTTCGCGTGACAGCCCCACCCGTCGTCGGGGAACTCGCCGCCTGTGTGGTCGCCGGAGAGGTAGTCGTTCGTCGGATACCATTCGCCGCCGACCGGGCACTGCACCTGATATGGGCGGTTCCGCACGTCCACGATCCAAGGGTAGTACGGGTCGGAATGGTAGATTTCCATGCCGTGCAGCGGGCAGCCCTTGTCGAGGTTGAGGAAGTGCCAGCGCGGGATGTCGCACGGCGGCTCAAGCCCCCAGAGTTCGTCGTCGGACCACTCCAGTTCCGGGCATTCCGGCGGCGCATCCTTCTTCGCGCCGATCTCCTCCGGCGGCACGATGGTATGGCGCGTCTTCAGCCCGACAGCGCGCCCATCGAGAGGCCAGATGCGCGGCAACGGTATCTCACCGAGCCACGCCTTTGACTCCCACTCCGCCTCCGCAATGACCGGCACGCGCAGGACCTCCGTCGCGCCTCCCGAAGAGAGACGAATCTCCGCGCCTTCAGTCGGCTTGGCTGCGCGGAAGTAGAGCCGGTGCTGCGGCCCTTGTGAGGCCGTCGGCGTGCGGTCGAGCAGGACAAGCGTGTCGGAATGAGTGCACGAGAGGGAGCCCTCGGCGTTCACGATGATCCGGAAGCGACGCCCCTCCCCGATGCGTTCGGGCGACCAGACGATCTCCATGAGATGCCTCCTCGCAGGGCGAGAATGCCTGCGGTCTACTTTCGTGCGGCGAGCAGCGCGTACGACTCCCGCGCCACGACCAGTTCCTCGTTCGTGCGGACCACCACCACCGCGACCGGCGAATCGTCCGCTGAGATAACCCCCTCCTGGCCGGTGTGCGCGGCGTTCTTCTCTGCGTCGAGACGGATTCCGAGAAACTCCAGCCCGCCAAGCATTTTCTCGCGGACGCGCACGCCTCGTTCGCCGATGCCGCCCGCAAGGCCGATCACGTCCAGGCCGCCGAGCGCCGCCGCGTACGCGCCGATGGTCTTCTTCACGTTATAACAAAACATCTCCAGCGCAAGCCGGGCGCGGTCGTTCCCTGCGGCGATCCCGGCCTCCAGGTCGCGCACGTCGCCGGAGGTCCCGCTCACACCGGCAAGGCCCGCTTCCTTGCAGAGGATGCGCCGCACGTCGGCGGTGGAAAGCTTCTCCCGGTCCATGACGTGGAGCACGGCGAACACGTCAAGCTCGCCGTTGCGGGTGGAGTGCTCCACGCCGCTCTGGGGCGACATCCCCATCGAGGTGTCAATCGAGCGACCGTTGAGCACGGCGCAGAGCGAGGACGATCCGCCCAGGTGTGCCGAGATGAGGCGACAGTTGGCCGGGTCGCGCCCGGCAAGCTTCGGCGCAACCTCCGAGACGTAGCGGTGCGACGCGCCGTGAAAGCCGAGGCGACGCACGCCGTGCTTCTCCGCCCATGCCCTCGGCACGCCGTAGGTGTAGGCGTAGTCGGGCATCGTCACGTGAAACGCAGGTTCGAAAAGCCCGATGAGCGGCAGGCCGGGGAAAAGCTCCCGCGTCTGCCTGACCGCACGGACATACGGCGGGTTGTGCGCGGGGGCGAGGTCGTTCATCGCTTCCATGCGGGCGATGAGGTCGTCGTCGAGCAGGTAGCAGCCCGGCGTGCCGTCGAGGATCACCGTCTTGAAGCCGACGGCGTGGATCGCGTCGAGCGCGTGAACCGGGCTGTGCGGCCCGGTGAGGTCGCTCATCATCCTGCGCAGCGCCGCCGCGTAGTCGGGGAGCTTGGCCGTGCCGCTCTCGTGGTGCGTCCCTGCGCGAAATTCCACCGGCGACTCCGCGCCGCCGATGCGCTCCAGCCGCCCTTCGGCGAGCATTTTCTCCGCAGGCATGTCGAGCAGCCGGTACTTGAACGACGTGCTCCCGACGTTCACAACGAGGATGTTCATCTCGATCTCCCCCTGGACGGATTCGTCTCATTCCTGATTACGTGCTGGTGAAGATCACCGCCAAACGCATAAGGGCGACGCATGGGTCGCCCTTACCGATCATCACAAGCCTGCCGCGCATCGCCCTGCGTGCCTATTTCTGCGATTTGAGCGCCTGAAGCACGCGCTTCGTCACCTCTTCGATGAGGGCGGCGTCGTCAATCGTTGGGTTCTGCTCCGCCGGTTTTTCTCTCATCTCCGGCGGATAGGCGTATCCCCCTTCGGCGCGGCAGCCGATGTTCGGCGTCGTCACCCCGTATCGCGCACGCGCCGCGAGCAATTCCTCCGCACGCTCCTTCGAGAACCGCTTGGGGCCGCCCAGTTGCCGGGCGATGAAGTCTATCTTGGCGAAGTGCTCGACGGTCTCCATCTTGAAGTAGGCGTTCATCACGCTCTGCCCGACGGTGGTGACGCCGTGCAGTTCCATGAGGAAGGCGTCGGACTGGTGGATGAACTCCTTCATCTTCTCCGACAGTTCCTCCGTTCCAGGCAGGCCGTACTTCGTGAGGGGGATGCTGCCGAGCGCGATGACGACCTCCGGCAGTTCGCAGTCGCTGAGGTCCAGTCCGGCAAGCGCGTAGCCTGTCGCGTAGGGCGGGTGCGCGTGGACGACCGCCATCACGTCGGGCCGCTCGCGGTAGGCCATGAGGTGCACCTTCATCTCGGTGGAGGGCTTGCGGTGGGCGAGTCCTTCGAGCTTGTTGCCGTCCATGTCAATGATGCACAGGTCGTCCGGCGTGACAAGTCCCTTGCTCATGCCCGTCGCCGTGCAGAGCACGCGGTCCTTATCGAGCCGTGCGCTCAGGTTCCCGTCGTTGGAGGCCACCCAGCCCTTGTTGTAGACCCGGTGACACGCGTCAACGAGCACCTGCTTCATCTGGAAAAGCGGCATTGCCATGCCTATTGTCACTCCCTGCAAGACGGGGTAAGTCGCACGAGCCATGCCTCGCCGGAAACGTCACGGTCCGGCGAGCGACGCCCCGTCTGCGAATTCCACGTGGTCAATGATCCCGATCACGAGCGAACGGACCGGCGCGTACTTCTTATTGAGCACCTGCCGCGCCGCAGCACCCTCCTTGCAGACAAGGACAAGTTCGCCCGCGCCCGCGCCGATGACATCCACGCACACCATCTCGGTCCCGATGTCCTTCCCGTCAACGTCAACCGGCTGGACGAGCAAGAGCTTCGTCGAATTGTAGGCCGGGTGTTTGATGGTGGACACCAGGCTGCCGATCACGCGGCCGATGGTCATGCGGTCGTGCCTCCTGGCGCATTCTGCCGTTTCGCTCGCTCGGCCAACAGGTCCACCCGGTCAACGATGCCCACGATGGCCGCGTCCACCGCCGCAAAGGGCGGCTCAAGCGCGTGCGCCGCCTTAAGAGCGCCGACCCAGTAGACCAGATCACCCACCCCGGCGGCCACGACATCAATCGCGGCGAAGGGCGGCCCACTCGGCTTCCGATGGGAATCAAGCGGCTCCATGAACACGAGCCGCACCCCGGAGAGCCGTTCGAGCTTCCGCGTCGCGACGATGGTGCCGATGATCCGTCCAAGCTGCATGGAGGTATGGCCCTGTATGTCCGTAGTAAGGACACGGCACGCCGTGTCCCTGCAAGACTTGGCGAAAAGACCGCTAAATGGTTCTATCGCTAAGTTTTCACCACATTTATACCCCCCTCAAATCCCCCCGCACGCGAGGGGACGACGCCTCTCTCCCCGCGTGCGGGGAGGGCCGGGGTGGGGTCATGAAAATCTCTGAAACTTGGCGAAAGGACCACTAAATAATCCTGAAATAGTCCACCAGCGCGCAGCGACGGCGGCGCGTGAAGGTGCGCGGAGTGGTGACGCCTTCGCCGGTCGGCCCGGCGATGGAATAGGAGAGCGTGCCTTCGCCGCCGGAGCCGAGCGCAGCGCCGGAAGGCCCGTTCTTGACGAATATCGTGGTGTTCACAAGCCGGGCCATCTTGTCCATGTATTCGACGTTCTTCGAGTGCATGACGGCGGTGTGGTAGAAGCCGTGCTCCGCCTCAATCGCCCAGTCAATCGCCTGATGCACGTCCCTGCACCGCACGAACGGCACGAACGAGGTCATCTGCTCGTGCTGCACGAACCAGTGGTCCTTCGTCGTCTCGCCGATGAGCAGGCGCGTCGTCGAGGGGACCGTCAGGCCGATGGCCTTCGCGAGCGTCTCCGCATCCCGCCCGACCGCCTGACGGTTGAGCACCGGGTGAGCGCACCCCGCTTCGCCCTTGAAGACGAACGCGGTGAGTTGCTCGATCTGCGCCGTCGTCAGCTCGAACGCGCCGTGCGCGATCATGCGCCGCTTCAGCTCGTCGGCAATCGCGTCAACGGCGAAAATCTCTTTCTCCGCGACGCAGAGCACGTTGCAATCGAACGACGCCCCCTCGATGATGCTCACGGCGGCGCGTTCGAGGTCAGCGGTTTCGTCCACCACCACCGGCGGGTTGCCCGGCCCTGCGGCGATCACCTTCTTCCCGGAAGCCATCGCCGCCTTGACGACGCCTGGCCCGCCCGTGACGAGGAGGAGCTTTATCTTCGGGTGCGTGAAAAGCTGGTTGGCCGACTCGATGGTCGGTTCGGGGGTCGTGGTGACGAGGTTGGCCGGTCCGCCTGCCGCGACGATGTAGCGGTTGACGGTCTGGATGGCCTGCGCGAACACGCGCTTTGCGGCGGGATGCCCGTTGAAGACGATTCCGTTCCCAGCGACGAGGTTGCAGATGGTGTTGTTGAGCATGGTCGGCACGGGATGGGTCGAGGGGGTGACCGCCCCGATCACGCCGTACGGGGCCATCTCTTCGATGGTCAGCCCTTTGTCGCCCGACCAGGCGGTCGTTTCGAGGTCCTCAAAACCGGGCGTGAGCCGGGAAACCGTCGTGTGCTTGACGATCTTATCCGCGACGCGCCCCATGCCGGTTTCCGCCACCGTCTCGCGGGCGAACATCTCGGCGTTCTCGATGCCGACCCTGCGGACCGCCGCAACCACGTCCTTGCGCTTGGCAAGGGACATTGCAATCCATTCGCGCTGCGCCTTCTCGGTGGCGGCGACCGCCTCGTCTATGGTCGCAAACACGCCATCTCCGAGCGTCGTCGGGGGCGGCATCACCCCTTCGCCTGCGGTCGCGCCGCCTCTCGCCGCGCTAGGGGGCGCTTGGCCCTGGGCGGCCAGCGACTTGACCACCTGTTCCACGATTGCACGAACACGCGCCTCGTCAATCTGCACTGCTGCCTCCGTCACGCGTCTCCCGCGACGCGGTTACGTCAGGCCGGAACCTGCTTCCGCACGTCCGCGACAGGTTTCGCGCCGTCGTCGGGCTTTTCCGACTTGCGGTAGATGAGCGTGCCTTCAATGTCGTAGTGATCCACAATCGCCATGATCACTGTGTCCACCGGGCGTCCCTCCGTCACCGGAGTCATGCGCGCCGAACTTCCGCTCGCGCAGAGGACCACCTCACCGATCCCCGCGCCGACGGCGTCCACCGCGACAAGGTAGGTCTTCTTGCCCTGGACGGTGAGCGGATCGAGCGTTTCCACGACGAGCAGCTTGGTGGAGCGGAGCTTCTCGTCCTTTTGCGTGGCCACCACCGTGCCCACGATGCGTCCCAAGATCATGACGAGTCCTTAATCCGCAGGGGCCGATTCACAGCTCTCAGGCGGCCTTGCCCTTGCCCTTTCCGCCGGGCAGAACGTCGTCCACGTTGGCGTGCGGGCGCGGAATGACGTGCACCGAGATGAGTTCGCCGACCCGTTGCGCAGCCGCGCTTCCCGCGTCAGCCGCCGCCTTGACCGCCGCGACATCGCCGCGAAACAGCACCGTCACCAGCCCGCCGCCGACCTTCTCAAACCCGATAATTGTCACGTTTGCAGCTTTCACCGCGGCGTCGGCGGCCTCGATCATGGCCACCAGCCCGCGTGTTTCGATCATTCCCAGTGCGTCACCCATGGTCGGGTGTACTCCTTTCAGGTTCACGACTCCCACCGGCAGCGTATCGGACTAAATAAAACAGACGAAAGGCGAACGGGGCAAGGTATCGTGATCAGCATGAGCGGCGGTCGCGTTCCTCATACAAGCGCCTCGATGAGTTCCTCCTCGCGGATGCGGACCACCTCGCAGAAGGCGTTGGAGCCGTCGTACGTGGTGCATCGCCCGGCGTCGTAGAACGCCACCACGACCCAGCCGTCGGTGAGCACGGCGGAAGGGTACCCGCAGTCGGAGCTTTCGGCCCGGTCGTGGAGGATGAGTTCCCTTTCCGACCAGGTACGCCCGCCGTCGCGGGAACGCCGCGCCCGCGCTCCAAACGGCCTATCGCGGTAGCCGTACACCACGAGCACCGAACCGTCGGAAAGGAGGGCAAGGTCGGCAGGCAGCGTGCGCCCACGCCCGAACGGCGTCAGCTCGGACCAGGTGCGCCCCCCGTCCGAGGAGCGGCGCAGGAGCATACGGTGTTCTTCGTCCTCGCGTTCCTTTCGCCCCATCACGAGCCACTCCCTGGAAGGAAGCACGCAGTAGGCCGCCTCGTTGATGTCGTCCGCCACGAACGTCAGGTCGCCCCAGGAGCGGCCCCCGTCCTTCGAGCGGAGGAGATAGCTCTTCTCAAGGTAGATGGGCATCGCCATCGTGCCGTCGTCGAGGGTGAGGATGCGGCCGTAGGGCGACATGCTATCCCATTCGGTGGCGTCCGTCCAGAGCATCGGCTGGGCCCAGGTGCGCCCGTCGTCGGTGGAGTGGACAAGCCCGGTGTGCAGGGCCGTCGGGTCGCGCCGATCCTTCATGTACTTCCCGTCGGGGCCGTACATGCTGTTCGCGTGGTAGGCGACCGTGACCCTGCCGTCCTTCGCCACGCCCACCGCCGGATTCCGGTCGTCGTATTCCCTCGTCTTGACGACGATGACCGGCTCGGACCAGGTGCGCCCACCGTCGGTCGAGCGGCTGGAGACGAGGAAGCCTTCGCGCCCCATGTGCCCGGCCCCGTCGCGGAATACGGCGAGCAGGGCGCGGTCGGCGGTCTTCACGATGACGGGGAAGTACCCCTTCCCACTGACAACGCGGATTCGTTCGGCGCTCTTCAACGCCGTCAGGTTGAGTTCCGACATCGCTTGCTCCTTGCCATCAGGGATGTACAGGAATGCGCGAGAGATTCCTGAGAAAGACGACGGGCACGATCCCGCCCTTGCCCCTCACCGAGGACGAAGCGAACCATTATGTGCGTTCAGCCTAATAACCTCGTTCGAGAACGAGCGCAGCCGCAAGGGGCACACTCTGCCGAGGCAGCGACGGCGCAAGGGACACGTCATGAACGCACACGACACGCGCATCCTGCGCGATCTCGCGCAAAGGTACCTGGAAATCTGCCACGGGGAAGCCCAGGCCGAACGCCGCAACCTCTGGCGTGCGCACAACAGCCTCAGACGCACCCGACCGCTCATCTATGTCCGGGCGTTCGCGTGGAGCGAGATGCCGGAGTCGCACGGTGCGTGCGAGGACCCGTTCTACCGCCACTACGAGGACGCCTTCCGCCGGAAGCTCTTCTGGGATACGTTCGACGACGATTCCATCTTCGAGCCGTGGGTGACCGTCGGCGCGAGCACCGTGACGCCGCCGGAAGGAGTCTGGGGGCTGCCGGTCACGTGGACAGCCAGCCACGACCCGCGAGGCTCCCGGAGGTGGGACCCGCCCATCAAGAGCGCGGACGACGCCACGCGCATGGTCAGGCCGCACCACGTCATTGACGAGGAAGCGACCGCCCGCAACGTCGCCAGGCTGCACGAGGCAATTGGCGACCTCATCACCATCAACGTGGACCGCGCTCCCGCGTACCGGACGTGGAACGGCGACATTTCGACGCAGCTTGTCTACTTGCGGGGTCTGGAACAGGTCATGTGGGACATGATGGATAGGCCGGGCTGGCTGCACGGGCTTTTGGGCTTCATGCGCGACGGCATCATGCGGACTCATGAAGAGGCGGAGCGGGCAGGCGATTGGACCCTCTGCGACCACGAGAACCAGGCAATGCCGTACGCCGAGGAGCTTAAGGACCCGGCCCCCAACAGCAAAAGCGTCACGCGGGATAGGTTATGGTACTTCTGTGCTTCGCAAGAACTTACGCTCGTCGGGCCTGAGATGTTCGACGAGTTCATGCTCCGGTACCAGATTCCCATCATCGAGAAGTTCGGCCTCGTGGCATACGGCTGCTGCGAAGACCTGACGCAGAAGATAAGGGTCCTGCGGCGGATACCGAACCTTCGCCGGATCGCCGTCGCGCCCGCCGCGAATGTGGCCAAGTGCGCGGAACAGATCGGCGCCGACTATGTCCTCAGCTACCGCCCCAGCCCGGCGGAGATGGTCTCCTGCGGATTCGACCCCGACTACATCCGCGCCAAGCTGAGGCGGGACCTGGAAGCCTGCCGGGAATGCCACGTGGACATCACCCTGAAGGACGTGGAAACCGTCCAGGGCGACCCCGACCGCGTGCGCCGGTGGGTGCGGATCGCACGCGAGATGATCGAAGAGGTGGCGCGCTAATCGCTCACGACAAAGCCGGTTCGTCCGGGGCTTTCACGAGAGCGAGCCAGCGAAAGCCGCGCCACGCCGTACGTGCCGAGCGTCGCAACGCGAACCGTGATCGCGCCCTTTTCCCCATCGTACGGGAGTGCCTCCGGCTTCCCACCAGGGACTAGCCACTCAGCGCGGCGAACATGCCACCCTTCCGGCGCTTCAAGGCGCACGGCGACGCCGTTCAGCACCTCCTGTCTGCGCTTACCGGCTGGCAGACCGAGCGCCACGTTGTAGTTGACGAGATGCGCCACAAGTGCCCCCGACGCATTGCCCAGCCGCACGTACGGGAAGACGCGCACGCCGCACGCCGCGTAAGGATCGGAAACCTGGAGGCTTCCCCACCCTTGCACCAGTTCCCCCAGGCGTCCGGACTCTAGGAAACGCTCCACCGCCACCGGGTAATCCACCGCCCGCACGAGATCATAGCGGCTGAACTTGCGCTGAGTCGTGCGCCCGATGCTCACGGCGATCTCGTACATGTCTTCCTTCGTGAGATGCCCCGTCGGCAGAAGTGCTTCAATAGCGGGCGCGCAGATGAGGCGACCGCCATCGTCGAGGACCCCGACCTGGCCGCGCATCCCGGCGCGCTCGACGAGCTTCGCCAACGGGCTTTTCGTTCGCGGGCGGGCGTCCGTATCGTGCGTGCCGACCTCTCCGATGAGCACGAGCGTGCCGCCCTTTCTCATGAACGACGCGAGCGCACGGCACTGCCGGTCGGACATGTACCGCACCGCCGGGATGATCGCCACGCGGTAGCCGCTCAGATACGCCTCGTCGGCGAGGTGCTCCTCCAGGAGGAAATCGAACGGGACCTGCTGAGCGTTCAGGTAATGGCTCACCCGGTTCACCAGGCGCACGTGCTCGCCGTTCTCCAGGTGCACGTCGTCGAGGCAGCAGGCCAGCCCCACCTTTGCCGCCGAGGTGTAGCCCTCAAACCACTCTGCGTAGTCAGCGAACAGGCGATTGTACGCGCCGCGAATCTCCGGAAATTGCGCGAGTCGCTGGATGAACGCGCTGCCCCCTGTGGCGGCGGCTTCGGCATGTGCGAGCGCGCAAGTGGCCGCATCGTCGGGCAGCGCGGCCATACATGCCGACCGCACCCCGTGCGCGAAGGCGAACTTGTAGCTGAACGCGAAGTCGAGATACACTCCCGGCACGACGCGACCAGGGTCGCTGTCGTCCTCCCAGAATAGGTAGTCGGTTTCCGGCGCCCACTGGCGGACGACGTGCCCGATCTCCTCGCGGAACTTGAGGTCCTCGTACTGCTGCATGTTGCCCCAGTTGGGCACGATGAGGAAATCACGACCGAGCACTTCGGCTCCCCACCGGCGAATGCGACCGAGGTTCACGCGCACCGAATCGCCCCAGAAACGCTTCGTCTCGGCCCAGAGGAGCCGGTCCGCCGGGCCTGCAATGCCCCAGTCGTCGAACGAGCAGCCGCCCCACTGCCGCTCCCTTGCTTCCGGCGAAAGACGGGCACACACCCACCGCCGGTATTCGTTGCCGCGCCCCCAGAGCCAGCCGTTCCCGGCCTCTGCGATGTGGGCGCGCTCCATGTCGTCCGTGCCGAACCACCGGATGCGTTCTTCGGGGCTGAGCGTCTCGGCGACGAACACGCGGAACAGAGGGTCTTCCTTGAGCCACGCAAAGCGGCTGCCCCTGTAGCCCAGGTGGATTTCCTCCGGCGAAGACCAGCCGAACTTCTCCCTCAACTGGCGCGGCGTGTGACGCCCTGTCATCCATTCTCTGAAGCTCTTCTCACACCACGTGCAGTAGCAATTGAGGTTGTTGTTATCCACGAACACGCCGTCGTAGCCGGACATCGCGATCATGCGCACGACGGCGCGTTGATACTGGTTGTAATGGGGGTTGTTCATGCACGGGGCGTAGCGGAATTGCCCCATCGGCGTGAACGCGGAATGGCGCTTCTCGTAGTTGAAGTGCAGGTCGCCGTCCCGTTCGCGGGCCAGCCAGTCAATCGGGTCGGCCTCCGGGCGCGGGCCGATGCCGAACCGCGTGTACTCGTCCCAGTGGTCGTAGAATTTCCATATCCCAAGCCGCGTTTCCGGGTTCCCGGATACGGTCTGGTTGCAGATGTACGGGATCACCCACCGCACCCCGGCCTCGTGCAGCATGGAAACCAACTTCCTCGCTTTTTCCAGCCGTTGAGCGACCTCTTCGGGCGAGGCTATCGCCGCAGTATCGCTCCCCTTCGGGAAGGCCGCCCCGGCGCTGCACGGCAACGGGGTCTCCATCGGACTGATGTGGAGGATGGTCGGCGGCGCAGGGCGCAACCGATCAAGCCCCGGATCGTCTCCGGTCAGGTAGTTCACGCCGCCGTGAACGTAGATCACGGGCAACGCGGTGATTGGGCGATGCATCGTGCTCTCCCTCTTGTGTAGAAACTGAGGTGAAAACGTGAACTCTGGACTCCGCCCTATTCTCCTTGCATGGCCGCACGCGCTTTGCGAAACGAGCCGTTCGGCTCACCTTGGCCTGAGGGCGCGTCCTGCTCTCGCGTGGGTATGAACGCCGTCGTCCACGACAAGCTGCCCGTTGACGATGACGAAGCTGATGCCGCGTGGGTATTGCTTGGGGTTCTCGAACGTCGCCGTATCCTGAATCGTCGCCGGATCGAACACGACCACATCCGCCGCAAGCCCCCGCTTGAGGAGACCCCGGTCGCCAAGGCCGATCCGCGCCGCCGGTGCGGCGGTCATCTTGCGGATCGCCTCCTCCCACGAAAGCACACCGAGTTCCCGCACATAGCGCGCCAGGTACCGTGCGTGACACCCCCACGCGCGCGGATGAGGTCGTTCGCCGACCATGATCGCGTCGGAGGCGACCATGTGCGCCGGATGCCGCATGATGGCCTGCACCGCCGCCTCGAAGCCGAAGAACGAGACGCACCCGACCTCGCCCTCCTCGGCGATCAGGAGCTCCGCGACGAAATCAAAGGGCTTCATCCCGGCCTGCCGCGCCGCCGCATCTATCCTCATGCCGACCCATTGACTGTTTGCGTGCGTTCTCACGCCGCTTACCTGCACCTTCGACCAATCCACCGGCACGCCGTGCGAGCCGTCGCAGCCGATGTCCTCAACTTCGCGGCGGATGCGCTCGCGCCCGGCGGGGTCCCTGAGCGTTTCCGCGAACTCTTCCGGAGAAAGCCTCTGCGACCAGCCGGGAAAGAACCCGCGCAGGAAGGTCGAACCCGCGACGTACGGATACGAGTCAACGGTCGTATCCATCCCTTCGCTGCGCGTCCGGTCAATGATCTCCAGGTAGGAAGCGACGCGGTGCTCGTTGAGGGGAAAGACCACCTGGTGGTGCGTGAGATGGAGCGCGACCTCCGCCCTGCGGGCGATGCTGACCGCCTCGTCCATCGCTTCCGAGACGCCCGCGCCGTAGCTGCGGAGGTGGGGCATGAAGACGCCGCCGTATGCCGCCGCCACGCGGCAGAGTTCGACGATCTCCTCCGCCGAGGCGAAGCTCATCGGCGCATAGGTCAGCCCGGTGGAGAAGCCGACTGCGCCGTCGCGCATCCCTTCGGCCACCAACTCGCGCATCCGCCGCATCTCAGCTTCCGTCGGCGGGCGCTCCTCGGCGCCGCCCATCGCGAGCACGCGCACCGGGCCGTGCGGCAGGAGGTACGCGACGTTCACGGACGTTTTCCCGTCGAAGCGGGCGAGGAAATCGCCGACGCTCCGCCAGTCGTACGAAAGCCCCGGCGGGTCGCCGTTGATCGCCCGGATGTGTGCGCGGAAGTAGGCGAGCGTCTCGGCGTTCACTGGGGCGTAGGAAAGCCCGTCCTGCCCGATCACGTCGGTTGTCACGCCCTGCATGACTCTCGGCGCGGCGTCGGGCTGGGCGAGGTGCGCGAGGTCGGCGTGGGTGTGCAGGTCAACAAAGCCGGGGCAGACGATCCGGCCTTCGGCGTTGATGACGCGGCGGGCAGGTGCGTCGCCGAGGTTTCCGAGCGCGGCGATCCGGTCACCGATGATGCCCACGTCGGCGCGGAACCATGGGCTGCCGCTCCCGTCAACGACGCGCCCCCGGCGGATGAGGATGTCGTAACCGTTCACGGCACGCCCCGGATGCGGATGGTGATGTCGAACTGCGGTGCGATGGAATTGTTGCCTGTGTACGGTAAGGCGCTTTTCTGAAGAACCAACAGGTTCTCGAACCAACAGGTTCTCAAACTGCGCGCCACCGAGAGGGCGGAGGTGCTCTTCTTCGACCTCGGATGAGGCGGTGTGGCCGGAGGCGGACGGAACTCCGGGTGTGCTGAGGCATGTTCCCTGTGGCACACGATACCTTGCGACCGGCTTCCCTTTCCGTTTGCCGTGCAATAGCTTACGTTAAGGGGAGCCTTTGAAGCTCGCACCGCATGTGCGTGCGAAATCATCCGCCATCGGTGCTCTGTACATCCATATTTCCTCCCGGAGGGTATGACCATGAGCGAACCGGTAATCGCCGACAAGAAACCGGCGGTCCTGGAGCTTGAACCCGGCACGTACGCCTGGTGTCGCTGCGGGCGCTCGAAGAAACAGCCGTTCTGCGATGGCTCGCACCGGACCACCGAATTCAGGCCCGTCGTGCTCAAGCTGGAAGAGAAGAAGAAGGTCGCGCTTTGCCAGTGCAAGCGCACCAAGAACCCGCCCTATTGCGACGGGACGCACAAGACGCTTGCGTGAGAGCCATGCAAAACGCTGCCGACGTAGATGGGGAGGGCCTCTCGCCGAGGGAGGCCCTTTTTGTTCGTCAGGGTGAGCGCGGAAGAAGGGGAAAGTCCGGAAAGAGAGAAGAAAATGCCAGACGTACGAGAATATCGGAAGCCGGAATACGACGTGGATCGGGTCTTCATCGAACGATGGTCGCGGCGAGCGATGTCCGGCGAGGAGATGAGCCGGGAGGAGCTATTCTCCCTCTTCGAGGCGGCGAAATGGGCGCCTTCGTCGTTCAATAACCAGCCCTGGCGATTCCTCTATGCGCAGAGGAATACCGAACACTGGGACCGCTTCTTCGATCTGCTCGCGGAGGGCAACAAGGTATGGGCCGCGAAGGCCGCCGCGCTTGTCCTCCTTGTCTCGAAGAAGACCTCTGACCGGGACGGCAAGCCCTCGCGGACGCATTCGTTCGACGCGGGCGCGGCGTGGATAAGCCTTGCGCTTCAGGGGACGATGAGGGGGTTGGTCGTCCATGCGATGGGAGGCTTCAACGCGAACAAGGCGCAGCAGGTCATGCGCGTGCCGGAGGAATACGCGGTTGAGGTGATGATCGCCGTGGGCAAGCCGGGGAACAAGGATGATCTCCCCGACCCCTTGCGGGAAAGAGAGAAGCCCTCCGGTCGGAAGAGCCTCGCGGAGATCGTCATGGAGGGTGCGTTTCGGAGATGATGCGGCGCGTTCGACGGAACACCAGATATCTATGCTTTTCGGTGAGGAATTGTGCTTATCGGGACGTAGGGGCGCATGGCCATGCGCCCCTACAAGATATTGTTTCGACGCGCCTTGTAGGGGCGACTCGCGAGTCGCCCCCGTAGTCCGTGATGAAGTGGTATTATCTGGAACCCGTAATCAGCCTGCCGGAGCGGTTCTGCGGGCGGGTCATGGACACTCTCCGGAACGGCTCGTGCGGAGAACTGAACGATCCGAAACTTGATGTCTCAATACGCACGTAATATCTTTCAAAATAATGACATCCCACGTCTGCCAGGAGGGCAAAGGAGGGGCGAAATCCTCGTCGGATTTGACAATTGGCGATTTCATGCTACGTTTGTGATAAGTGAGAGCTATTGTTTATACTTGTGTGACAGATGAGTACTGATTCTCGTCACAGGGCGGAGGGGATATATGCGCGTGCAGCCACTGAATCCTGCGGTTGGGGCTGCCTACTGGCAGGGGGAAGCGGTCGGGGATTCCATACTGCTCGGCGGCTTCTCAGAGGTGAACAAGTGGATCGCTCTCCGGGGGTGGGCCTACCCGCACACCCTGATCTTGCCGGAAGCCGTTCAGCACCGACAGGTTCCGCAGCTTGTCCCTGAGTTTCTCTTCTACGGGTTCATCTTCAGAGAAGGCAATTTCGACTTCGCCCGGAAGCGGGTGGTGCGCCGTCTGCGGCTCGTGGGGACGCCCAGGCAATTGGAGCGCGTGCGGGACATCCTAGCGGTGAGCTACCTCGGCACCGCGCCGGAGGTGCTTGCCCGCATCCGCCCGAACGACGACATCCGGCCCCACCTTGAACGCGAAGGGGCCTACTTCGCCCTCAAGGATGACCGGGGGCGGATCATCCCTCTCGAAGAGTACATCGAGCTTATCCCCTGGGGCGAGGACGGCACGGTCACGCTTGACAAAAGCGTTGCCGTCGCCAGAGCCGATGAGGGTGCGTACGAGGTGCGCGCCGAGGGCGAGACGGCTCCCGTGAAGCTTGCGTACGACGGCGATCAACCGCCCGTCTGGCAGGT
>Ga0172366_10001847_pt1 | contig 16526 bp, 14 predicted proteins | sample LakKivSesite69cm_FD_114533 | JGI IMG/M metagenome (GOLD analysis project Ga0172366, IMG submission 114533) | Sediment microbial communities from Lake Kivu, Rwanda - Sediment site 69cm | ecosystem: Environmental > Aquatic > Freshwater > Lake > Sediment | place: Rwanda: Western Province, Lake... | reverse complement strand
TTTGACCTCACGCCCGCGATGTATGCTACCGTCGTGAGCGATTTGAACGCCTGGATGATCCGTCCGAGAGACCTGGGTCGTGTCCCAGTAGGGTGCGCATAGGGGCGAACACGAGGTTCGCCCCTACCGGCACACGTGGCGTCGGTCGGCGTATCGTAGGGGCGATCCTCGTGATCGCCCCGTTCATAACCGCTCATGCCTTCATCACCCCCGCTATCGGCGCACCGGTTCGCGTCGTCATCTGTCATGACGATGATGCCATGGAGGTGATTCGGCATTACGACGAACACGTCGAGCCTGACCCGCGGAAATCGCCCCGGCAATGCGCTCCACATGGATTCCACCATGGCGCCGGCGTCATTCAACCGCACCGCACCGTCAGCTATGTCCCCGAACAGGCATTCCCGCCCGCGTGCCACCATCGTCACGAAATACGCTCCCGGCTGCGCGTAATCGTATGTCGGCAGGCGGATGGAACGGCGGTGGTGCTTGAAACGGTCGTAAGGCATGGCCCGTCCTCACCCGCGTAGGAGGCAACCGACCAGAGTATATTTCGGAATGCCGATGTGAGTGCACATATTTGTTAACCTTATGTCGAAACCACGCCTCGTAGGGGCGAATCTCGTATTCGCCCCTGTACCTGGGCGATCACAAGGATCGCCTCTACGTCAATCCCGACTTACCAGACCCACAGCACGACGCCGATGCTGAAGCCAGCCCCGGCCACGCCGTAGAGAATGTTGCGCTTCGAGGCCGCGCGGTCGCCGCGCTTCTCGGCGTCGTCGAGGACCTGCCGCCAGTAGTTCACCTCCGCGCTCGTGTACGCCTGCCTGTACTTCTCGTAGGCGGCGTTCCGCTCGTCGTACGCGCTCTTCGCATCCCGGTCGAACTTGTACGCGACGCCCGCCGACACGAGCGCGATCCCCAGCGAGGTCCACCGGAACCCGGCCCTGATCCGTGCGTTCCGCGCGCGGATGACCTCAGGATGCCAGGGCAGGTTCGCGCTGACCGTCGCCGTCTCGTCGCGCCGCACCTCCACCGTCTCCTCGTACGGGGCGCGCCGGGCCATCGTCACCTGCACGCGGTAGCGCCCCGGCTCGACCCGGTCCTTCCAGAGCGGCGTCGTGCCGGAGATGCCCGGCGGCGTGGAACTCACTGTCGCGCCGGAAGGGGTCGAGTTGACCTGCACGCGACCGAAGAGAAAAAGGAGCGTGCCGCGCACGGTTGCTACCTGCCCCTGCGCGATCCTCACCGTCTGCACGAGCGAATCGTGGTCGGCAAGTGTCGCGGCGATCCGATACTCCCCGGTTGCCAGAGCCAGACGCCGGTTTCCCGTCTCAAGGCGATAATCGTTCACGCGGACAAGCGCGCTCGCAGGCTCTATCCGTATGTCGAGGTATCCGCACGGCTGGAGCGTCACCGAGACCTCCGCCCGCTTGTCGAACTCCACGACGACCTGCTCTTCCCAGGGCAGATAGTCGGTTATCGTCACGCGAACCCTGTGCGTCCCCGACGCGATCTCGCGGACGAGCACCGGCGTGTTCCCCTGCGGCCTACCGTCTACGCTCACCTCTGCGCCGGGGACAGCGCTCTCGATGAAGAGGCTGCCGGAGCCGGGGCGGAGCGTCAGGGAGACCTTCACGAGGTCGTCGCGCACCACCGTGACGCGCTCCTCGGCGATGAGATTCTCCTTCACGAGACGGACGATGTGCTCACCGGCGGGCAACTGCCTCAGCGTCGCCGGGGTCACCTCGCGGCGGGGACGGCCATTGAGGATGATCTGCGCGCCGGGCGGGGTGGATTCGATGAACACCATGCCGACGCCTTCGCCGCGCGGGAGAGGCGTCGTCACCACCGCCGCCGTCCCTGCAAGCTCCGCCGCCACCTCTGCGATGCTCCGCGTGAGCACCTCTTCCAGCGAACAGCGGCAATCCTTCACGGCGGTGCGTTCAATCGCGCCGGTCTCCACGTTGATGATCCGCAGGCTGATCGTGTAGACCTCGCCCACGCGGCCCACGCTCCCCGCGACCATCTTCTGCGTGCCAAGCAGTTGGCCCACTTCCACCACGCACTCCGTCGCCACGCAGCCGGATTGCTGGAAGCCCTGCTCCCGCAGGATTTCTTCCATTCGCTGCCGTTCGATGACGAGGAATTGCCCAGTGTTGAAGAGTTCGATCCTGAGCCGGTCGGAAAGCAGGCGCAGTTCGGCGGCGGGCACGTTCTCGCTGGTGAGGTCGAGCACGCCGACGCGGGGAAGCTCTTGCCTCTGGGCGTGCGCGGTGCGTGCGAAGAAGCAGGCGAGGAAAAGCAAAGCCACTCGGTGCAGCATGTCCACCTCCTCCGGTGCATGAGGGCAGGACGAGCGGGCAACGGTACGAAGTTAGTGACGGGATCGGCGTAAGGCAATCTGAAGACAAAAGCTTGCTGGCATGACCCAGAGGGTCACGTCCATACGGGCTACCCCGTTTAATAACGTCCGAATTCCTTGTACGCTTCGAGCAGCGTGAGGACGTTCCGCACGGGCACGTCAGCCTGGATGTTGTGGGAGGTGCAGAGGATGTACCCGCCGCCGGACGCTAATGCTTCGACTTTCTCTCTCACCTCGCTTCGCACCTCGTCCGGGCTGCCGAAGGGGAGGGTTCGCTGGATGGAGATCCCTCCGTGAAAGGCAAGCCGACCGCCGAACTGGGCTTTCAGGACGCGGGGGTCCATGTCGGCGGCCTCCGGCTGGAGCGACTGGAGCACATCCAGCCCGCGCTCGACGAGCAACCCGACAAGCCGCCGGACCGACCCGCAGGTGTGGTGCATGACGCGCACGCCGTGAGACCGGGCGATCCCTGCGTATTCGGCGAACCCGTCGCCGAGGAACTCGACCCACATGGCCGGTGAGACGAGAGGACCCTGCTGCGAGCCGAAGTCGTCCCCGGTGAGCAGGATGTCGAGCTTGCCCTGCGCCGCCTCGAAGATGCGCTCGGCGTACGCCGCGTAGAAGGCCCGAATCTTCGAGAAGATGGCATGTGCGAGCGCCGGATTCTCGGCCATGTCGAGGAGGATTTGTTCGACGCCACGCAGATACATGGCGGGCTTCAACTGGGCGAGCCGGTTCAGGCGGTCGCCCATGAACACCACCATGCGCCCCTGGCTCTGGATGCGCTCGCACTGCGCGGCGATGACGCGGTAGTCGAACCAATCCGGCGACGGCCAATGCGCATACTCGTTGATCTCGTCAACCGTGCCCACGCCCGCCAGAGGGGATTCGACGACCTCCTTGTAGACCTCCTCTCCCTCTCCCGTACGAACGGTAACCGCTTTCCGGCGCACGCCCCAGAGGTCGTTCTCGGAGCCGTCAGGGAACCGGCGGAGCGGAGGCCCGACATAGCGCGGCCCTTCGATGTAGCGCAGGTCAACGTCGTGGGCGTCGAGGAACTCCTCCGCCGATACGTGCAGCGCGGCTTCGAGCTTATGCCGGAAGCCCTCCGAAATCCACACGTCAATCGGCACGCGGTCAGGTTCCTCGAACGCCAGTGCTCGGAAAGTGCGCTCTCGTGAGTCCATCATTCCTCCCGCAAGGTATGCGCCGTCGAAGCGGCTCAGTGCGCGGAAAGACCGCAGTACGATACGCAATGAACCCACCCGGACACCTCCGGTGCAAGGGGTTCATCGCCCGGCGAACTCACGGAGTTCGGCGAACTCGCAGAGTTCAGCGAAGTCGTGGACTTCGAGGCGCGACCCCGCATTGACGAGTCCGCCGGAATTGCGGATGTTGCGTAAGGCTCTCTTCCGGGAAAGCCGTCCGTTAAAGGCCATGTAAGGCTATTCTTAACTCTCCGTCAGCGCCACCAAGGAGCGACCTCATGCCGAAGCACCCGAACGTCCTGTTCTTGCTGAGCGACGAGCACAGCCATCGCTTCTTCAGCCACCTCGATCCCTCGCAGGAAGGCGAGCCGGTGCGCACGCCCTCGTTCGATGCGCTGGCGAACTCATCGGCGGTGTTCGCTCAGACATACTGTCAGATGCCGCTCTGCACGCCTTCACGGATATGCCTGCTCACGGGCCGCGATCAGGCGAGCGCGAGCGCATGGACCAACGGCAGTTGGCTGCGACCGGACCTGCCCACCCTGCCGGGCGTATTCGCCGAGGCGGGATACACCACCTGTCTGGTCGGGAAGATGCACTTCGGCGGCGACCGGCAATTCAACGGCTTCCAGCATCGCCCGTACGGCGACCTCACGGGGCACGCAGGACATCAGCACGACCCGCTCAACCCGGAGAAGGGTCGCGGTCTGAGCGGGATGCGTCGGCGCACGGCGAACGCGGGCATCACGGAGATACCCGAAAGCCTGCTGCAAGAACAGGTGGTGATGCGCGAGACCATCGCCTGGCTCCGCGAACACCGTCACCGCCGACCCGGCACGCCATGGTTCGTCTGCGCGTCGTTCAGTCGCCCGCATTTCCCGCTCACCGCGCCGAGGAGGTGCTTCGAACGCTACTGGCCGCACGGGGTGACGCCGCCGAAGGTCGGGCGGTCCGGCGATACGGTGGATCATCCCATGACGACGGGCATGGCGCGGGGATTTCAGGTGGAGGCGATTGACGAAGAGGAAATGATGCGCGCACGGGCGGCGTACTTCGCCTGCGTGGAGTACCTCGACGAGGTGATCGGCGACCTGCTTGCAGTGCTGGCCCGCGACGGATTGCTCGAAGAGGCGATCATCGTGTACACGTCCGATCACGGTGAGATGGCGGGCGAGCATGGGCTGTGGTGGAAGAACTCGTGGCATGAGGGCAGCTCACGCGTCCCCTGGTTCGTGCAGATGCCGGAGCATCGGACCGGAATGCTTCCCGCCCGGCGATTCGAGACGCCGGTCAGTCTGGCGGACTTGTTCCCGACGCTCTGCGCCCTCGCTGGCCTCGCGCCGCCGGAAACGCTCGATGGCATGGACCTCTCCGAGGCGATCCGCGACGGGCGCGAGCCGGTCAGACGCGGTCCCGTAGTCTGCGACGCTCTGGAACCGCGCTGGGGGCCGGGGACCGAGTTCCGGATGGTGCGCCACGGACGATACAAGTACGTGGGCTTCCGCAGTGCACTGCCGTTGCTCTTCGACCTCGTAGCCGACCCGTTTGAGCAGAAGAACCTCGCCGTTGGCCACGTGCCGCCTGAGATGGCGACGGTGCGTGATCGCCTCGCGGGATTCGTGGCCGACAGCGTGGACTTCGACGTCGTTGAGCGGCAACGCGAAGAGGATCGCGCCAGGACGAAGGCCCATGCCCTGCGCATTAATCCGGGCACGGGCAACGCCTACCTCATGCCCGACGGCAGGCTTGTAGACGCCGACACTACGCTCTATTGCCCCCAGGTGCTCTCCGAGAACCCTTCGGGGGTCTTCGCGGATTGGCCAGACGGCGAGGAAACGCGCGCGTGAGCACGCCAAGGGGTGGGTGAAAAGCCACAGCCCCGGCGTAGGGGGGGGAGCTACGCCGAGGCCATGACAGCCCTGATTGTAGACAGCATTGCTCACTCAATCAGGGGGATCGAATACGCTTTGCTCGAAACCCGTTCCTTGTCGCTCATCCAGGACACGGAGAGGTGGGTTGGCAGGATCACCGTGGCGGTCGTGCCGAAGCCGAACATGGATTCTATGACCAGCGTGCCGTTCGATGCCCTCAAAAGGTCGCGGCAGAGGAGCATCCCCAGGCCAGTCCCGCAATTCTGCTGCTTTGTGGTGATCTGCTCGTGGAAAAGCAGCCGGAGCAACTCCGGGGTGATGCCGGGGCCGCGATCCCGTATCCGGATCATGATGGCCGGTGTGCCGTGCGGCCACTGACGGGACCATTCGTCCTGGGAAGTCGTGGAAGCCACGAAGGGTCCCCATGAAGGCGCGGGCGGACCGTCTGGTTCCAGGGACACGCTCACCGTCATCTCCGGAGTGGGCTTCGTCGCGTCGCACGCGTTGATGAGCAGGTTCAGCAGCACCTCCTCCAGATCGGTGGAGGGGATGTGCGCCGGGGGAAGCCCGTCGGGGATTTCCGTGTTCACGACCGGCCGGGGTCGCTGAGACATCAGGAGGAACTCCCGGACCTGCGCGAGCGATTGCGCCAGGTCCGCCGTCTTCTGGGAGTGCTCCGGCGTACGCGCGATGGAAAGCACGCAGTTCATCACCGCACTGAGGCGGCCAATCGCCTGCAAAAGGCCTTTCAAACGACGATCCTCGGTGGCCGTCGAGTCGCGGGCGATGAGCTCCGCATAGCCTTTGATCACGGTCAGTGGGTTGCGCATCTCGTGCATGATCGTCGCCGTCGTACGACCGATCAGCTCCATACGCTGCTCCCGGCGAAGGTGCTCAAGCGTCGCCGGAGAGCGATGGTTCACGTCGCAGACCTCCGGCGCGCCCACTGCTGCCTCATGCCACTCCAAGACATCTGACTCACCACTGGACAACACGGCTAGCTCACCTTCCTTCTCCATGGCCTCGCAGGCGCGCCAAATCCTTCTCTGTCGCCTGTAGGTCGCTGAGCGCCTGGACCTGATCGAAGTACTTCCGCGCTTCCTCGAGCGCCTTGATCGCTTCATCGGTGTGTCCCAATCGTTCGTACCCCAGCCCCATTGCACGGTATGTCTCTGCGATCTCCAGGGGCGCCCCAGCTTCCTTGGTGATCGTCAGACTCTGGGTGAACATCTCCGCAGAGGTGATCTCGTCGTGACGCAAGGCGAAGATGCTTCCCAAGACGCGGTATGCCTCCGCCTCGCCGAGGCGATTCTGAGAGGACCTGAAGATGTTCAGCGCACGACCGCAGGACACCGCAGCCATGTCTATGTCGCAGAACTCCAGGTACATCTCGGCCTTATTGAGGTGGAGGGTGCCTAGGATGGTGACGATGCTGTGCTTGCGCGCCAGGTGCAGCGCTCGCTCGTAGTAATCCCCCGCAGTCCGCCACTCGCCCCGGTCGGCGTAGGCCATGCCGAGGTTGTGGTATGCCTGAGCCACCATCGGTTCGCGCCGAGCTTGTTCTGCCAGAGGAATGCATCGCTGGTAGTGCGCAATCGCGCTCTCCAGATCGCCCCGGACGTTGGCGATGATCCCCATGTTGTTCGTCAGGTTGATGATGAGAGACGTGTGGTTCAGTTCCTCCGCCATCTCCAGCGCCTCGTTGTAGCGCGCTTCTGCCTGGGCGAGGTCGCCCTGGTGGTAGTGGAGCGAACCGATGTCGCAGAGCGTCTCCGCGCTGCCCCTCCGGTCGTCAATGCGCTGGTAGATCTCGTAGCTCTCGCGGAAGTGTGCGGATGCCTCTTCCCACCGAGTCATTCGCATCATCACACGGCCCATCCGCCGGAGGCATCCGGCGATGAGCGCGTCATCGTTCATTTCCCGCGCAAGGCTCAGCGCACGGGTGTACGCATCGTATGCGTTCGCGTTATCTCCCAATCGCTCATACGTCTTTCCCAGCCCCAGAACCGCCTGCCCCATGAGGGCTTTCTGCTCTTTCGGCAGACCAATCTCCTCGAAGACGCGCAACACCATCGACGCGTAATGGGGCAGATTCTCGCTTTCTACTGCGCTTGCCACCTCGGCGAGAAGCTCTTCCACTCTCGCTTCGATGAGGGCGGCACGCAGCTTCGGATCATGCTCTTTGCGCGAAGCCTCCGCTGCTGCCCGCAGGGCTTCTAACGCACTATGCAGTCGTGCTGGCTGTAGCATCTTCTCCTCCATAAAGGAGATGCACGTTGGCGTGAATAATGGATATCAAGCCTCCGCTACCTCCTTCATTCCTCGCTCCCAACAGCATACTGAGAGAAGTGCTCCAGAGAAGCACGCACGGTCATGGTCGCATGATCTGAGCTGCCCCCAGGCATAAGCTCCCACGCCTTTATCTTCTCATTGTTGTAATAGACCCGGAGAGATGACTCGTTGACTTTGCTCAGGTCGGCGCCGCGATAGGAGAGCACCACCTTGGTCGGACGGTTGAACCGAAGACCTTCCGGGCCAAACTCGACCAGGACCGGCCCCGTCGTACTCACCCTCATCGTCACTATCACCCACTTCTGCGGAAGGGCGTTTGCGGGCGCGATGAAGTAGGAATAGCCGATCTGATCGTTGCCAACCCTCAACGTGTCCGGGCGATCATTGCGCATCAGCTTGGACCCCTCGATCCACTGGTCGGCGGCTGTGATCTTACCGCGTGCTGGCCTTTGCACGATGAGCACCGGCGACGATGACGATGACGATGGTTCGACCACCATCGGGCTGTCCGAACAACCCGACACGAACGAGATCGCCGCTACCGCCATTGCAAGGGTTGCAGCACGCATTTTCCGGCGTTGAAGTACCATGTTTCTCCTCCTGCCCCCAAGCGAGATACCGTCTACCCACGGGCTTACGCAACTCTCCCCATGTTGCTGACCATCCCTCAGAACCTACGGAGACAGCGCCTATATGTCCGCGAAAACACGCAGGCGACCTGCATGTTCGGCCACGGAACAAGGTGGCGTACTCATGCGCCTTGTCGCCCTGCCACTGAAGTGAAAGTGGCGGGCTATGTACAGCCGAGCGAGCCGAAGCCTGCTGACAGGCTCCCGAAAAATCGGAGATGGTCAATCCCCATGTTTCTAGACTCCAAGAACCGTGCCACTCACCAGGTCTTCAGCGTCATGACTGTCGTAACGTACTTTTCATATTACAACTTCGCTTGGCGCCGCGTTCTTCCCTGATGAGAGTTCCGCGTGCCCGCGTGCGGTGAGGGGAGGGCATTTCACCCACAAGAGGCTCTCACCCGCCGCCTAAGTGGGGCTTTTCACCTGCTTTAAGGGTCCCTTGAGGCCGAACTTCTTCATCCGGTAGCGCACGGTATCCCGGCTGACAAAGAGGAGCCGTGCGGTCTTGGAGATGTTGTATGAGGTGGCCTGAAGCGCCGCCTCAAGCACCGCTCGTTCGACCGCCTCAAGAGACAACCCCCAGGGCGGGATCGTGACCTTGATCGCGCCCGAGGGGTCAATGGACAACGCTGAAGTGCCCGTCGCGGGCTTCTCGACGGCAGGTCGGCCTTCGAGGACGAGCGCGTCCTGATCAATCCATGCGCTGTCGTGGAAGACGACCGCCCGCTCGATGATGTTCTTCAATTCCCGCACGTTGCCCGGCCAGGTGTGTTCGAGCAGCATCAGCGCGGCCTGACCGGTCAACCCGGACACCGCGCGGTTGTACTCCGCCGCATACTCTCGCGCATAGTAGTGAGCCAACATGATGACGTCCGCGCCACGCTCGCGCAGATCGGGCAGGTGGATGGGAAATACGTTGAGGCGATAGTAGAGGTCGCTCCGGAATTCCCCTGCGCTGATGGCCTCTTCGAGGTTCCGGCTCGTTGCGGCGATGAAGCGGGCGCGGCTTGTCTTCTCTTCCGTCCCACCGACGCGGCGGAAGGTGCGCTGCTCGATGACCTTGAGGAGCGCCATCTGGAGCTTCTCCGTGATGTGGCCCACTTCGTCCAGGAAGAGCGTCCCGTCGCTGGCAGTCTCGATCAGCCCCTGACGCGCCGTGTACGCGTCGGTGTACGCGCCACGTTCGCGCCCGAAAAGCTCGCTCTCCAGGAGTGTATCGGGCAGCGCGGTGCAATTGACCTCCACGAACGGCTTGCCTGCGCGGGCGCCGAGATCGTGAATCCCCCGCGCAATGACCTGTTTCCCCGTGCCACTCGCCCCGCGAATGAGGACCGTCGCCCGGTCGTGTTCGACGACGCGCATGAGCGCACTTCGCACGCCTTCCATCGCCCGGCTGATCCCGACAAGCGCAGAGAAAACGGGCAGCACAAACGGCCGACCGCTCCGCGAAACGTATTCGGGGATCAGCGTCTTTTCCACCCATTCGGCGAGCTGTGCCTGGCGCTGCCCCTCGGTGTGCCGGGAAGCATATTGCGCTTCCCCCATCCAGAGCGGAACATGGACGAACGGCGTCATGAAGACCGCGACGCCGCAGAAATTCACCGCAGCCAGATGTCTGAGGAACGCCGCTACCTCCCCTCTGAGGTCGCGGGCATCAACCAGCAACACCGCCGTCCCCGGAAGCGCGCCTAACGCGTGAAGAGGCGGCACCGAGCGAAGCGGTGATCTGCCGTCGGGCTTGAGCACCGATTCGGTGATGACCTGCACGTCCCCCATCTCCTGAAAACCTCCGGAGGGGTTTCCCGGTGTGGGGCTTGTGGTGGAACGCCTACCCATCAGAGACTCCGTCGGGAGACCTCGGCGAGCATCCCCGCTTCCGCGCTCGTTGCCTTTGCAAGGCACGTTCGCGGCGTACTATAATAACTATCTGACAATATGAATATACTCTTTAAAGCGTGCTGGACACCCCACTCGGACCACAATCGCGCTCTCTGCGCGGCAAATAATCCGTTCTCCTTTCCCGGCAGCGAGGCACGCCGTCGCCTTGACCCGGAGAACACGGGCGCTTGAGATTTTCCGCCGGATGTGCGATACTATTTCATGGCGCCTGATGCGCTCCGGAGTTCGCGCAGGCGTCGCAAGGGTTAGCAGGAAGCGTCGCTTCTCGCTCCATGTCACTATCCCAACTTCCCGCGAAATCACACTGAACGTGAACTCGTGCGAAAGGTGCGTCGTGCAAAAGGGGGAACCCAGCCTTGAAGCTCGTGATCTTTGAAGATGGCAGCGTCGAGCGTCTCCATCCTCTCACGTTGACCCGGCCTGCGGCGGAGCTTCGCTGCGGGATGACAAGCCTGGCCGAGAAGATAGCACGCGCTGCCGGGCTGCCGGTGAGCGGGTATTTCGTCCGAGAGTACCTCGCCGACACGTTCGCGCAGAGAGTCAGCGACGTTGCCGTGAACAATGCCGAAGTGCTCAAGCGCGACGATCTCCTCCTCGTGAACGCCCGCGTCCTGGCGATAGGGTTGACTATCGAGACGGGCGGCGCGGAGAGGGCCGTGTGGGTGGCCGAGCCGCCCAAAGGGTCCGGCCATCCGGATGTCGGCAGACAGCTTGCGTGGCTGCGCGTCTCGAAAGAGACGATGAAACCTCTTGCCGAGAAGCCTCTCTCTGAAATCGTCGCTCACCTGGCGGAGAAGCTCCCCGGCGAGGAGAAGGAAGTCATTCTCGCCGATTATCTCTGGAACCTGATCCACCACAACCCGGATGCCCTGAAAGAGGACTTCGCCTTGCTCGGCAAGAAGGGAGTGGAAGGACGGATGCACGAGCAGGCCGCCGTCGTCGGCGATGCGCGCAACCTCTGGATTGCTCCGGGCGCGGTGGTGCATCCGTTCGTGGCGATTGACGTCACCGGCGGGCCGGTCGTCATAGACGAGGGCGCGGAAGTGCATCCGCACACGCGCATCGAAGGCCCCGGCTACATCGGCAAGAAGACCATCCTCGTCGGCGGCAAGATACGCGAGGGCTGCTCCATCGGCCCGGTCTGCCGCGTCGGCGGCGAGGTCGAGGAGTCCATCATTCACGGCTACTCCAACAAATACCACGACGGCTTCCTCGGCCATGCGTACGTCGGCGAGTGGGTGAACCTGGGCGCGCTCACGACCAACAGCGACCTCAAGAACGACTACACCGGCGTCAAGGTCTACGTGTGCGGCAAGGTAGTGGACTCCGAGGATACGAAAGTGGGGTGTTTCATCGGCGACCACACGAAGACCTCTATCGGGACGCTGTTCAATACGGGCACGGTGGTGGGCTGTATGGTCAACTGCGTGGCACACGGCGGGCTTATGCCCAAGCACATCCCCAGTTGCGCGCTGGTGATCAAGGGAGCCATCACGCGGGGGCAGAAGTTCAGCGACATCATCACCACCGCCCGGACGGCCACAGGCAGGCGCAAGCACCAGTTGACGGAAGCGGACGTGGCGCTGCTTGAGCACGTGAGGAAGCTCACGCGCCCGGAACTCGTCGAGGCATCCAGACGAGATAGAGGGGCATTGGTGGGACAGGCGTAGAAATACGGAAAAAGCGGCATACGCACGTGAAGGAGGAACAGGATGACCGTTGAAGAGCGCGTGATCAATGTCACCGCAAAGGTCCTGCACATGGACCCCACAGAAATCACCCTCGACAAGAGCTTCACCGAAGACCTGGGCGCGCAATCGGTCCAGTCCATCGAGCTTGTGGCGGCGTTTGAAGAGGAGTTCGACATCGAGATGGACGAGGACGAAGCTCTTGCCGTAACCACAGTCGGCGGCGCGGTCAACTACATAAAGACGTACCTGGATAAGTAGACCACAGCGCGCCGCCTGTACGCAGCAGTGGACCCTCACGCAACCGGGAGGATACCATGTCGGACAAATGGCCCCTGAAAGAGGTGGAACAACCCGATTTATTGGAAGACATGTTCGACTACAGTCTTCCGCCGCTCATCAAGTTCGATGGACCGATCTGCGAAGAGATAGACGGCAAGCTGGTCAAGTTCGACCCCCAGGAAGCCGTGAAACGCGACCTGGTGATCACCGATACGACCTTCCGGGACGGACAGCAGGCCAGGCCGCCGTACACCGTCGAGCAGCAGGTGCACATCTACGACCTGCTCGCCAAGTTGGGCGGCCCCAACGGCGTCATCCGGCAGACCGAGTTCTTCCTGTACACCCAGAACGACCGGAATGCGCTCGACAAGTGCCGCGAGCTTGGACATCGCTTCCCTGAGATCACCGGCTGGATACGCGCCGACAAGGGCGATTTCCGGCTCGTCAAGGAGATGGGGCTGAAGGAGACCGGGATGCTCACCTCCTCTTCGGATTACCACATCTTCTTGAAGCTGAAGAAGGACCGCAAGAAGGCGTTGGAGGACTACCTGGCGGTGGTGGAGGCCGCATGGGAAGCCGGTGTGCGCCCGCGCTGCCACCTCGAAGACGTCACCCGTGCGAGCATAGACGGCTTCGTGCTGCCCTTCGTGACCGAACTTGTGAAGCGCTCCGAGCAGGTCCCAAGTCACCTCACGGCGAAGGTGCGGCTGTGCGACACGATGGGGTTCGGCGTCACCTACCCCGGCGCACGGCTGCCCCGGTCCGTCCCCAAGCTCGTCTATCGCATGGTCCACGACGCCGGTGTGCCGCCGGAGCGGTTGGAATGGCACGGCCACAACGATTTCCACAAGGTGCACATCAACGGCGCGACGGCGTGGCTCTACGGCTGCAATGCGCTCAACGCGACGCTCTTGGGCTTCGGCGAGCGGACGGGCAACCCGCCCCTGGAAGGCGCGATCATCGAGTACATCGCCCTCAAGGGCGGCCTGAACGGCATAGAGACCACCTACATCACCGAGATCGCCGACTACATGCGCTCTATCGGCGTGGAGATCGCGCCGAACTACCCGTTCGTCGGCAGGGACTTCGCCACCACAAGGGCGGGCATCCACGCGGGCGGCCTGCGCTCGGACGAACGCATCTACAACATCTTCGACACGAACGCGATCCTTGGCCGCAGCCCGCGAGTCGCCATCACGGATAAATCCGGCGCGCAGGGCGTCGCCCACTGGGTCAACGAATACCTGGGCCTGAAGGGCGAGGATCGCCTGAGCATCACCAAGGTGGCCAAGATCGCTCGCTGGGTCATGGACCAGTACGAGGTGGAGAAGCGGCTGACGGCCATCTCCGAGGGGGAAATGGAGGCGCAGGTCAAGGAGCACCTGCCGCAGTACGTCGAGAAGCTCAAGCGGAAATAGGTGCGTGTGAGCCGGGGTGTGCCCCTCGCCATGCTTGTGGCGATAGACAAAGAACCACCCCCCGGCGACGGCGAGCGCACGCCAGATCGTTTCGCGCCTTATCTCGTGCCGACCGTCACCATGAGGGTCTGCGGTTGGCCTTCCCGCAGGATGTGGATGGACGCCTGATGGCCGGGGCGGCACCGGCGTATCCAGTCGGCAAGGTCCGCGATGTACGATATCTGGAGCGTATCCACTCCCAGCAGCACGTCGCCCGCCTGAAAGCCCGCTTCGGCGGCGGGGCTGTCGCTGACGACGCTGCTCACGAAGAGCATCACCTGTCCGTCCCGGTGAACCTGAGGGCGCACAGAGATGCCGAGCCAGGGCCTGCCGCGCCGTGAGGAGAGGGAATCGAGCCTGTTGATGATCGGCAGCACCTGAAGGCTTGTCACCATGACAGCCGGAAGCGGCCGGTCGTCCTGATCGGTGCTCTGACTCGCCACCTCGCCGACGATCACCCCGCCCAGCGCGCCGCGACTATCGAACACGGGAGCGCCGCTGTAGCCGGGGGTCGCCGGGTTGCTCAGTTGCCAGAACCCGTCGCGTTCTCGCCTGCCCGCTACCGTCATCAGCGACGCCGACGGCCCGACGCCGAACGAATTCCCGACCACGAGAGCTAGGACATTGCCTTCCCAATCGGCGAAGCGCATCCGCAAAGGAGGGATTCCCGACAGGGTAGGGGCGTAAAGGACGGCAATGCGCAAGACGGGATCAATGCTGAAGAGCAGGGCTTCGTGCGAGCGCTTCTGGTGATCTATGACGGAAATCACAGGGGCGACGGTCGAGAAGTGCGTCACCACTCCGCTTGCCGTGAGGATGTACCCGGTTGAATCTATGATGAGGCCGGAGCCGATGTTGACGACGCCTCCCGCGGGAAACTGCGCGATCTGCTCCGGAAACGTGGCCTGCACCGTCACGACGTGAGGCGCAACGGAAGCCACGAGCGCCTTGATCTCGCTTTCCAGCTCCCTGAGTGCCGCCGCACCCGATGCCTGGGCACATAGGAACACCGCCACGAACATCCCCAGGGACTTCGTCACCGTATGCATGGCACCGACTCAGAAGGTGGAGCTTACCGGTTGAGCAGCAGCCGGAGGTGCGAGTTCTTTGGAACTCCTTGATGCGGTATCATTCGCAGTGGATTCGATAAGGTCTCCTTCGAGAGGGAGATGTTCCAGTACATAGCGAACGGACTGCTTCTGCGTGATCGAGTCCCTGCCTGCAACTGCCCGGTTCCGCAGCCTTTCCACGCTGGTTCCCGGCGTCCAGATCGCCCAGAGCACCGAGAAACAGATCACTGCCGCCGCCGTTCCTACCGCCGCCGACCACGCCATCTGCGGGGTGGGCCAGAGCACGTTCCGAACCCGGTGCATCCAGGCGCGTTCTCGCCGGACCTCTTCGAGCAGCATTCGCCTGATCGTGAAGCTGAAGGTATCCGGCAGACGTTTTCGCTCCAGCCTCGCCAGACGCTGCCGCACTTCCCGAACACGACGAAGCCCAGAGGCGCATTCCGCGCAGCCCTGCACATGCGCTTCGAACTCCCGTCGTAGCGTGGCGTGCACCTGTCCTTCCAGATAGTCGGAGAACAGGTTTCGAAAGTCGCTACAGGTCATGCTTTCGCCTCCCTCAGCCCGGTTCTCCCTATTTCCTTTGCCATGGGTATTGCCCTCCATACGATATGCCCAGGGTACGATGATCTCTTCTGGACTACCTGCATTTATTCCGCTTCCTCATGCTCGGACTCTTCTTCCCGCTTCCACAAGGCGCTGGCAAGCTCGCCCAGTTCTTCTTGCAGACGCAACCGACCGCGATTGATCCGCGATTTGACCGTGCCAAGGGGACATCCGATGATCTTGGCGATCTCATCGTAATCAAGCCCCTCGACATCGCGCAAGATGACAGCTTCACGATACCGATCCGGCAGACGCGCAAGCGCTTCTTCTATCTGCACCTCCGCGAGCGCGGTCTCCGTTGATCTGTCGGGACGGCTGCCGGGGTCGGGTAACTCCAGGGGAGCTCCTCGCTCATCCTGTGATCCGAGGGAGAGGAAACGCCAGCGCTTGCGGCGACGAAGCTCGCTCTTGGCGAGGTTGCCCGCGATGGTGTAAATCCACGTCGAGAACTTGGCGATTGCCTGAAAGCTGCCGCGATTTCGATACGCCCTCAAGAACGTATCCTGCACGATGTCTTCCGCAGTCTGCTGGTCCCCAACGAACCGGACGACGAAGTTGTACAGCCGATCCTTATAGCGGTTCACAATCACCTCGAAGGCGTTGAGATCACCCTCCAGCGATTGCTCCAGCAGCTCTTCGTCCGTGACCATCGCACCGCGCCCTGCGTGTCGCTCCGCCAGGAGTCGGACGCCCATCGGCACCTCCCTCGATGCTGGTTACTCCGCGCACCTGCGCATTCGATAGGACGTGTCAATCCAGTGTCGGTTCCATCCCCCGAACACACAGGAAGGACGAATTCTGCGAGAGCGAAGTCAAGCCATGGGGAGGAGCAGATAGGGCGATTGCATCAGCGGCGGGGAAGGGATTTGGTTTGGTAGGGGGAAGGGAAGGCCTGAAGGTAGTGGACGCAGGGAGGGGGGCTATCGCGATGGGTGCACCAAAGAGGGCGAGCCTCGGCGCGCATTTTTCGTCGTTGACCGATCCGCGCCGGGACTACCTTGTTCAGCACAAGTTGGTGGACATCCTCATGCTGACGATCTGCGCGGTAATCTGCGGGGCCGACGACTTCGTCAGCGTCGCGGACTACGGGAGGCTGAAAGAGAAGTGGCTGCGGCGGTTTCTGGAGTTGCCGAACGGCATCCCGTCGCACGACACG
>Ga0172366_10001846_pt1 | contig 16531 bp, 13 predicted proteins | sample LakKivSesite69cm_FD_114533 | JGI IMG/M metagenome (GOLD analysis project Ga0172366, IMG submission 114533) | Sediment microbial communities from Lake Kivu, Rwanda - Sediment site 69cm | ecosystem: Environmental > Aquatic > Freshwater > Lake > Sediment | place: Rwanda: Western Province, Lake... | reverse complement strand
TGGAAATTTTAAATATTTTATTAAATCTCTTCTGTAACCAAGTATAAGACCATTAGTCTCAATAACAAATTTGAAACTAACTTTTTCTTGAAAAACTAATTTAATTACTTCAATAAGATGTTTGAATGAAACTTCTCCTAGGATAGGCTCAGAGCCAGTAATCCTAAAAAGGCTAAAAGATTTTTCTTCTGCGATTCTTAATAGATTTGAAGCAACAGCTTCGGGAGAGAAAAATTTCCCAAATAGTTCAGGGTTTAGATTTCTGTCATAATTCCAGCAATATGCACATAAAAATGAGCACCCTATAGCATCAGCTGTGGCTATCCCACCATAATAAAGTGCAGGCCTAAACCTGTAATATAAACGGGAATTTCCTTTCATTACAATCTTTTCCACTTCTCTTGCTCTTTTTATAGGGTCAAATGGTAATTTCAACTCCATGTATAATCTTCTCCTAAAAGATGAATATTTCCTAAATTGACATTATTTAACCCCACTTTCTCTGCTTCGTTTTTACAATCTTGTGCATGTCTTTGGGATGTACGGGGAAGGTCTGGCATATAAAAATTTGGTGCAAATCCCAATAATGAATATGGAATAAATTGATCGAGTCCTGCTATAAATTTGGCTATATCAAAAACTTCTTTTCTATCAATATATCCAGGAACAAGTAAAGTACTTGCAATAAGAACTGGCGGGTCTTTTCTTTTTCTAATATACCTAGAAGCTAAGGCAAAATTCTCAAGAGTTCTTTTATTGGTTATACCACAAAGTGCGAGATTCAATCTTTCATCAAATGCCTTCAGATCAAACTTAACGCAACCTCCGGAAATAAGGGCCATTTCCATCAACTTTTCTAATAATTTAGGATGCATAGATCCGTTTGTTTCCCAGCAAATCCTTAGAATTGAGTTCTTTCTTGCTTCAATTGCACTTTTTGAAAATTCAATAGAAAAAGGAAGCTGAGGTGCTGGATCTCCGCCAAAATAACATATACATGAAGTTCGGTTATCAATAGCTCTTAATAACTTATTTACAGTTATTGAAGGAGGTCTATTTATCTGATCTCTATAATGCCAATTTTGGCAAAATAGACAATTAAAGGAACATCCTATAAAAAATATAGCTAAATTTTTATATCCATATTCTGGACCATCTTTGAAGGCAAATTTAGGAAAACCTGTGCCTGTCCCACCAGGGCATACCCAATTGGCCACACAATTAGTGGGAAGATTATCGTGATAAAAACTGAGGGAGGCTAGATTTTTTGTCGGACCTAAAATTTTACCATCTACATTTTTTCGCAAACCACAGTAGCCCTTCTCACCTTTTGCAATCTTACATTCATTTACGCATAATTCGCAACCTATGCCATTTGGGTCCTTAGGAGGTTCTAAGGGTAAGCCAAAATCTTTCCTTGTCTTTTTATGGACTTCTTTTATATGTTTTGAAACTCTTTTAAAATCTTTTCGGATACACTCCAAACATATACCCAAAGTTTCAGAGATAAGATTTGATTCTTTTTTACAATTTATACAAGTAGCCATATTTTTAAACCTCGTGGGACATTCAAATGTATAAATATTTAAGGAGGTAATTTTTGGTTAAAAACTACCTCCTTAAATTTAAATTTCGTTACCCGTTTTCACGAGTACAAGTTTATTTATTTTGCATATTCTACTGAACGAGTTTCTCTAATAACTATTACTTTAATTTGACCAGGATAATCTATATTTTTTTCTACCTTTTTTGAAATATCTCTCGATATTTTTTTTGCCATGTAATCATCTATTTCTTCTGGATTAACAATTATTCTTATTTCTCTACCTGCTTGTATTGCGTATGCTTTTTCAACTCCTTCAAAAGAATTGGCAATTTCTTCCAACTTTTCTAATCTTTTTATGTAAGTTTCTAACATTTCGCGTCTGGCTCCAGGACGAGAGGCAGATATTGCATCAGCAGATTGAATTAAAACAGCTTCAATAGTTTTTGGTTCAACATCTCCATGGTGAGCGGCAATAGCATTGATTACTTCAAGACATTCACCATTTTTTTTCGCAATTTCAGAACCAATTATAGCGTGAGGTCCTTCTATTTCATGGTTAATAGCTTTTCCAATATCATGAAGTAAGCCAGCTCTCTTAGCTAATTGTGAGTTTACGCCTAACTCTGACGCCATAATTTCGGAAAGATATGAAACTTCTTTTGAATGTTGCAAAACATTTTGTCCATAACTTGTACGATACTTTAACTTCCCTAATAAGTTAGTTAATTTTGGACTAATATTTTTGATGTTTGTATCAAAGATTACCTGTTCACCTTCTTCCTGGATATTGCTATTAACAATTTCTTTAGATTTTTCTACTATCTCTTCAATTCTTGCGGGTTGAATACGACCATCAATGATCAATTTTTCTAAAGCAATTCGTGCAATTTCCCTTCTTATAGGATCAAATCCAGAAATAATTACTGCTTCAGGGGTATCATCAACAATTAGGTCAACTCCAGTTAGCATTTCAAAGGTTCTAATATTTCTTCCTTCTCTTCCGATGATTCTTCCTTTCATATCTTCATTGGGTAATGGTACAAACGATGTTGTTGATTCTACAGTATGGTCTGCAGAATACCTCTGAATTGCAAGAGATATTATCTTTCTTGATTTTTTATCAGCTTCTACATTCGCTTGTTCTTCAATCTCTTTTATCATCTTACCGGTTTCATAAGTAAGCTCTTTTTCTAAATTATTTAAGAGTTCACTCTTTGCTTCTTCTACACTCATTTTAGAAATTTTTATCAACTCATTTTTCTTTTCTTGGTATAAATTTTTAATTTTCTGTATATTATTTTCTAATTCTTGCTCTTTGTAGTTTAATAATTTTTCTCTTTTCTCAAGAGATTCTATCTTTTGAACTAAGATATCACTTTTTTTAATCAAACGATCTTCAAGTCTTTGTAATTCATTTCTTTTTTCTATAATTTCAATATCAGTATCTCTTTTTATTTTATAAGATTCTTCTTTCGATTTCAAAATGGCTTCTTTTTTAAGCGACTCAGCTTCCCTATTTGCATTTTCTATAATACTTTTAGAGCTGATTTCGGCTGATGAAATTTTAGTTTTAGCAATATACTTAGTCAAGAGATATCCTATTATTATACCAATAAGAAAATTTAGAATAAAAAAATAGTATATTTTAATGTTATTTCACCTCCTATTATTCAATTTACAAGGTACATAAGTTTATTTTATGTTAATTTATTTTATAATCTTAATATAATTAAAAAATTATTTGTATTATCTAAGAGACCGTATTATACGAATAAGAGATTATAAAAAATTTAGAAAAAAAATTCTTAAAATATTTTAACCTTTATAATTTAAAAAGTCAAATAACAGTACTTCGTAAACAAGTATCGAGTATCAAGTATCGAGTTAAGAAAGTGAAAGAAAAGATAGAAAATGTTTACACTAATAAGTTTGTATCTCGTAAAAAAGATAGAAATCGAGAATCAGAATAAATTCGTATCGAGTATTTAGTAGGGGTTCGATTCATCGAACCCGTTTCGGGTCGGATAAATCCGACCCCTACATTAAAAATGCTTTAGGCAAATGAGTAATAAGATTAAACTTAAAATTATAAAAACAGGTGCTTATTACAGATTACTTATTACTTGTTACTGTATTTTTATTGTTTAGCTCATCGTAAATATTTTTCGAAATTTCTCTTGAGAAACCTCTTCTTAACAAAAAATTATATATTTTTTTAGGGTCTAAGGTAAAATTTCTTAACTTAGATGAAGCAATTTTTTTATTAATAAGATTTTTTGCTAAAGTCAGCTCGTCAATATCACTATATGTTTTATCTAAAACTTTCTGGATAATTTCCTGGTCGATTCCTTTTATTTTTAATTCCTGATTTAATCTATACCTTCCTATAGGTTTATTTTGTAATCTAGATTGGGACCAAGTAGTAGCAAATAATTCATCATTAATATATTCTTTATTTTCTAACCAGAGAATAATTTCAGGAGTAATATTTATAGAAAAACCCTTCATTTTTAGTTTTTTCAAAATTTCATATTTACTATAACTTCTACGGGTTAAAAGTCTTAAAGTATATTTTTTTCCTTTAATAATTTCATCTTCTAAAATAATCTTATTAATTTCATGATTAGATAAATCTTTGCCAACATAAAGATCTAATAAATCAATAGTAGTTTCATCAATATTGTATCTTAATTTATTATCTATACAGATTACTATTTGAGTAATGTCTTTTTTGTTATATTCAATGGAAGTTATTCTATTTATTTTTTAGCAACCTCTTGGTTTGTTTTTTTGCTAAAGCCAGCGGTAGATAGTATTTTACTTTCAATTTCTTTTGCAATTTCAGGGTGTTCCTGTAAATAGATCTTACAATTCTCGCGTCCTTGACCAAATTTTATATTATTATAAGATATCCATACTCCCGATTTTTGTAATATATTGTAATTTATGCCAAGATCTATAATATCTCCTTCTTTTGATATACCTTTACCAAAAATTATATCAAATATAGCTTCTCTAAAAGGTGGAGCTAATTTATTTTTTACTACTTTTACTTTTACATTTATTCCAATATCATTTTCGTCCTTCTTAATAGATGCTTTTCTTCTGATCTCCATTCTTATTGTCGCATAAAATTTGAGTGCTCTACCACCAGGAGTAGTTTCGGGATTACCAAAAAAGATACCAATCTTTTCTCTAATTTGATTTACAAATATAGTAGTAGTTCTTGATTTACTAATAATTGCCGTGAGCTTCCTGAGGGCTTGAGACATTAATCTGGCTTGCAATCCCATATAAGAATCTCCCATATCGCCTTCGAGTTCTGCCTTAGGTACCAGGGCAGCAACAGAATCTATCACAATAACATCTACCGCATTACTTCTCACTAGAGATTCAGCAATTTCTAAAGCCTGTTCACCACTATCCGGCTGGGATATAATTAATTCTTCAGTATTAACTCCGATATTATTGGCATAGTTTGGATCTAATGCATGTTCAGCATCAATAAATGCAGCAATGCCATTGTTTTTTTGAGCTTCAGCTATAATATGTAAAGCAAGGGTAGTCTTTCCTGAAGATTCAGGGCCAAATATCTCTATTACCCTTCCCCGTGGCACCCCACCTATTCCAAGAGCTATATCTAATCCTAATGAACCTGTAGATACACAGTTGCTATCAAAAACTACTGGTCTATCCCCCAGTTTCATTATAGAACCTTTACCAAATCTTTGTTCAATGTTTTGCATAGCAATGTTTAGTGCTTTTACTTTTTCTAGATTATTGTTTTGTACTTTATCAGTCATTTTTTGTTTGCTCCTTTAAATATTTTTTGTTATTTTAGCAAGGGAAATTTATCTATAATATTATATATCGGTCCATTGGGAGTTAATTTACTTTCCATAAATTCAAGACTTTTTACTTCTTGGGATATGTCTTTTATATGCATATTTTTTAAAAAATTAATTAAATTATTTTTATCTTTAATATACTTTACCCTTCCAATGGTTATATGGCCAGAAAAATCTTTATTTTCTCTGGGGAAACCTTTTTTAAGCAACATTATTTCTATAGAATTATATAGTTTTTTTAATTCATTTGCTCCTTCTTTAATTCCTACCCAAATTATCCGCGGCATTTTATAAGTGGGGAATACTCCTATATCTGAAGATAATTTTATTACAAATGGATTATATTGATCAATTATTTCTTTTAATCCTGAATTTATTAATTTTATTTGTTCAGGTGAGATATAACCTAAAAATTTTAAGGTGATATGTATATTATTTCTATTCACCCATTTTATTTTAGATTCACCCAGGTTTAAATCATTTTTCAGAGAAGATAAATATTCTCTTATCTCTGAATCTAAATTGATTGCAATAAAAGTTCTTATTTTTTCCAAATTTTTATAATTTACTCCTTTTTTTATAGAAAGAAAAATAAAAAAATTGTCTTATCTATTTAGTTTTAAAAATTTAAAATTTATCCAAATATTTTCTCAATTGTAATTTATATTTTTGTCGAACTTGATTTAAAAAATTTATATAGTCCAAAGTTTTATAATTGGAATAAGTATATTCACAAGGAATAAATGATTGGCTTATAAATCTGAGAGTAATTTCAGCGTATATTCCACCATTGAGGTAAATTCTTGATGGTCCATCTTTGGTACTTGCTAAAATAAATTTGTTTAAAGTAATATAACCTGGATCAAGATTTATTTTTCTTCTCGGAAGATAAATATTTTTTTTGATATTTTTATTTGTAAAATTACCTTCCAAATCGTTAGTTATTTTTTTTATTTCTGGGAGTTGATCTGGTTCAATTAGGGAATCAAATGAAAATAATTTTTGTATTAGGTCTTTACCAAATTCTTGCTCGTAGTAATTAGTAAAATTAAAAGGTTGAATATTACTCTCGAGATCAATCTTGCTAAATCTTTTTATTAATGCCTCCTTATAAAAAATAAGCAGATGTATATCTGAACCAATCATACTTATTATAAGTTTAGCTGGTTTTGGAAAATGTATCTTTCCCACAATTGCAATCTATTCCTTACTGCTTTATATTAAGTTTCTAATTTTAATATAACAAGATTGTCAGGGGAGTAAACTCCCCTGAAACCCCTATGCATTTTATTATTTCTTCTCGGTTTTATACAACAACTTTAATGACAATCTTGTTAAAATCCATTCCTTATTTAAAAAAGAATTTACCTTTTACCATCGGAATTTCTTTGAAATTCCGATGCTATAGTATAGGGTTAAAATTATATTTTAAAATGTAATGGTTAGTAATTCCTTTATTTATTTCAATTTCTTCATCATTATAATATGTTTTGATCTTTGCTGGATATTCAGTAATAAGATTTAAAGATTGGTCACTTTGCCAGAATATTTCTTCTCCTTCAAATAATATTACTTCAAATATTATTTCATCTTTAGAAAGCACTTTTACCCAGGTATTATCATTAGCTATTATTTTTAAAATGGGCATTTCACTAATTAAAGCATTTTCTGGGGATAATGTTTCCTTTGTTGATGTTTCTGTTTCTTCGGGTAAAGTGATTATATTATTCGTTTCCTCCTCCGCAATTACACCAGCTTTTGTTTCAATTTCAGGGGAAGGAACGGGAAATTTCTGGGCTTCTTTCAAGGAATGATTTATCCATAATAATCCAATAAAAATTATTAAAATAAAACTCGCCAAATAAACATATTTAACAGGAAATAATATTCTTCTTTTCTTAAATTTCTTGAATATAGATTTATCTTTTCTTTTTGGAAAAATATTTTCTTCTTTTATATCTTCTAAATCATATTTACGTTTTTCTAAATTTTTATAGGTTTGAATTATGCTATTAATATTTTCTTCATCTATACCCAGATATTTACTATAATTCCTTAAATATCCTATAAAATAAGCTTTGCCTGGAATTATATCTATATTACCTTCTTCGAGAGCTTGTAAGTATTTTTTACGTATCTTTAAATCTTTTTCTACTTCAATTAAAGAGACGCCTCTTTCTTCCCTTCTCTCTCTTAAAAAATTTCCAATATCTTTCATTAAACTAAATTCTTCTCCTTTTTGGATATTATATTATTATTTATATTATATACCCAAAATATTTTTAAGTCGAGTCATTTCTGATTTTTTACTATTATCTAACCCACTTCTTTTTCATAAGGAACTCCATCTGCCGCAGGAGGTATAGCCCTACCTATGGCACTTACTAACACAAAGATTGCTAATAGGTAAGGCACCATATTAATAAATTGTACTGGGATAGCAAGGGCACCCTGCAATCTAATAGCTAAGGCCTCCCCAAAACCAAATAAGAGTGCAGCACCGGCTGTACCAAGGGGAGTCCATTTACCAAAAATCATCGCCGCTAAGGCAATAAAACCTCTTCCTCCACTTATTTCTTTTACAAAAAAGTGAGCTTGTTCTAAGGAAAGAAATGAACCTGCTAATCCAGCAAGGGCTCCAGAGGTTAAAACAGCGATATAACGCATTTTGATGATATTAACTCCTAAGGTGTCAGCAGCTTGAGGATACTCCCCTACTGCTCTTAATCTTAACCCAAAAGGAGTCTTAAATAAAAAAAAATGTGCTAAAATAAAAATTATTATAGTGAAATATATTAAAGGGGAATGGTGAGCAAAGATAACTATAATATTTCTTAAAAATGCAGAACCTTCTCCGATTTTTGGAATAGGGAATCCCCATATAGGTAAATTTCTTTTCACCATAATTTGCGTTTCATTAAATAAAAGCCAGCAGAAGAATATGGTTATCCCACTGGCGAATAAATTAATAGCTACACCACTAACTATTTGATTGGCTTTAAAAGTAATACAGGTAATGGCATGTATTAACCCCAGAAAAATGCCAATTATAATAGCAGCCAAAATTCCCAACCAGGGATTTAGGGTAAAATTAGTTATAGCAACCGCAGTAAAGGCACCAGTTAACATCATACCTTCTAATGCAATATTAATTACTCCTGATCTTTCAGAAAATGCTCCCCCTAAACCTGCTAAAGCTAAAGGTATAGCTATTCTAATAGAAGAAGCAATAAAATCTGCATTGATAACTTCACCAAACATTAAGCCATTTTCCTCCTTTTAATAATAAACCTTCTTACAACCTCATCACTTATTACTACAAATATTACTATAACTGCTTGTAATACCATTATAAGTTCTCGAGGTATTTTTCCCTTTGTAAAGATATTAACTATTGCTCCTCCATAATTTAAAATACCAAATAAAATGGCAGCTAAAACTACTCCTAAAGGATGATTTTTACCTAAAAGCGCTACTGCAATTCCATTAAAACCCAATCCACTAAAAATTTCTTGTCTCCACCTATATTTATAGCCCATTACTTCATTGGTTCCTACTAATCCGGCAAAAGCCCCACTTATAACCATTGTTAATACAATATTTTTAGCTACACTAATTCCTCCGTATTCTGCGGCTAAAGGATTATAGCCAACTGCTCTTATTTCATAACCTAAATTTGTTTTCCATAAAATATAGTAAGCTAATATTGCCACGCTTATGGCAATAAAAAGGGATACATTAACTTGATTATGAGCAGGGAAATCTATATTAATCAATTTAAATAAGTTATAAAGGCGGGGTAAACGAGCAGCCTGGGCAATTTCTCGTGTATGTGGGATCATCTGTTTTACTCCTGCTGCCTTCATTGCTTCAGTGGCAGGGTCTTTATATACTAAGGCAAGATAAAATGATAAAGAAGCAGCAATCCAGTTCATCATAATAGTAATAATAACTTCATGTACCCCGGTTTTGGCTTTTAATATTCCAGGAACAGAGGCCCATAAAGCACCTCCCGCAGCCGCTGCTAAGATACATAGAGGGATAAGTATAAAAGCAGGAAAATTGGTAAATGTAAAACCTACCCAGGTTGCAAGAAAGGCTCCTATATACATTTGACCCTCTCCCCCTATATTAAACAGACCACAGCGAAAGGCAAAGGCAACTGCCAGCCCAGTAAAGATCAAAGGGGTAGCCCTAAATAATACATTACCCCAGCCATCTCTATTACCAATAGCGTAACTAAACAGTACTTTGTAGACATAAATAGGATTTTCTCCAATTAAGATAATTACAATTGCTCCTACTAAAAGAGCAAATATTACTGCAATTAGTGGTGTGCTTTTTTCAAGAATTGCAAAGTAGTCAAATTTTTTCAAAAACCTCAAAGTTGTCTTCCTCCATAAATTACTTTATTTTTTGTAATTTCTTATCTAGAACAGATCCAGTCATTAATAGACCTAATTCTTTTTCGTTGGTCTTTTGGGCATCCAAAATATCAACTATTTTGCCTTCATAAATAACTGCAATACGATCAGATAAGGATAATATTTCTTCTAAATCAGCCGAAACTAATAAAATTGCTTTACCTTTGTGCCTTTCGCTTAAAAGTTGCTGGTGTACAAATTCAATAGAACCGACATCTAAACCTCGGGTAGGTTGAGCAGCGATTAAAAGTTTTGGTTCTCCGTAAAATTCTCGGGCAACAATAACTTTCTGCTGATTCCCTCCAGATAGAGATTTTAGTAAATTATCTTTATCAGTAGGACGAATATCAAAATCTTTAATTAATTTATTGGCATGATTATTTATCTTATTAAAATTTAGTGATAATCCATTATTGAAGGGGAGATGATAATGGTTCCCTAAGATTAAATTTTCGGCTATGGTATAATTCGAAATAATTCCCCGTTGTCTTCTATCCTCAGGAATATGAGCAATCTTTTCTTCTTTAATATTTCGAGGAGAATAATTAGTAACATCTTTATTATAAAGCGTAATTTTACCTCCGGTAGCGGGACGTAGTCCGGTGATAACCTCTACTAGTTCGGTTTGACCATTACCTTCTACTCCCGCAATCCCTAAAATTTCTCCTTCTTTAATTTGAAAGTAGATATTTTTTAAAGCAGGCAAACCTTTATTATTAAGGGCATCTAATTTCTCTATCTGTAAAACTACTTTTCCAGTGGGTTGTGGTTTCTTATCAATTCTCAAAATGACTTTTCGACCTACCATTAAATTAGCAATTTCTTCCTGATTAGTGTTTTTGGTGATTTTAACCCCTGCTACTCTTCCATGTCTCATTACCGTTACCCGATCAGAAATAGCTTTTACTTCATTTAATTTATGAGTTATAAAGATAATAGTCTTACCTTTATTCTTTAGAGATAAGAGTATTTTGAATAATTCTTCTACTTCTTGAGGGGTTAAAACGGCAGTTGGTTCATCCATAACTAAAATTTCTGCTCCCCGATAAAGGATTTTTATGATTTCCACTCTCTGTTCAATTCCCACTGATATATTTTCAATTTTTGCTCGAGGGTCTACTTTAAAACCATATTTTTCAGATAATTCTTCAACCTCTTTAACCGCTTTTTCCATATCTATAAAGATAACATTTTTTTTAGGCTCCATACCTAAAATTACATTCTCAGCAATAGTTAAAGGAGGAATTAACATAAAGTGCTGGTGAACCATACCAATCCCTAAATTAATGGCTACTCTTGGATTAGATATATTAACCTTGTTTCCATTAATAAAAATATGACCTTCGTCAGCTTGGTATAATCCATATAGAATACTCATTAAAGTAGTTTTACCAGCGCCATTTTCACCAACCAGGGCATGAATTTCTCCTTTATATACAGAAAAATTGACCTTATCATTGGCCAATACTAAAGGAAAACGTTTGGTAATATTTTTCATTTCTAAGGAAAATTCAGACAATAAGTTTCCTCCTTTAATAATATAATCTTATTAATTAAAGCAGGAAGCATCTCTATAATAGATAGGGATACTTCCTGCTTTTTAATTTATTTAACTTCTTCAGGGACGAAAATTTCTCCTTTAATGATTTTGGCTTTTGCCTCTTCAACTTGTACTCTCATTTTAGGTGTTACTAGTTTCTCATTATACTCATCAAGGGCATAATATACACCATAATATACTTCGTCTCCGATTTTAATACGTCTATCCAAACCGAATACTTCAATACCACCTTTAAAGGTTCCCTCAATTGCTGATTTAATAGCAAGATATATAGATACATCTACTTGTTTAAGCATACTGGTTAAACCAAAATCTTCTCCCGTTTTTTCAATATGACCTAAATAATTCTGATTAGAGTCAACCCCAATTACATATAACTTTCTCTCTTTGGCTGCTTCAAATACCCCCGCACCAGTCAAGCCTGAGGCATGATAAATAACATAAGCACCTTTATCATATTGGGCCAAAGCCAATTCTTTACCTTTAACTGGATCAGCAAATGCCACAGGAGTATCACCGGCATAGGCAGATAGTATTTTACATTCTGGATATACATAGTCGACCCCTGCTCTATAACCAGCTTCAAATTTATGAATAAGGGGTATATCCATTCCACCAACAAAACCTACAGTATCTTTGCCATCTTCTTTGGCTTTCATGCCAGCAACTATACCTACCAGGAAAGAACCTTCCTGTTCTTTGAACATTAATGATACTACATTAGGTTTATCAGGAATAAATCCATCTACAATAGCAAATTTGGTCTCAGGAAATTCATCTGCCACTGCAGAAATACTATCAGTAAATAAAAATCCAACCCCTATTACCAGGTCATAGCCCAGCATAGCCAGGTTTCTTAAATTTACTTCTCTATCTGCATCAACACCTGGCTCTAACTCGGTATGCTCAATTCCAAAATCTGCTGCTGCCCACTCGATGCCCCGGTAAGCAGAATCATTAAAGGATTTATCTCCTTTTCCTCCAATATCGAATACTAAACCTACTTTAAGTGGTTCTCCTCCCGCAAAAACAACCGAGGAAAGACATAAACTTAAAATTATGGTTAGTATAATTACTCCTAAAATATTCTTTTTCATTATTAAATTCTCCTTTCTCTTTTAAAAAATATTAAAAACCGTAACTTTACTTTAATGTGGCACCGAAAAATAGTTCATCTATCACCTCCTCTTTTATTTAGTCGTTAGTGAATAGTCGATAGTCGTTAGTAGGACAGGCACCTCGCCTATTTATTGTTAAATAGTTTTTAGTTATTAATTCATTATGTGCTCTGTAATTGAGAGATTGCTTCCCCTGTTTTCGATGGGCCTGCCCTCATGAAAATGGGGGGCAGGCTTGCTTCGCTCCTCAAACCGAGATTGCTTCATCGCTTTGCTCCTCGTAATGACACGTAGTTCACCGAGTATTTACGATTGATTAAAATAATTGGTTGTAACATACCCGTTTAATATAATATAATAATACTACACCAGACAAGTTTTTTCCTTCTTAAATATAAAAATATTTTTATATTTTTTTTAATAAAAACCAAATTCGTATATCGTGAAGAAAATAGAAATTCAGAATCCAGAATATGGAGCGAAATAGTAATGAGTAATATACGTGCTCCAATAAGTAATGAGTTGTATATTTTGGATTACAGGTTTTCTCTCTTTTTATCATTTAAATACGAACGAAGTACGATATACAATATACGAAAAAAGGTTTTAAATTTTGAATTATGTTTTTTCGCTTTTAGCTTTAACTTTTTAACTTTATCCTAAACTGAAAACTAAGAACCGTAAACTGAAAGCTTGCATCTTGCATTTATACTAACGACTATTCACTATTCACTAACAACTAATTTATTTCTCAAACTCATCAAGATATTCATCTTTAGATAACAATATTTTTCGTGGATTTCGACCATCATATGGTCCAACAATTCCTTCTTTCTCCATTAAATCAATCAATCTGGCTGCTCGAGTATAACCAATTCGTAATTTTCTTTGTAATATAGATATCGAAGCTTGTTTATTATTAATAATAATTGATACTGCTTCATTAAATAATTCATCTTCTTCCTCTTCTTCTGTTTCGTGAAATAATTTTTTACTCTTTTTAAATTCTAATACTTCTTGTTCATAAGCAGGAGATGGACTTGTTTTTTTTATAAACGATACAACATTTCTAATTTCTTTTTCTACTACAAAGGCTCCTTGAGCCCTAATTGGTTTAGAAGCACCAACCGGGGAAAATAGCATATCACCATTTCCTAATAATTTTTCAGCACCATTAACATCTAATATAGTCCTTGAATCAACCTGAGTAGATACCGCAAAAGCAATTCGGGAAGGAAAGTTTATCTTTATTGAACCGGTGATAATATCTACAGATGGTCGTTGAGTAGCAATAATTAAATGTATTCCAGTTGCCCTGGTCATCTGAGCTAATCTACACAATGCTTCTTCTGCCTTTACTGGAGAAGATAAAATTAAATCGGCTAATTCATCGATTATTATTATAATATAGGGTAAAGCATTGGTATCGGTTTTAACATTTTTAACATATTCATTGTAACCATCTAAATTTCGAACTCCTGCTTCAGCAAAAATTTTAAATCTTTTTTCCATTTCAGAAATTACCCAATTTAATACTTTAATAGCTTGGCTGGTATCGGTGATAATAGGAATTAAGAGATGAGGGATACCATTATAAATATTAAGTTCTACTCTTTTTGGATCAATCATAAGGAACTTCACGGTTTCTGGGCTTAATTTATAGATAATACTTAATATTATATTATTAATGCATACACTTTTCCCTGACCCAGTTGCCCCGGCAATTAAAAGATGAGGAAGTTCATTTAATTCTGCAATTATTGGTTTACCTCCAATATCTATTCCTAAAGCAATAGGCAGTTTAAATTTACTATTTTTAAATTCATCACTCTGCAATATTTCCTTTAAAAAAACATTGATTCTTTTTCGATTAGGAACTTCAATACCCACGGCATTTTTACCAGGAATAGGTGCTTCTATTCTTACAGAAGCTACCGCAAAAGCTAAAGCAATATCATTACTTAAAATAGTGATTTTAGATATTTTAACTCCCGGGGCCGGTTGAATTTCATATCGAGTAACAGTTGGTCCATGAATGACGCCAACAACTTTGGCATTTATACCAAAATTAGAAAATGTATTTTCAAGTATTTTTATATTTTTTTCTATATTTAATTTAGTATCAATTTTATCTTCAGAATATGGATCAGATAGTAGAGAAAAAGGCGGTATTTGATAGGTGCTTATTGTGGTTTCTTGAAAATCTTTATCGAAGATTATTTCTTCCTTTAATTTCTTTTCTTTTCTTTTTTCTCTAAGATTTTCTATAGGTTTCTCCTTAATTCCATATTCATAATAATCAGATATTTCTTTAGGTCTTGAAGCCTTAAAAAATCTTATTCCAGTATTTTTAAAACTGCTATAAATACTATTTAATATTATTTTTATTCTATTTAATAAGTTACTGAATATATAGAAATATGATATTTCAGTTATAAATAAAGCAGATATTAAACTAAGAGATATCAAAATAAGATAGGAGCCTCTTATCCCAAAATAAAGATGCAAAGAATTGGCAAAATAGTAACCTAATAAACCTCCGCCTGCTCCATTTTTTGCTAATAAATAAGGATTATCAAGTAATAATAGTCTAAGATGGATAAAGATAAGGAATATTATAAATAAAAAACTAATACCAGTTAATTTATGATAAGGATTAGGTAATTTATAGTCAAAAAAGATTATGAAACTCCAAAATAATAATAAAAAGGGGAAAATGTAAGCACCAAGACCGATATTGCGAGTAGCTGTTTGCACTACCATTTTTCCTATAATCCCCATTTTATCGGTAAAGATGAAAGCAAAAATATATATTAAAGAAAATGAAATAATTAATATACCTATGGCCTCATTTTTTGTATTCTTTCTTATCATTTTAATGTCCTCTCGATAAAGCAAAACAAATAGTTAAAGTAGACAAAATCCAGAGATAATATGAAAAGAAATATATTTTGCGATTTTTTAACAATCCTATAAATATTTTCATAGCTCCATAGCCTGATATCAATGCTGCCAGTCCAGATAATGTTAAAGTAGTAGCATTTATATTTATGGAAGATAATTCACCGATTTTAAAAATTGTAGCGCCTAAAATAATTGGTATAGATAATATAAAAGAATATTTTGCAGCAAATTCTCGATTTAAATTTCTACATAATCCAGTAAAAATAGTTAAACCTGATCTCGAAATTCCAGGGATAATAGCAATAGCTTGGGCTAATCCTATAAGAATAGCGTCTTTATAGGTAATTTCTGAAATGTTCTTATTACCTTTGGTGTAATTTTTATCACCAAACCAGAGCAATGCACCGGTGATAATTAACATTAAAGAAGTTATTATAGTTTTACTAAATAATATTTCTAGATAAGCACTAAAGGTAAATCCTATTAGAGCAGCCGGGAGGGAACTTATTATTAAATACCAGGCAAATTTTGAAAAAGAATCATTTTTTAATATACTTGACAAATCTTCTCCCTGGAATAATTTATAAATACTGTTAAAGAAAGAAATAAGTAATTCTTTTATTTCTTTCCTAAAAAGGGCTATTACAGCCAAGACCGTTCCAAAATGTACAAATGCCTCGAAAGCAGCCCCTGGTAAATCTAATTTTAAAAAATATTTTGCTATTACCAAATGACCAGAGCTACTTATAGGAAAAAATTCAGTTAATCCTTGTATTAATCCTAATAATATAAATGACATATATTCCCCTAACCTTCGGATAATTCATCAATTACCATCAAACTAATATTGTTAGCGTGATCCCCAACTCTCTCTAAATTACTGATTACGTCTAAATAAATAACTCCAGATTCAGGATAACAAATGCCCTGGTTTAACCTATTTATATGATTATCGCGAAGTCCTTTTTCTATTTTATCAATTTCATCTTCATTTAAAGCTACCTCTCGAGCTAAATCTATATTCCTGTTTTTTAATGCAGAGATTGATATATTAAAAGAAGATTGTACTTTTGAAAACATAAATTTTAGTTCATCCAAAGCTTTTTCACTAAAAGGTAAATTTTCATTTA
>Ga0172366_10001842_pt1 | contig 16563 bp, 15 predicted proteins | sample LakKivSesite69cm_FD_114533 | JGI IMG/M metagenome (GOLD analysis project Ga0172366, IMG submission 114533) | Sediment microbial communities from Lake Kivu, Rwanda - Sediment site 69cm | ecosystem: Environmental > Aquatic > Freshwater > Lake > Sediment | place: Rwanda: Western Province, Lake... | reverse complement strand
GGTGTTGCTCGCGAGGCCGAGGGTCTGGAAGTCGTTCCCGTTGGCCTCGAGGGACCCGCTGTAGCTGTCGCCGCCCTCGCGTGTGATGATGTTGATGACGCCCGACTCGGCATTGCCGTACTCGGCCCCGAATCCGCCGCTCATTATCGAGGTTTCCGCAACGGAGGACATCGGGATGTCGTTGTTGAAGGTGTTGGTCGTGGGATCAACCTGGGCGACGCCGTCGACCAGGTATACGACCTCACCCGCGCGGCCGCCGCGCAGGTGCAGGCCGCCGCGGTCGATCGCACCGGCCTGCCTGTCGACCACGTCCTGGATGCCCGCGACAGGGAGAGTCTTGATCTCGTCGCGGCTCACGATCGTGATCGAGGATGTGGCGGCGCGGTCGATCATGGCCCGCTGGTCGGTGACCACGACGACCGTGTTGCCCACGGTCTGGGGATCGAGGCTGAAGTCCATCCTCGTGGTCATGTCGGCCACGACCTGGACTCCCTGCGCCTCCTTCGAGGCCATGCCCACCATCTGGGCCTTCAGGTCATAGGTGCCAGGCGACAGGTTGATGATGAAGTACTCGCCGTTGGCGTCCGTCATGGCGCCGTAGGGAGTCCCCACTATCATCACCGTGGCACCCACGAGGGGTGTGCCGTCCGAGTCGACGACCCGTCCGGCAATCTTGCCCGTGGTTCCTGCACTCGCGGCGAACGCGAGGCACAGGACCAGAGTGAAAGAGATCGCCGTTGCCCTTCTAAGCACCGTTGAACTCCTTTCTCTTCTCTGGAGAGTCCGACGTAGACCTTCCACCCTCCGGCAGCATCCTTACCTCCTTGACGTCCCGGAAGGTGTAACAAGCTGCTTCACATGTACCTGACACCACGACGCACCGCCCTCCCCGGGCGGCGTCGAATACCCAACGGGAACATTTTCGCAAAACGAGAATAGGTCGGCCTTCCGGCCCTGTCAAGCACGCCCGCGACACCCCTCCTACCCCGTCAGCCCCCTGAACAGGTGCATCGTCGGGAGCCACTCGAACAGCAGGAACTGCGCCTGCCCTATGAGAAGGCTGATACGGGCCATGACCGTATAGCCGAAGCTGGCTCCGAAGGCCACCATGAGAATCGTGATGCCGACGTTCGCGGCACCGCCCACGATCCCGCGGTGCGCCTTCGAGAAGAAGAAGTAGACCAGACCGCATACGACCCCAGCCACAAGTATGAAGGTCCCTATGGCGTCGCCGGTTCCGGACCCTCCTATCGGGACCATCGTGCCCTCGACCTGGGTGAGGATGTTCGTGCGCAGCGTGGTGACCAGGCTGAGCCCGGCGCCGGTCCCCACTATCATCGCCAGGGCCAGGCGCGAGAAACTGGCGATCTTCGGCACCAGCCGGGCCAGCATGAACAGCCCGAAGATGGTGGGGATGATCATCAGCATGTCGGGCCTGGCGTCGCCGGCCCCTACCAGCCTGTCCCAGAGGTTCGGCTTGAGAACGTTGAAGATGTTGTAGATGACCCAGTATCCCGCGCTCATGCCGACGAAGAGGTGCTCGGTGAACTTGTAGAACGGGTTGTCGCGGTACAGGAAGCTGTACAGGGAGAGCGTGAGGAGCGCTCCGAGCCAGATGCCCATCACGTGCAGGTTCACTTCAGGCCTCCCTTCCTTGCGCGGCGCCCGAGGAGGAAGGTCACGTTGCCCAGGACGATGAATGCCATTATCACCAGGTGCGATATGGATTGAGCCGCCATCCCCGGCGTCGCGAGCCCGCGCGGGGCCCCGGGGTTCCTCTGCCTGAGGATCGTCTCGTAGTCCGCCGCGCCCCTGAGCCCTCCCAGCAGGCCGAGGAGCTGCCCGGTGCCGAGGTACGTGTAGAACTCGGGCGCACTGACTGCCGTGCACCCGCCCCCGATCGGCAGCCCGTAGGTGTCGCCGGCCATCATGACCCAGGCGTGGATGCCGGGGTCGCCGGCGCTGAGGCAGATGGCCATCTGAAGGTCCCCGAGCCTGCGGATGCCGTTCAGCATCGGGATCGAGTCGTAGGGCACGCCGTCCCGGTCCTGTGGATAGACGGCCTGTATCGAGCTGCCCATGCGCAGTATCGACACGGCCCCGCCGACCGTGTAGCCGAGGTTGACCCAGTCCGTGTACTGCTCGGCGCCGAGGCTGTCACCGACGTTGGACATGGCCTGCTGGCCCAGGCTTACGCCCTGAGGCCAGAGAGCCATCCCGATCACGCGGATGTGCCTGCTGAAGAGGTGGCGGCACAGGGCCACGGCCATCGGCTGGAGCTCGGCCTTCGTCGAGGGATCGTAGTCGTAGCTGACGATGACAGTCGACCCCTCGGGCAGATTGTCGATGTAGTCGTAGAGATTCATGCTGGGGCCGCTGCCCACGGGGATCGGGAAGTCGAGCTTGAGGGCCAGGGGGACTATCACCGACAGGGCCATCAGTACGTAGATGACCCTCCTGTCGACCTTGTCGAGCTTCTCGAGGATCCTGCCGCCGCTCACTCCGCACCTCCCAGGTAGCTGCGCTCGATGCCGAAGATCATGCGCAGGGAGGTAGCGACGACGCCCAGTCCGGCCCCGATCATGACGGCGCGCTGGCCGGCCATGTTCGGCACCTGCATCAGCCATTCGGCGATCTCGTTGACGAGGTTGGGATGGGCGCCCGCGGCCGCTCCGGGGACGAGCCTCCAAAGGACGTCGCCGATGGGCACCCTTCCCAGCATCACCACGAAGGCGGAGAGAAGGAGGAGCGTGGCCCTCCAGTTGGAGGACCTGAAGGCGCGGAAGGCCGCTGACGCCACGAAGAACGCGAGCAGGCTGAACATCGTGGCGCCCATGGGAACGATCATCGTCTGGAACATGTAGTCGAACGGCCTGCCGTCCTCCACGCCCCAGAACAGGCCCGCCAGGATCATCGCGAAGAACCCTATGATGACCACCGGGCTGTACTGCCAGTTGCGGAGCCTGTGCTGGATCCTGGCCGTGTGGACCTGGATGAGGTTTATCGCGCCGAGGAAGATGGCCGCCGACGCGACTATCATGTACCAGTCGGTCAGGCGCTCGCCCATCGAGGAGAACGGCCTGTGCGGGATGAAGAACTGCAGGACCATGATCATCCCGCAGATGAAGGTCACCGCCAGTGGAAGAACGAGTCTCATCGCCGCCTCACCTCACTCGACGTGCGTCAGGAAACGCAGGAAGTCGGCCATCTTCACGGCCGGGTGCCATGCCTCGCCGAGGGTGGAGGCGGCCACCCCCAGAACTATCAGGAGCATTATCACGAACTTGGCGGAGTCCTGGCCCTTCAGGCTGCCCAGCAGCTTCGGCTCGCGGGAAAGGTAGGCGCTGGCCGCGAAGAGCTCCTCGCCGATCAGCGTGTAGTCGCAGGCGGCGATGAAGAAAGGCAGCTGGCTGACCATGGCGGTGCCCGCGATCTGTATCGCGCCTACGCTCTTGCCCGTCTCGGCCAGGATGAGGCTCTCGGCGTAGAACGTGCCCAGCAGGAAGATCGCCGCCGGGCGCTGGCGGACCATTATGCCGTCCACTCCTGCGGCGTATCCGAACTGGTCGTCGGTGAGGTAGTTGATGTTCTCCTTGCGGAACGCATCGGGCCTTCCGGCAGCGAGGTACGACTCCTTCACGACCTCCTGGGCGACGCTCATGACAACGCTGCGGGTATTGGGGACCAGCAGGTTGGCTCCGTACTCGGCGACCTTCGAGGCCACCCTTCCCAGTATCACCATGCTGGCTATCGTCTGGATGTCGTCCATGTCCATGATGCCGGGGATGTAGAGCACGGGGCGGCCCATCTCGGTGGCCCTTCCGACCGCGTCGTCCACCGCGGAGAGCCCTGCTATCTCGCGGATGTACAGCTTGTGTCCCCTCTTCGCGCGCTCGATGTACACGAGGATGACGGACGACAGCAGTACCAGGATGACCAGCATCCCGATGCGACCTGTGTTGATCCACTGCGCCGATGGGGCCGCAGTGGCCCCCGGACCAGCGCCGACCGCCGATCCGCTGAACCAGGAGACCAGCGAGTAGGCGTAGCTGACCCCGTCCCGCAGGCCTTCGTCCGTGTAGGAGCCGGAGGCCGCCGGGACGAAGGCTACGGACACCGTCGAGTCTCCGGCAGTCCGCAGGATCTCGACCGAGTCCGGGACGACGCCATCGGGCGAGAGGCCCCAGGCGAGGTCGATCGATCCTCCGGCATCGTTCGGCGTGTCCACCGCCGTGAGGTCGACCACGGATGCGACCGTGGGGCCGACCGGACCGGCGGCTGTCTGGCCCGGAGGGGCGGCCGGCGTTCCCGGAGGCTGGGCGCCTCCGGGCAGCGCCAGCATCAGAACCGCAAGCAAGGAGACTCTCATCCCTCGAACCCTCCCGCCTGACTTTGAGCCCGATGCAGGCCGGGGGGCCGAAGCCCCCCGTACAGCTCCATTTGGACCCGCTCCGAGCACGGGTCTATTCCTCGATCAGCTCGACGTTCGCACGGGGAACAACGGCTCTCTCGTGGTCCCCGAACTCGACCTCCAGAACCCGGACCTTCGCCTCAGTCTCCAGAAGCTGGAGTTCAGGGGGGAGGGCGGTGACTCTCCCGAGGCGCCCGAAGTAAGGGGCCCTGATGACGCGGACCGGCGAGCCGATGTCGAGGGCTCCCTGCTCGCGGTCGGGGGCCTTCGCCTTCACTTCGCTCCCCACCGGGATCACTATCTCCGGTCGGATGACGCCCGCACGGATCTGTGTGGCGCCGTTTATGCTGGCGGCCAGACCCTCGCGGCTGGCGAGCAGGTCGAACGTGCCCCTGGCCATGTTCATCCTGCCGAACCCCTCGGTCAGCACCAGAGTGATGCCCTTCTGCTCGTGACCTGTTATGGCCACGCCCAGGTCGTAGCCGAGGAAGTCCTTCAGGTCCCGGTCGTCGAAGCCTCCGACGACGATTCCCTTCACTCCTGCCGAGATGGCCTTGCGGAGGGTCTGCTGGGAGACGAAGCTGCCCCCGATCAGGATCCTCCCCGAACACGACGGGTCTATCAGGTCGGCCGTGAGCTCCTGCTCAGGGCTCTTCACCGCGGCCTTGATCGTCCCCCGGGTCTCCCCGCCTATGCCGAAGATCCCCTGGACGAAGGTGGCCCTTGTCTCGACGACCACGCCTTCGTCGGCCAGGAGGTCGACGACGGTCCCGCGGACGTAGGCATCGATCGTGACCGGGATCGGCGGTTCGCGGAGCACCGCCTGCCCCGTGATCTTGTTGAAGGACTCGAACGAACCGGTGATGGGGGAGCGGACGGTGTTCTTGAACAGGCCGAACAGCCCCTTGCTCTGGGCTATCTGCTCGTTCTCGGCGATGGGATCCCCCTCCTTCTTGAACAGAAGGTCGAAGATGTCGTCCGGAGGCACTCCGAGGATGTTGGCGAGGTTGATCATCCTCACGTTGCCCGGGAGTTCCGTGCGGGCCACTATCGTGTCCGCCTCCACGGCGTCGCCGACTCTGACGACCACCCGGCCCTTGAGCGGAAGGCGGCGCTCCTTGCGGACCGTTGCTATGTCGGCAACCCTGAGGCCGGGAGTGTATGCGAATGCCATGTGCCCGTCACCTCCCCAGGGAGAGGAACTTCTCGGGGTAGGCTCCGAGCGCGAGCGCCCACTCCCTGAGCTTCCTCACCCTCTCGCCGTCCGAGGACGGGAGGTTGAACGGCTGCCTCCCGCGTCCGTCGATGACAATACCCACTACCCCGCCCTCGAGGACGGCCTCCCTGGGCTTGCCGGGGCCGGTGCCGAAGTCGATGCCCTTGGCCGGCCTGAGAACGGCCTTCGCCTTCTCTCCGACGCCCAGCGGGATGACCTCCATCCTGCCGTACTCGATCCGCAGCTCGCGGGTCTTCCCGTCGGGCATCGTGATCGTCCCCGTGGCCGTCACGGCACCCTCCTTCGCCTGCCCCGAAGGGGCCAGGCATGTGCCCAGGCGGATCAGGCAGTCCTTGTCGAAGACCTCCGTGGCCGCCCTGGGGAGCACCTCCGAGAGGACGCCCAGCTGAGGCATCATGAAGATGGAGTCGACCGCCAGCATGGTGATTCCCTCGGGAAGGAACGAGTCCACCAGCATCATCGCGGCCTGGCTCCGCCTGGGGGCGTGGGACAGGACGCCTCCCGAACCGATGAGTAGATCGAGGGCCATCATGTCGACGAGGGTGGCCCCGGTCTGCGTCTGCTCGAAGGCGTCGCCTATCGTCCTCTCCTGCGCCACGCCCTTCAGGCCCACCGCCAGCTCCCTGTGCTGGACCAGTGCAAGGCGCAGGGCCTCGCGGGAAATGGCCTGCTCCACGATCAGCTCCTCGAGCGTCTGCGGGATCGTGGTTGGCCTTATCATCTTGTTGCGGATCCTGTTGCGAAGATCGGCCTCGTCCATGTGGAATGGGACCCAGCGCATCACGTTGTCGAGCCCGGCGCTGGCCAGCACGTTCGAGACGCTGTAGCTCATGCCCAGGTTCGCGGAGACGGTGCGGTTGAAGACCGGCTGGCCGTTGCTGTCGAACACGCTGAACACGTCGGTCGTGGCACCGCCGATGTCGACTCCCATCACATGGATGCCCTCGGCCTTCGCCACCATCTCGATCAGCTTGCCCACCGCCCCGGGCGTCGGCATGATGGGCACGTTCTCCCAGGCCCCGTCGACGAAGTGGCCGCACCACTGCATCAGCTTGCCGTATCCCGGCGCCTGGGCCATCACATGCTCCATGAACAGCTCGTGTATCGCGTCGCGGGCCGGCGTCAGGTTCTCCCTCTCCAGGACCGGCCTGATGTTGGGGACCACGTCGAGGGCGACCAGATCCCCGAGCACGGATCCGACCTCCGGGGTCGCATCCCTGTTGCCCGCGAAGATGACCGGCAGCTTGTACCCGACTCCGAAACGGGGCTTGGGGTCGGCGGCCCGGATCACCTCCGCAAGCTCGACCACATGATCGATCGTGCCTCCGTCGATTCCTCCCGAGAGCAGGATCATGTCCGGCCTGAGCCTCCGGATGTCGGAGACCTTCTCGTGGAACAGCCTGCCGTCGTTCGAGGCAACCACGTCCATTACTATGGCCCCGGCCCCGAGTGCCGCCCGCTGGGCGCTCTCGCCGGTCATTGACTTCACGACTCCGGCGACCGTCATCTGCAGGCCCCCGCCGGCGGAGGAAGTGGACATGTAGATGTCGACGCCCTTCCCCGGCGAGTCCCCGACCTCGACGCTGTCCTTGCTGTCGGCCAGGAACTGCCTCTGCATGAGGTCCTCGATCTCGCCGACGGCGTTCAGCACCCCCTTGGTCACGTCCTCCGCAGGCGCCTCGACCGTCGTAGGGGCCTCTCCGCGCTGTATCAGGCGGTATTCCCCCTCACGCTTCTCGATCAGGATCGCCTTCGTGGTCGTGCTGCCGCAGTCGGTAGCCAGGATCCTGGTTATCTCCTTGCCGGCCACTCCACGCTCCCTTCGGTACTCCCCCGCCTCCGGCGCCTCCTCAGGAACGAGAAGAGACCGCGGCCCCTCGGGCGCGATTCCCTCTCGGCCCTCCGCTCGGCGTCCCGGCGGGCACTCTCCTCCTCGATCGCGACCAGGAGCTTCTCCACGTTCTCCCTGTCCTCGATCATCCTGACGAACCTGTAGTAGTCCTTCGAGGTGACAACGAGGGAGACCATGGGCTCCAGGAAGATCAGAAGCTGGTTGCCCAGGAACGACAGGGGCTTCATGGACTCGATCAGCATTATCGCCGGGGCCGTCATCTCCCTGTCGACGACCGCCTTCGCGATCTTCGCCACGAGGTCGTCGAATGCCTCCGGAGAGTTTTCAGCCGCTGCGGTCATGCCGTGCGAGTCCAGCTCTGCCCTGGACAAACGCAATGACATCCTCCTTGTTGCCGCTCGAGAACTGAACGGAGAGACCGCGAAACTTCGCCAGGCGGGTCGGCTTCGGGAAGGGGCTCAGGAGGACCCCCCATCGGTCCACGGCCATGCTCCGGACCTCGCTCCACTTCCGCCGCTCGGTCCCGAACAGCGACTTCTTGACGACACCCGAGTCGTCCATGGCGTAGTCCGTGGGGAGCAGGTAGCTCCACATGGCAAGGGCCAGCATGGCGAAGCCCACCAGGCCCCACCAGGGGTTGCCCCCGAAGTCGGACGCGCCCCACGAAGCAGCCAGCATTATAACGAGGAGGGCCAGCGTCGCCAGCGGCCTCTCCCTCGCCGGGTGGGACCTCCAGCGAAGGGCTTCGGGAGGGGCCTCTACTCCCATCCCTCCACGATGTCGAGATCCTTCACGGCCTTCACCTCGTCCAGCCTCAGGACCGGCGTGTTCACCGGCGCGTCGGTCACCAGGTGAGGCTTCTCCTCGACCTCCCGGGCTATCGAGAGAAGTGCCTCCGCGAACCCGTCGAGCGAGTCGAGGCTCTCGGACTCCGTGGGCTCTATCATCATCGCTTCGTGGACGATGAGCGGGAAGTAGATCGTGGGAGCATGGAAGCCGTAGTCCAGAAGTCTCTTCGCCATGTCGAGGGTCTTCACGCCCTTCCTGGACTGCGGCTCGCCGCTGATGACGAACTCGTGCATGCACGGACCGTCGTCGTGAGGGATCTCGAAGGCCTCCCTCAGCCTGGCCTTGAGGTAGTTGGCGTTGAGGACGGCGGTCTCGCTCACCTCTCTCAGACCGTCGGCACCGAGAGTACGTATGTAGGCCCACGCCCTGATCATCACACCCACCTGTCCGGAGAAGGCGAGGAGCCGTCCGAGGGACAGCGGCGGGCACGAGAGGCGCAGGGATCCGTCAGCCCCGGCAGTCACGACAGGTTCGGGCAGATAGGGAGCCAGGTCCGCAATGCATGCGACCGGTCCCGAGCCCGGGCCTCCCCCGCCGTGGGGCGTCGAGAAGGTCTTGTGGAGGTTCACATGGCACACGTCGAAGCCCATGTCCCCCGGACGGGCCTTCCCGAGCAGGGCGTTCAGGTTGGCGCCGTCCATGTAGCACAGGCCGCCGGCCGAGTGCACGATCGAAGTGATCTCCTCGATGCCGGACTCGAAGATCCCCAGGGTGTTGGGATTGGTGAGCATGAGGGCCGCAGTCTGCGGGCCGGCCTTTGCGCGCAGATCCCCGATGTCGACCATGCCCCGCCCGTCCGACTTCACGCTGACCACGCGCATCCCTGCCAGCGTGCTGCTGGCCGGGTTGGTGCCGTGGGCGGAGTCGGGCATCAGGACCTCCACACGGCCTCCCTGGCCGCGATCGGTCAGAAGGCGCTTGATGAGCATCAGCCCGGTGAGCTCCCCCTGAGCGCCGGCCGCGGGCTGCAGGGTCACGGCCGCGAAGCCCGTGATCTCGCAGAGGAAGCTCGACAACTCGTGCATCATCCCGAGGGCCCCCTGCGCCAGGGCATCGGGCGTCAGCGGATGGAGCCCTGCGAATGCGGGGTGCCTGGCTAGGTCCTCATGGAGCTTCGGATTGTACTTCATGGTGCAGGAGCCCAACGGGTACAGCCCCTTGTCCACATGGTAGTTCTTCGTGCTGAGATTCACGAAGTGCCTGACCGCCTGGGGCTCGCTCACTTCCGGAAGCCCGAGCGGGCCCTGCCGCAGGGCGTCGGGGCCGAACACGGTCCGGGGGTCGGGCACCGGCACTTCGGGAGACGGGAGGTCCATCCCCCTGCGGCCGCAGCAGCTGACACTGAAGATCGTCCTCTCCATCACCGCACCTCCCCGCATGCGGAGGCCACGGCGGCGGCGAAGGCGTCCATCTCCTCCCTGGTCCTCTTCTCGGTTGCCGTGCTGAGCATCGCTCCCTCGCGGAGGCCGGGGACGGGAAGGCCTCCCAGGAAGCCCTTCTCCGCCAGCCTGTCCCGGAGCGCGACGGCGGGCACCGGGTACTCGAGCAGGAACTCCCTGAAGAAGGGCCCCTCGAACATCCTCTTCACGCCCGGAACGGCCAGGAGCTTCTCCTCGAGGTAGTGGCTGTTTGCGAAGCACCTGAGTGCGACTTCCCTGAATCCCTCCTCGCCGGCGAGCGTCAGGTAGACGGTCGAGGCCAGCGCCATCAGGGCCTCGTTCGTGCAGATGTTGCTCGTCGCCTTCTCGCGGCGGATGTGCTGCTCGCGGGTCTGCAGGGTGAGCACGAAGCCGGTCTGCCCGGCGCGGTCGACCGTGCGCCCTATGATGCGCCCGGGCAGGTTCCGCACATGCTCCCTGTGGCAGGCCATGAAGCCGGCGTAGGGTCCGCCGTACGAGAGCGGGATGCCCATGCTCTGGCCTTCGCCGACGGCGATGTCCGCTCCGGCCTCTCCCGGGCTCCGCAGGACCGCCGCGGCAACCGGATCGGCCACGACGACGAGCAGGCCTCCCGCCGAGTGGACGAGCCCGGCCAGCGGCGGAAGCTTCTCCACCAGGCCGAAGAAGCCCGGCTGCTGAACGACGAGACCGGCAACTCCCCCGTCGCACAGCTTCGAGGCCGCCTCGAGGTCGACCAGGCCGTCCGCCCCGAATGGCACCTCGTTCATCTCGAATCCGCCGTGCGAGAGATATGTCCGCATGACCTCGATGTAGCGGGGGTTCAGCGAGCCGGCGACAAGGACCCGGCTTCTCCTCGTGACCCTCATCGCCATCAGCGCGGCCTCTGCGGCGGCGCTCGCCCCGTCGTACATCGACGCGTTGGCGCACTCCATGCCCATCAGCCTCGCGATGAGCGTCTGGTACTCGTAGATGGACTGCAGGGTGCCCTGGCTCACCTCGGCCTGATACGGGGTGTAGGCCGTGTAGAACTCGCTTCGCAGCAGGATGTGGTTGACCGCCGACGGGATGAAGTGGTCATACGCCCCGGCGCCCAGGAAGCAGGTGAGTCCGGAGCCGCTGTTGCCCGAGGCCATGGACTCGAAGAGCCTCCGCAGCTCGAGCTCGGATGCGGCCGGAGGCAGGTCGAGTGGACGGCGCATCCTGACCGGCTCGGGAATCGGGCTGAAGAGGTCCTCCACGCTTTCTGCGCCTATCGCTTCCAGCATGGAGGAACGGTCTCCGCCGAGGATCGACGAGAGCCTGCTCATGGGCCGCCTACTCCCCGGCCAGTTTCCGGTACTGCTCGGGTGTCAGGAGGCCGTCGTACTGCGAAGGATCGGAGGGGGTGATCCTGGCCAGCCAGCCGGAGCCGTAGCAGTCGGAGTTGACTAGGCCGGGATCCGTCTCGAGGTCCTTGTTCACGGCGACGACCTTGCCGTCGACCGGCGCGTAGAAGTCCTCGGCCGTCTTCACCGCCTCCAGCGCCCCTATGGGCTCGCCCTTCTTCACGTCCCGACCCATGCCCGAGCAGTCGACCATGACGATCTCGCCCATCTGCGACTGTGCAAAGTCGGATATGCCCATCGTCATGCTGCCGTCGGCCTCGCGGCGGACCCACTCGTGGGTCTGGGTGTAGCGCAGGTTCTCGGGGATGCTGACCATGTGCGCAGGCTCCTTCCGTTAAGGCCGGCCTATCGGCGGCTGCCCTGTGTATAGAACGGTATCTTGACGACCTTCAGCGGAACCCTGTTCCCGCGGATCTCTGCTTCGAGCGGGGTGCCCGTCTTCGAGAAGGCCTTCTCCACGTATCCGAGCCCCACCGACGAGCCGAGCGCCGGAGCGAGGGTTCCGCTCGTCACATGGCCGATGCTGCGGTCGCCCGAGAAGACGGGGGTCCCGTGGCGGATTATGCCCCTTCCCTCGACCGCCATCCCCACCAGGATGCGGCCCGGGCCCTCCTCCTTCTGACGCGCGAGCACCTCGCGTCCTATGAAGTCCTTGCCGGAAGCCAGCTTGACGACCCAGCCCAGCCTTGCCTCGATCGGCGTCGTGGTGTGGTCGATATCGTTCCCGTACAGGACGTAGCCCACTTCGAGCCGCAGGGTGTCACGGGCTCCGAGGCCCACAGGTACGATGCCTGTGGATGTGGCGTCGGCCATTATCGCGTCCCAGACGGCAGCCGCGTCCTTCGCCGCCACGTAGAACTCGAAGCCGTCCTCACCGGTGTAGCCCGTACGGGCTATGAGAGCATCCACACCGGCGAAGACGCCCGACGCATGGGCATAGTAGGGGATCCCGTCGAGGTCCGCCCCGGTGTGCCTGGAGACTATCGCCTGCGCGTTCGGGCCCTGCACGGCGACCAGGGCGATGTCGTCGCTCTCGTTCGTAAGCTTCAGGTCCCAGCCCCTGGAGTGGCTCGTGACCCATGCCCAGTCCTTGTCGAGGTTGGCGGCGTTCACGACCATCAGGTACTCGTCGGTGGACAGCCTGTAGACGATCAGGTCGTCCACGATGCCGCCGTCCGGGTAGCACATCGTGCTGTAGTAGGCCTTTCCGCCCTCCACGTCCGAGTTGTTCGTTAGCAGCATGTCGAGGAACGCCGAGGCCTGGGGGCCCTTCACCCTGAACTCGCCCATGTGGGAGAGATCGAAGATGCCTGCGTTCTTCCGGACGGCCAGATGTTCGCCGATCACGCTTGAATACTGGATGGGCATGAGGTATCCTGCGAAGGGTTCGATCCTGGCTCCGAGCGCAGCGTGACGGTCGTAGAGAGGGGTCTTCTTGTCCATGCATCTTCTCCCTGAGCTGAGACATAGAATCTCTATGGCATGCTTCTCGCAGGCCGAATGGTCAAGTGTCTAGCGAATCTACTCCCGCCTCCGGCCTCCGGCAATGACCGCGCCCGGCTCCGTGGAGATGGGCGATCGGCTGCGCCGTGTGCTCGAGCGCGAGTCGAAGGGAGAGCCGGAGCGACTCCGGGTGCTCATCGCCGAGTCGGCGGCCAGGCGGTGGCTGGCGGCCAGGGGAGTGCCCGCGTGGAGGAACCCCCTGGCGCCCGGCTCCCGAGGCCGATACGGGCTGATCACCCTTGGCGGGACGCGGCTCCTGACGGCTCCTCTCCCTGGCACCGCCGCGAGTTTCGACGAGATGGCGGAGGCGAGGTGCAGCTTCCTCCTGGTAGTGGAACTCGACGATGGGCTCCGGAGCGGAGCTCCTGCGGGCTACGCCAGACTCGCCGACCTTCGAGCCCTGGGGGATCCGGAGAGGAGGGCCCCGGCTGACTCGCTGATCCTGAGGCCCGCGCGGGACCTTCCGGGCGAACTCGGCATCCCGAGGCACTTCCGTTTGTCGTTCGTCGCCGGGACCCTGCGCCTGCTTCTCCTCGGTGATCCCTCCCCGCCTCCCCCGCCGCTGCTGGGGGTCAGCTACAAAAATCCGCAAATTCGGGAAGACGCAGGTAAGCAACAGACTGGGTGAAGGCGGGGGGTACCGGCTGGGGGCAGGCTACGTTGCGTGGTCTCTCGATCTTTCGCAGGAGACGCTCTCGATCGTTGCTTCGCAACGATCTGCCGCTATCGCCGCTGCGCAAGCGCAGCTTATGGTCTGGCGACGCGCCGCGTCTCCACCTTGGAGACGCTGGGGGTCAGCTACAAAAATCCGCAAATTCGGGAAGACGCAGGTAAGCAACAGACTGGGTGAAGGCGGGGGGTGATGCACGCTGGGGTCAGCTACAAGAATCCGCAAATCGCGTCGACAAGGGATGCGTGGCTGCGCCAACCAGCTGCCTGCAAATGGATTACGTGCTGGCCGGCAGTCCAGCGGCCGGCAATTTGCGGATTTTTGTAGCTGACCCCACTCCCTCAGCGGCCGGGGCACTCCCTTGTGACGGAGTCGTCCAGCTTGCCGCAGTAGTTCCTGTCAAAGAAGGCCGCGAACTCGGCGGCGAGCTTCGCAGCCTTCTCGCCGTACGCAGCCTTGTCGGCCCAGGTGTTGACCGGCTTCAGCACGGAGCAGTCCTCGATGCCGGGGCACGACCTCGGCACCATTACCTTGAAATAGGGGTCCGGGTCGCATTCCACGTTCTTCAGGGAGCCATCGAGTGCCGCTGAAACCATCTTCCTCGTGAGGTTGATGTCCATGCGCCTCCCCACGCCGTAGGGCCCGCCCGTCCAGCCGGTGTTCACCAGGTACACCTCGGTGCCGAACTTGTCCATCTTCTCGCCCAGCATCCTGGCGTACTTGTCCGGAAGCAACGGCATGAAGGGGCCTCCGAAGAACCTCGAGAAGGTGCTCTTCGGCTCCACGATGCCCCTCTCCGTGCCCGCCAGCTTGCTCGTGTAGCCCATCACGAACCAGAGCATGGCCTGCCCCCGCGTCAGCTTCGCCAGGGGCGGCAGGACGCCGTTCGCGTCCGCGGTGAGGAAGAGTATCGTGGAGGGGTGATCCGAGACAGGCGGCTCCTTGATGTTCGACAGGAAGCTGAGCGGATAGGAGCCGCGGGAGTTCTCCGTGAATCGCCGGTCGCTGAGGTCGAATGTCCCGTCAGGGTAGATCATCGCGTTCTCGATGATCGCCCCGTGCTCGCGCACCGGGGCCTCATGGAAGCAGGCCCGGTAGATGTCGGGCTCCCTTGACGGGTCCAGGTTGATGAGCTTCGCATAGCAGCCGTGCTCGAAATTGCTGATGCAGTCGTCACTCCACGAATGCTCGTCATCGCCGAGGAGGGCCCTGGACGGATCGGCCGAGAGGGTGGTCTTGCCCGTCCCCGACAGACCCAGGAGCAGTGCCGACCTTCCGTCCGGCCCCTCGTTCGCACTGCAGTGGAGCGGGAGGATCCCCTCCAGAGGCAGGAAGTAGTTCATGACCGTGAAGACCAGCTTCTTGACACTCCCGCAGTAGGCCGAGCCGAACACCACTCCGAGTCCCCTGTCGAAGTCCATACCGATGTACATCGTGGAGGTGTGACCGAGCGTGGGGTCCACCCGGAGCCTCCCTTCGTACCTGGCCGGATCGAGCTTCTTCTCCGGGACGACCACCAGCGTGAACGGCCTGTCGCGGAAGATGCTCTGGTCCAAGAGCTTCTGGTCGAAAGGCCTGAACATGTTGCAGGTGAAGAGGGCCGTGAGCGCCCTGTCGGAGACCGTTCGAACGTGGAGCGTGCACTTCGGATCCGCCACGACCAGTCTGTCTGTGACGAAGAGGGCGGGCGCCCGCTCGTAGGCCCGGAGGACGTCGTCGAGCACCATGTCAAAGGTCTCTTCGGTCGTCGGGAGGCAGTTCGGGCTGGTCCAGTCTATGTTGCACTCGCTCGACGGACGCTTCACGAAGACGGTGTCGCTCGGGCTCCTGCCCGAGGACTCGACGCGGGTCCAGGTCGCGAGCGCCCCGCACGCCGAGACCATCACCTCGCGGTTGTCGACGCATGCGCTGATCAGGTCCGCGCGGGAGCTGTTGACGAAAACGCCCCCGCGGCTCTTCAGATGCTCCTCGAGCCTCTTCTGGAAGGTCATCTCTCCTCCCGAGATGGAGTTTCCGAGTCCAGTGCCGTGTCCGGCAAGAATACGGAATGGGAGATGCCGGCGCCAGACTGGGAAGGGGCTGCTGACTGTCCGAAGTCCGGGTCCCGGACCGCGCTTGCCCTCCGTCCCCCGCAATCGACAGAATCACCGTCATGGAACTGATCCTGTTCGACATCGACCTGACGCTCGTGCTGACATCCGGAGTGGGCAGGAAGGCTCTCAACGATGCAGTCCACGAGCTGTTCGGGATCGAGGGCGCGTTCGAGGGAGTGCATTTCGCGGGAAGAACCGATCGCTCGATCACGGCGGAGGGCCTCTCGCTTCACGGCCTCGACTCTTCGGAGCCGTCGCTCCTCCACCTCAGATCGGCCTTTGTCCGGTGCCTCTCAGGAAGCCTGTCCTCTCCGGACTGCCCCATCATGCCCCTCCCGGGCGCAGCCGCCCTACTCTCTGCCCTCGGGTCGTCAGGCGGATTCGCCATAGGTCTGGTGACGGGCAACTGGAGAGAGGGGGCCTGGCTCAAGCTGGCCAGGTGCGGCCTCGACGGCTTCTTCCGGTCGGGGGCCTTCGCCGAGGACGGGATGCTGCGCAGGGAGCTCCCCCCCATGGCACTCAGCCGCGCCCGCGCCGTCACCGGGATCGGCTTCCTCCCAGGGGACTGCTGGGTAGTCGGGGACACCCCGGACGACATGGACTGCGGATCAGCGTGCGGCATGAGGACCCTCGGGGTGGCAACCGGCCCGTATGGAGCGGACGTCCTGGAGAAGGCCGGAGCCACCGCGGTCCTCCCGGACCTGAAGGACACGGCGGAAGTGCTGAGGGCGCTGGCGGGATGAGGGCCCGCACCTCCTGGTACCTCTACGACTGGGCCGACTCGTCGTTCGTCACCACGGTGGTCGCGGCGGTTCTGCCGGCATACTTCGCGGGAGTCGTCTGCGCCGGGCCGCAGGCCGTCATCCACCTCGGCCCCCTGACCATCACGAGCTCGCCCACCTCGCTGTGGGGATATGCAGCCGGCCTGGCAGCAGCCCTCGTCGCCGTCCTCTCGCCGGTCCTCGGGGCGGTGGCCGACGCGGCGGGGAGGAGGAAGGCGTTCCTCGCCTTCTTCGCGGTCGCGGGCATGTCGGCCTCGGCCCTCCTGTCCCTGTCCGGCCCGGGGGCCGTTCTGCTGACACTCGCCCTGCTGGTCGTCGGAGAGACAGGCTTCGCCGGAGCAGAGGTCTTCTACAACGCCCTCCTGCCTGCGATATCGGGTC
>Ga0172366_10001841_pt1 | contig 16563 bp, 15 predicted proteins | sample LakKivSesite69cm_FD_114533 | JGI IMG/M metagenome (GOLD analysis project Ga0172366, IMG submission 114533) | Sediment microbial communities from Lake Kivu, Rwanda - Sediment site 69cm | ecosystem: Environmental > Aquatic > Freshwater > Lake > Sediment | place: Rwanda: Western Province, Lake... | reverse complement strand
GGTCAGCGCGATGTTACCGGTTATCGCATAAAATATCGCATAAAGTCCGGCCAGGCCAATGAGTCCCAGGCCAACCACAACCAGACCCATGACCGAGCCGCCGAAGAAAGCGACCGACAAAGCCTCCGCGAAGCTCCTCGTTGCCGCGGTGGCTGTCCTGCCATTTGACCGGGTGTCTATCTGCATTCCCAGCCATCCAGCTGTCAGCGAGAACACAGCCCCTATCAGGTATGAGACCGCGGTGTAAATAGCGTATGCCAGGCCAGCCTGGAGAAAGAGGCCAACGAGCATCAGGATTATCACGCCCAGGATGAACCAGGCTATTGTCCTGTATTCCCTGTTGAGGAACGCCATCGCGCCCTCGTGGATGAACCCGGAGATCCTCTGAACCTTTTCGTTGCCCGGGTCTTTCCTGAGAACCATCAGTGCTACCAGTCCTGCCGCGACCAATGACGCGGCTCCACAGCAAATGGCTATCAGTGCAGACATGTTTCAGCCTCCGTAAGGGCGAAAATTCTAAAGCTTTTCGGGGTGGCCGCTCAGCCACGGCCCCGCATGAGAATCGCGCAGGCGAGGCACCAGCGCCATCAATTGAAATTTGTTGGCCAGGGCTGTTGAATTGTTCTCCGGAGATCGGGTTCGCTTCCCGGCTGGAAATCTTGTGGGCGCGACATGCCGCTCACTACCCCTCCCCTGTGCCAGGTTCCACTGACAGCTCCCCGCACCTCCCCGGCGCTCGGCGGGGATCCTCCAGCCACGCGTCCACGCACCTGGCCGCGGCCTCAAGGAAAACGGGCAGATGTTCCTCTTCATCTCTGGAAAACCGGGACAGGACGAAATCCCTCATGGGGATTCCCTCCGGCGGGGGGCCTATGCCCATCCTCAGCCTGGGAACCTCCTCTGTCCCCAGGCAGTATATCACGGATTCCATGCCGTGATGCCCGCCAGGGCTTCCGGCTGGTCTGAGCCTGAGCCTGCCAAATGGCAAGGCCGCGTCGTCGTATGCCACCAGAATGTCAGAGGGAGACAGGCCCCTCGTTTCCAGGAACTGCTTCACAGCGACCCCGGAGACATTCATGTAGCAGGTCGTTTTGACTATCCAGAGCTCCCCGATTGTTCCCGCGAGAAAGTCCCCCTTGCCCGGCGAGAGTTTCACGCCCTGCCTGCGAGCGTATAGCTCAACGAGCAGGTGGCCCATGTTGTGCCTGGTCAGAGAATAAAGGGGCCCGGGGTTGCCCAGGCCCACCAGGGCTTTCATTTGGTCTCGGCGCCGCCCCCGGCCTCTGCCTCGCCCTCTTCAGCAGGCTTCTCCCCCTCAACCTCCTCGGGAACCTCCTCTTCCTTCTCCACCACGACCCTGGGCGCGAGGACGGAAACCAGCGGCTGATCAGGCGGGTTCAGGATGTGGACACCAGGCAGGGAGATGTCCTTCACATGGACGACGCCCCCCACATCAAGCCCGGATACATCCACCTCTATGTGGGGCGGTATGTCCTTCGGAAGGGCCTTTACCCGGAGGGAGTGGATTATCACATCAAGTATTCCGCCCTTCTTTATGCCTATGGCCGTCCCGGAGGTAACCACGGGTATCTCTATCTCCACTTCCTTGCCCCTGTGCAGTATCAGGAAGTCCACATGTATTACCTCCCCTGTGACGGGGTGGCGCTGGATGTCCTGGATGGTCGTCAGCTTTGATTCATCGCCCACTGCCAGGTCAATCAGGACCTTCTCGCCCCCGGTCTTCCTGATGAGTTCAAGGAACTCCTTTGATGGTATCCTTATGGCCAGGCTTTTTTCCCCTGGCCCGTATAACACGCCGGGGATCCAGCCATCCCTCCTGGTGCGGCCGGCCGGACCCTTGCCTAGTCCTTCTCTATGTTCTGCCACAAGCCTAAGGTTTTCCATGATTCCTTTCCAATGAACAGCTCCGAAACGGAGCGGTTCTCGTGTATCCTCCTCACGGCTTCCGAGAGTAAGGGGGATATGTCCAGGACCCTCGCGTTGGAGGGGAGCCTGTCGTCCCGCGGGGGCAGGGTGTTAGTTACCCAGATGCCCTCCAGGAGGCTTTCCGAAAGGGTTTCCCTTGCGTTACCGGAGAAGACCCCGTGGGTTGCGGCCGCGAAGATCCTCCTTGCGCCCATTTCCCTGAGCGCGCCGGAGGCCTTTCTCAGGGAACCCCCTGAATCAATTATGTCGTCAACCATGAGGCAGTTCATCCCCTCCACCTCGCCTATGACCCTCACGGATTCTATCTCGTTGGGCCTGACCCTGCGCTTGTCCACGAGGGCTATTGGCAAATTGCCCAGGAGCTCGGCGAACCTGTAGGCCCTTTTGGAGCTCCCCACATCCGGCGCAACCACCATCCAGTCTCCCTCCGAGATCAACTGGTCAATGTAGGGCTTGAAGACTGGCGTGGCGTAGAGGTTATCCACGGGCACATCAAAGAAGCCCTGGATCTGGTCAGCGTGGAGGTCAACCGTGAGAACCCTGTCCGCGCCAGCCGCCTCTATGAAGTTGGAGACCATCTTCGCGGATATGGGAACCCGGGGTTCCGCCTTCCTGTCCTGCCGGGCGTAGCCGAAGTAAGGTATGACCGCGGTCACCCTGGCCGCGGAGGCCCTCTTCGCCGCGTCTATCAGCAGGAGGAGTTCCATGAGGTTTTCCGCTGGAGCGCCGGTGGACTGGACCACATAGATGTCCCTCCCGCGGATGTTCTTCTTTATCTGGACCCTCACCTCGCCGTCGGAAAACCGACCTATCAGAAAGTCCCCGGGCTCAACATCCAGCTGCCGGGCCATCCTGTTCATCAGGGGAACGCAGGTCGTTCCGCTCAACAAGACTATCTCGTCCAATTCCTCGCCCCTTTTTGTTGTCTGAAAAGCTTAAAACAACGGGGCGGGCCGTTTCAACTTGCACGGCAAGATGCCGTGCCTACCCCGAACTCTTAGATATTGACTCCACCTGTCATTGAACCCGGGGCCTGGATTATACTTTGTTCATGGGCGAGGACAGGCACAGGGCTTTTGACAGGCAAGGGTTTCTGAGCAGGGCAGGCACGGAGACCTGCCCCTACTGAAATGTGGATCGGCCTCTCCGTGGTCTGCGCGCTGGCCTGGGCCACCTCGGATCTCTTCTCAAAGAGGGCCATGATCCGTGGCGAGGCTGACGAGGCCACCATCATCTGGGCAAAATACCTGGTGGCCCTTCCCTTTGCCCTTCCCCTTCTTTTGTTCGGGATTCCACACCTCTCCCTCAGGTTCTTCTGGCTCCAGCTGGTAGCCTTTCCCATGGAGATGCTCGCTCTCCTCTTATACATGCGCGCTATCAGGCTCTCGCCCCTGTCCCTGACCCTGCCCTTTCTCTCATTGACCCCGGCCTTTCTCCTTGCCGTTGGCTTCGTTTTCCTCCGGGAAATACCCGGCCCCCTCCAGGTCGCGGGCGTCCTCCTTGTCGTGGTCGGGGGTTATCTGCTCTCCGGGGAGGGCTGGATTCCGCTGGTTGCCATAAAGAGGGAGAAGGGCCCCTGGCTCATGATCGTTGTCTCGTTCATCTACGCTTTCACCGCGGCGCTCGGAAAGATGCTCATCAAGGAATCATCGCCCAGCTTTTTCCCCGCCTACTATCTCGTGGCGATGACCCTCCTTTTCTCCCCCGTAGCCTTTCTCAGGAAAAAGAAGACCCTCCGGTTCTCCCGGAATGTTTTTTTCGCTGGGTTTTTTCACGCCGGCATGGTGATAGCCCACATGTTCGCCATAGTCCTGACCCAAGCCTCCTACATGATAGCCCTGAAGAGGCTTGCCGGCTTCTTCGGCGTCATATACGGGAGGCTTTTCTTCGGGGAGAAAAAACTGCTCAGGAGGCTGGTTGCCGCGGGGATAATGTTCGCGGGGGCATTGCTGGTTAGCCTGGGGTGATTACTTCTCCTTGAGTTTGATCTTCGGAAAGGAGAATTTCAGCGCCTTCCGTAAGCAATCTTGAAATGACGGATCCTTAATGGTTGCCGTGGCCTCTATGATCCATGCCCTCAGATCCACATCCTCTTTTAATAGGGGAAAATACCTGAAGGAGCTCTTGTATCGGGCCTGAGAGAAGCTTATGCCCAGATCTTTGACCTCGTATAATGTCTCCTTTGAACCTGGAAGGGTCTCATAGACAAACATCTGGACGAGGGCCACCCTGATTTCATCCGGCCTTGTGTTGTCAATGTAGCGCAGATACTTGTAAATATTGTTGACCATCTGCTCAAAGTTATTGCCCACCTCTACCTCTATACCCACGAGGTTCCCAGAGGTCACAAATATCTCTCCGTAGGGGTCATAGTCCACGATCTCGGTTATCATCACATCGCTTCTAAACCCGCTTTCAATCAGGCCCCTTTCGGCAAAGGCCTCCAGATGCGGTTTCTCCACATTGCGTTTAATCCATTTGCTTATCCTTCGGGCCATCTGCTCATGGTAAAATCCCGTGAACTGAAGCATGGTTCCTCCTCTTTATGGTGCAATCTCCACCTCGTTCTTATGTATGCTTTTCAAGCCGGTTCCCTCTTGTCCACAAAACTCTAGCAGGGGATATTCTCCTGTAAGAACTTCAACTTCCTCTTGACGCTCCCCTTCTTTTACCCGTCGAGCTATCTCAAACACCGAAGCATCCGGAAGACCGAATCCGAGGGCCTCTGAATTGCAAAGAATCCTAGGCGATACCTCCTGTGTATTTATCCTGCTGATAAACCGACAGTATTCTCGCCAGAAATCCTGAAGCTCTACCTCGTAAATCTCCCTCTTGACAAGATTAGACAGTTCGGCAAGGATGTATTGGGTTGTGAACAACGAAAACTTTTCCATGTAAGCATTTAGCCTCTCCCAATTTTCTCTTGGTATATTGACCCTGTCCCTCTTCACGTTCCTCTTCATCAAGAATTGCCAGAAGCCAACGGCATGATCCAGCAGGGGGCCTGTGTCCAAGACGATCTTTTTCATTATTCAGACAGACTGGAAAGACTCGGTTCCCTTCATCTCCACCTGGACGATGTTTCCCTCCGGAGACAGAAGCACCTCATAGTGATTCCTTGCAGGAGAGTTGATATGAGGCCTGAAGGAGCACTGGACTATCCACGAATCTGAGTCTTCGGGATGATAGGCCTTTTCTATCCTGAACTCCCAGACACTAAAGACACCATGCGTCTTTTCAAAGTATTCCTTAACCACGAGGGATACCCTCTCTGCATCAACCAGTCCTGTGCTCATCTCTCTCGCTCCTTTTCGCGCCCTCAAATTTTATGGCCTCGCTCCCTTCAGACGCAAGAAGCTATCAGGCCCCGTAAACCGGGCTATGATTATAATAAACCGGGTCGTCCGGATCAGGGAATTCCCCTTTTTTCAAAGCGGCTAATATCTCCCCTGCCCCCCTCTCTATTCCCACCGAGGCCCTCGTTCCCAGAACACTCTCCATCCTTTCAAAGGAGATGATGTAGTTCCTGAGGTCCGGCCCGGCCTTAACCTCCTTCACCTCGGCCCCTGCCAGGCCGGCTATCGTCCACGCGAGCGCGGCCTTTGAGAAATTGCCCATGCCGATGTTTATCGTCTGGCCGAGGGCTTTCGGATTTGTCATTGCCTTCGTCACCGCCCCGGCCAGGTCAGAGAGGTGCACAAATGGCCTGATTATTCCAGGGTTATAGATCTCTATGGTGCGCTCTCGCCAGGCCGAAAGCGTGAACTCGTTCACCAGGAGATCAAAGCGCATCCTCCCGGAGAGTCCGAAAACCGTCGCGAAGCGCAGTATCACATGTTGTCCGGCCATTTCCTTGACCATTGCCTCGCCGGCTATCCTGGATTCAGCGTATGGCCCCAGCGCCATGACAGGACTTTCCTCGTCCACAACGCCCTCCTGGTTCCCATAGACCGAGCAGCTAGAAGCGTAAACGAACAGTCTGTCCCCCGTCAGTTCCAACAGGTTCTCCGTTCCCTCCAGGTTTATGCTACGGTTGAGCTCTGGCCAGCGCTCCGCGGCTGGCTCGCCAACCAGCGCGGCCAGGTGAACTATCGCCTCGGTTTCGCTTGTTGCCTTCCTGATGTCCTCCCTCCTGCGGATGTCTCCCTTCACCAGGCTGAAGCCAGGATTGCCCATCAGGCCCCTTATCCCCCTGTCCCCGAAGAACAGCGCGTCCAGGACGACCACCTGGTGGCCGGCTGCCAGGAGCTTCCTGCAAAGCACAGAGCCAATGTAGCCGGCCCCTCCGGTCACGAGAATCCTCACGGGCAAATTATATCGGGTAGCCCTGTGTCTCTGCACCCAGGGTCAGTTGCCAGTCAAAATCCGGACCGGCCCCGGTGGTTTCGGCGACCGCGGATAGTCCGACACTCGCCCCCGGCAACTCACGCGGGCAGGCTCTTTCCCCCGCAGGACAAAAGGCTTGCTGATTTTTGCCTGAAATTTGCACTTGAATGACCTTGACAGATGCCCTATAATATGGGCCAACGAGACGGAGGTGCGCAAATGTTAGTTGTTATACTTTTGTCGCAGATATACGCGTTCCAGAACGACTGGTCAGGCGGTCCGGGGGTCCAGGGGCCGGTCCTCGCTTGGGGAAACCGGTTCTGGCAGTCCCAGAACATCAACTACGCGAACCCGGGCATCCTTTCCCTGGTTGCCACCCTGGTGACGCCCGGGAGCTGGACCCTGCGCTTTTCGGACCCGGGCGGCAAGCACCACTACCAGGGTTTTTCCACCTTTGACATAGATGGCGACGGGGACAAGGACCTCGTCCTCTTATCCGGCGAGATCGTCCGGTGGTATGAGTTCGTTGACAACTGGGTCTATATCCCCCACGACATAGCCAACCTGGGGACTTTGACAGGTGAAGGCTACGCCGCAGTCTGGGCTGACGACTTTGACGGCGATGGAGACGGGGATGTGGTCGTCGCGGACGCAGGAGCAGGAAACCCCAACGGAAGGCTGGTCTTCTTCAGGAACAACGGCGGAGTCTGGGACGCAACGACCATTACCAACAGCTCCCGGTCAAGGGTACTCTCCGGTGATTTTGACGGGGACGGGGACAAGGACATGCTGGTGTCCAATAGAAGTATTTGGGATGTCCCCGGCATCTGGCTCTACAGGAACGACGGCCTCGGGAACTTCACCGAGGAACTGATCTGGTCTCCAGGCACTGATGTCTGGCGCCTGGCAATCGGCGACCTTGATGGGGACCTTGACCTTGACTTTGTCGCGACCGGCTGTTGCGGAACCGCCAGGGCTGAGGTATTCATAAACAATGGCTCTGGCATCTTCACCAGGTTCCAGGTGCCCTACAACTTCAACTGCATAGACGGCATGTGGCTGAACGACCTTGACCGCGATGGTGACCTGGACATCACGGTCGCCACATACCCGAACTCCTCAGGCGTTTACAGGTTTGAGGCCCTGCTGAACGACGGGACAGGACTTGGCTGGACCTGGGTCGCGCTTTCCGGCGCGGCTAACGCCTACACCGACGGCTCAATAGCCAGGGACATGGACCTTGACGGCCTGGCCGACATATCCGCGGGCTGGTCTAACCTGGGCTACTTCAGGCAGACCCTGCCGTTTCCTACCTTCACCGAGTATTTCATCACCGCTTTCTTTAACTCCCACTGGATATATCCCGACGACGCTGACCAGATCTCGTGCACCCCTGACATAGACATCTTCGCCACCAGGGAGGGCGAGCACGCCATCTACGAGAACAGGGTCAACTCCGCGTTCGCGCCTTTCGGCTGGCTTGAGTCCTCAATCATGCAGATGCACGCGGTCGCTGACTCTGGCGGGGCCATATCCTACCTGGGGTGGGGATACTCCTCGTGCATTCCCAACGACTCCGCGGCCGCAATATTCTGGCGCGGAGGAAACACGGTTGCCGAGATCCTCGCGGCACCCTGGACAGGCCCCATATTCCTGCCCTCCGGAACCGGCGCTGACTCTATTCTTTTGGGAACTCCCTGCATCAAGTATTTCCAATACAGGATAGAGCTCAGGGGCGACGCGGTCAACAACGAGATAGCCACCCAGGGCGGAATCTGGATCAAATACACCTCGTGCCCGCTGTCCGAGGAGATCAAGGAAGACATCCCACCCATGCCCTCTGTTTTCAGGATGCGCCAGAAGGCCGGCGCGCTCGTCCTTGAGTTGCCCGGCCCCACCTCTGCAAAGCTCTCCCTCTACGACGCCACTGGCAGGCTGGCCGGGATTCTCCATGATGGCCAGATAGGCCCCGGAGTGTTTGAGTTCAGGCCGGATGTCCCTGCCGGAATCTACATGGCAGTGTTCAGGAGTCCGGAGAAGACAGCGACCGCGAAGGTGGTTGTGAGGTAGGGGTTATCCCCTCCTGAAGAGCTTTCTGGTGAACTCAAGGCCAGCGAGGTGGGTCAATCCGAGATATATCCCCGTTCCAACCACCAGCTCAGCCGAAACCGAGAGCCAGGGGTTCACCCTTGCCACCAGGAACCAGGGCAGGACATACGAAAGCCCTGCGATGCCGAGGATCAGGCTTAACCTGCCAATGTCCCCTGAGCCCAGGGGCGTTCTCCACCTGAGATAGATTGCCTGGACCCACCCGGATATCCCCGTCGCGAGCGCGAGTCCCGAGAATCCCATCAGGGGAGCGAAGGCCAGGGAAAGCGCGATGTTCGTGCCAGCGCTCAGGAGGAAAGAGATGTTCGGATCCCGCGTTTTCTTCAGAGCGAACATGTAGTTCAGGTAGACCCTGGATAATGATATGCCCGGAACCCCAAGGGTGTAGAGGATGAGGGCCTGGGCCGAGTAGAAGCTGTCCAGGATGCCGAAACTCCCCCTTCCAAAGAGGATCTGGATTATGGGCTGGGCCGCCATGATGATGAAGATCGCGGCCGGGGCCGTGAAGAAAAGGCTTGCGACCTCTCCCGAGGAGAGGTCTTCGTCTGGCAGAGCGTCCCGTGCCGCCCTCTCGGCCATGCCCGGCAGGACAACGGTCGCCACGCCGACCCCGAAAAGCCCCAGGGGCAACTGCATGACCCTGAAAGCGTAGTTCAGGTAGGCCACCGCGCCGGTTCCCAGGAACGAGGCTATCAGGGTATTGACCAGTAGGGTGAGCCTGGAGAAGCCTGTTGAGACCAGCACGGGAACCAGGAGCTTTCCGAAGCTCCTGATGGACTGGTGCCTCAGGTCGGGCTTCTTCATCCTGAACCCCCTGAGGAACGGGAACTGGAAGAAGAACTGGAGCGCGCCGCCCACCAGGGTGCCTATGGTCAGGACTATTGCCTTGCTGGTCATGTCCCTGCACCACATGGCCGCGCCCGCGGCCAGGACAACGGTCCCCAGGTTCAGGAACGCTGGGGACAGGGCGGGAACGAAGAAGTTTCTCTTCGTGTTAAGGAGCCCGGAGGCCACCGCGGAAGCGGAGACCAGGACTATCAGCGGGAATATCATCCTGGTCAGGTCAACCGTGAGGGCCATCTTCTCCGGCGGGAAGCCCCAGGTGATCAGTTTAACGAGCCAGGGCGCGAGGATTATCCCGACCAGGGTCAGCACGGAGACGGCCAGCCCCAGCAAGAGCACCATCGCGGATAAAAAGCTCTCCGGGCTCTTCAGCCTGTCCCTCGCCTCTATGAACGAGGGTATGAGGGCGGTCTGCACGACATTCTCCGCGACCATGTCCCTGAGCATCATGGGTATTCTCATGGCCGCGTAGAAAGCGTCCGCGGCGTCTTGCGCGCCAAGGAGGTAGGCTATGGCCGCCTCCCGGACCAGGCCAAGGACCCTTGAGACCAGGGTCCCAGCGATGAAGCCCCTTATTCCTTTCATTTCACCCTCAGGTTTCCATCCAGGCTTGTCTCGTTGCCCCAGTCGTCCCTCGCGGTTATTCGCCAGGGGTGATCCCCCGGCATCAACGGGAACAGTGGCCTGTAGGAATATTTGCCCTTCTCCGGGTCGTAATCCCCGGGTGCCCATTCCCCGTCAACCATGAGCGAGACCTCTTTTATACCGGTCCCGTCGTCCTTTAACTCAAATTCCATGAGCCGCGGCCCCGCGGAGACCTTCTTCAGCTCCGGGGGCTTCGTGTCCCTCCACGCGCGCAGGAATCCGAACCTGCCCGAGGCCGCGCCGGTAGCCTTGCCAGCATACCTGATGCCCTTTCCCTCCGCGTCGGAGATGTATATGCCCAGGGAATCCGGCTCCGAGAGAAAAAGGGTGCACCGGGCCGTGACCGGCGGGAACCGGGGCAAAATAGCTACCCTCTGGCTGTCCCTGTAGAAGACCAGCTGGGTGGAGCACGCCAGGGCCATAGCTGGCACCCGGAGTCCCCAGCCAAAGGCCGAGGCCTCCCCGCCCTGGGGCCCCATGATTTTTGTAACCAGCTGAAAACCCCCGGCGTCCAGGGATGTGTCCCCCCCTATCCAGTAAAGAAAACCGGAGTCCGTTTCCTCTATAGGCGCTAGGCCCTTCAGCCCAACCCTTGAGACTATCAGTGTCCCGTATCCAAAGGCTCTCAGAGAGAATCCCCTGTCCTTCACATCCCAGAAGACCGGAGGTCTGTATGCCGGGGACGAGGGCCCGGCCTTTATGACAAAGTTCACAGAGGCCCTGTTGCCAGCGCAGTCCCAGGCCTCGGCCCTGGCCTGGTGCGTCCCCTCCGGGAGCTCAAGGTATGGCAGTGCCCTCACGGCCACCATTTCCTCCCTTGGCGAGAGGAGCCATGTTCTGAGGGGCGACGAGGAATTTGTGCCGCCCAAAAACGCGTATAGCGCGTCCGTCCACGCGTTATCGCACGGGTCTATCTCCGCGAAGTCCAGCGAGAATACCAGGCTATCTCCCACCGTTATCCTGGCTCCCCTTATGCCCACTCCCATTCCCCAGATGTCCTGCGCCCAGAGCATGATGCCGAAACGCCCGTTCACCCGGATCGTATCGGGAACAAGGTTTCCCCTTGCGGGATAGAACCTCTCAAATGGCAATCCCTCCACCAGGCCCCCGATGGGCACCGCTGAGATTCCCTTTATGGTCGGCGAGATTGTGTCCGGGTAATGAAACCCGAGATCCCAAGGGTTTACCAGTCTTCCAGCGGAATCGTATATCTCAAGGTGCAGGTGCGGAGGGCCGGCTCCGGTCTCCCCTGAATATGCTATTACCTGTCCCTTCTTTACCTTTACGGCCATCTCAAGGGTTCCCGTGTCCGCCCGACATTCCTTCCTGAACAGGTAGACCAGTGAATCCGTCCTGGGCGTGAAACGGTCAAGGTGGACATACCGGACAATCAGGCCTCCCTCGGTCATGAGCCAGAGGCTCTTCCCGTATCCCCAGGGCGAGAAAGAGGCCCTGAAGAGGACACCGTCGTCTATGGCGAGGACCGGGACCCCTGCCTGTCCCCCGGTGCTGTAGTCAAAGCCAGCGTGGAAGTGGAGGTGCCTGTATTCCCCGAAGGAGGAGGTTATCCTGAACGAGTCCATGGCAAGGGGCTGAGAGAGGCCCCCGGCCATGACGATAAAGAGGACAGCGAGATTTCCCAAGTTGTTTGAGGACAAAGCTTAAGGGGCGAGCGCGGGGGGGTTCAATCACACTTTAGGACACAACCCGGCAAAACAATCCTTTAAGTCCCTTATGAATGCCCTGAAGGACGAACATGGTTCCCTGAGATATTCCGCTTCCGTTTGGATAGCGAGATCCATGTGGCGAGCTATATCATCTCCAAAGATCTCGTATTGGGCTGAAAATCCCAAGGCTTTTCTTGCTGTCCTGCTGAAAGTATCTTTGAAATCTACCCTTCTGCCTTTCCTAACCCATTCTATTTGAACCCCGGACTCAAATGCTTTTTCCAGAGCTGAGGTGTCCAGAAGGAACCAGGCCTGAATATAGGGAGCGGGAACGGCAACGATGAGACAGGGAACAGAAACACCCTGGGCTTCCTGTTCTATTCTTTGCTTTCTTATACTCCACCGCTCATTGTTGGCATCTATGGCCACTATCAATATGTCCCAATCTGGCTTCAGATAGCCTTTATCCAAGTCCTGCAGAAATTGTTTTAGTTCACCCAGAGCCCTGGGTTTACCGCCCCGGGCACTGCGCACATCATGGATGACCTGACAGCCGAAATCATCAGCTACCCTCTCAACCATGGCCACGAAAAACTTTTCGTGAGCTAAGTCCTCCAAAAAATACCCTATTATGAGCTCAGTCAAAATCGCCTCTCCCTATGAAGCGACTTATCGGTTCTCCATCAGCCATGGCCTTTGCAAGTTCTGGCTTAAATAGCCCCTCCTTCTCAGCACCAGTGCCGACGAGACCTTTGAACTCTGTCCCTTCGTGCTTTTTCGTGCAGTAAATCAGATAGGTGGATTTGCCATATTGGAAGTGGTCAAGAAACTCCGGCGAGTGGGTGTTGATGATGAACTGGGGCGATTCGTCAGCATGGACGGTTTCCTCAAATATCCTGGCAATCTGTTTGAGTCTTCTGGGGTGAACGCCGTTTTCCGGCTCCTCGTAGCCAACCAGAGAGGGGGGTTTCAACGAGTTGGTTATGGCCAGGAGGGCAAGAATCCTCAGGGTTCCTTCGGATATTACCCTTGATGTGAACCATTCACCGCCCTCTTTTATCCGTAAGAGAAGCCGGCCTTGTTCCGTCACCATTACTTCCATATTCTCCACTGTGGGCACGAGAGTTTGGAGGGTTTTCACCAGGGCCCCGAATCGGCGAGGCTCTTTACTGTTGAGGGTATTGTAAAATGAGGCCAGTCCTGCTCCACTGAGACCCAGGGCAAGAGATTCTTTGAACGGGCTTTCCTCTCGCATCACGCTGGGCTCAAGGTAGTAGAAGCTCATGGCCGAGAGCTCCTCTCTGAGGGCTGTCATGTGGGGGTAGTGCGGAAGATAAAGGGATTCCGAAAGAACGGTTTTATTGGTTCCCAGGTCATAATACTTGGGATGGGCCTGGCCTTCCAGTCTCAAAACCAGCCTCTCGCCAGCGCCCTCTTTTTCCAGACTGAGAAGTGGGTCGCGGCTCTTTTTCGCCTGGCCTTTTATTGTGAGCACTGAAACCCTTTCATTCGCCACAAACAAATGACCCGCCCTTGCTTTATCCATTCCTATTTCCAGAAAGTAGCGCAGGTTCCGTTCCCTCACGCGGTTTTTGGCATCCTTTTTTATCTCTTCAATCCGGCGATTCAGCCCTTTAACCAGTGGGTCTTGAAGCCTAACATCAATCTCTACCGAGAATTTCATTACCTCACTTTTATGTGGAAGCGAGAATGCTTCCCGTGGATCCCCTCTGTGCATGGGCGGTTTAAGGGCCTCATCCAGAGGGATACCCTGGGTCAATCTTGCTACGAGGCCAAGGAGATCAAAGAGGTTGCTTTTGCCGGAGGCGTTGGGTCCTGCCACCAGATTGAGCTTTCCCAGGTGGACTTCTGTATCCCTCAGGGACTTGTATCCCTTTATCCTCAGGTGTGTTATCACGGCTAAATTATAACCTCACTTACCCGTATGATTTCAACTTCCCCGCACCTTTTCGGCCTCCAACAATCCTATCCCTTTCCATGCCCAACATCCTTGAGCCATCCCCGGCCCCGGATTTAAAATCTTGGCATGAGAAACCTCATGCTCATAAGCGCGCTGGTAGCGCTTTCCTGCCGGGGTGGCTCGCAGGCCAGCTCCGGCGAGCCGGTTTCCGGGCAATCCGGTCTCTGGGACAAGGCCCAGAAGCTTGATCTCGTTCCCGTCTGGGGCGAGGAAAACATCTCCGGAAAATCCGACCTCTCGGCCGAGGCCAGGGTCTTTTCCGACGGCAAACGCCTGAACCTCAGGGTCACGGTCAGGGATGAAAATCTGGTCATCTCGGACGATCCACTGAACTCTGACCACCTGGAGCTCTGGTTCGCATTGCCCGGCCTCGCGGAAACCCGCGCGCCCGAATTTTTCGTTTATCCTGAGGAGCACGGGGTCGGGTTTTACTGGCCCCTGGGGGGTGAGAACGAGGAGGCCCTTGCCGCGGCATTCTCGGAAGCCATATCCGGGCCAGAGGACTGGGATGGTTCTGTCCCGGAGGAACTCAAACAATCAAAGGTCTTCTACGGCATGACCCACCTCGCGCTTTACCCTGACGAGAGGCCGGCTACCAGCCTGGACCGGGAGTTTTACAAGTTGCTCGGTGATTTTGACCTGGGAGACCCTGGCTCATTCATTAAATACAAAGCAGACCGGACAGCTGATGGCTACGAGATAGTCGCAGTCCTGCCCCCGGAGGCCCTTGGCTGGATACCGGGAAGGGAATTCTCGGAAATGCTCTGGCTCTGCGATGTGGTGGATGTTGACCAGAAGAAGCAGGAATCGCTCCTTTCTTCATCAGGAAAAAGGAAGTGGGGCCTGCCATCCAGTTTCAGCAGTCTCAGACTGGAAAAGCCCCTGGTCGCGGACATCAATCCTGCGGACGCGGAAGCGGTGGCCAGGCTCCTTGGAGAACACGGGTCCTGGTATCTCTCCGTGGATGGCTGGAAGCCCTCCACCATTGGAGCCTACACCACCTGGTATATGGGGGAATTCCAGTGGCCTCACTGTTGCCCCAAGTTTGACCTCGTGGAGATTAAGCCGGTGAAGGTTGAGTGGACCGAGGAGGCCAACCTGAAAAAAGGGAAGGTGGATGGGATAATCGGATTTTGGGTTGATGAAAAATTCATGGCCGCGTGCCCTGACGAGAAGGCAATTGCCCGCGCATTCGCTTTTCCTGACGGGACGCGGGGACTTTTCCTTGAATGGATGGAGCCTCCGCCGGGCCACCCTGGCATGTGCGGCGCGGCCCTCACCAACAGGGCCGAGCTCTGGCAGAACGCTGGTAAAGAACCCTCTATGCTTTTTGAACTAATACTGAACGATTGCATGCCATATATGTCAATCACTCCAGGCGAGGTTGAAGAGCTTGCTGAAAAGGCAACTTATCCGGCGCTCCTGAAGGAGACCTGGAAGCCGCCCTCAGGTTGGACACTGCTGGGGGAGCAACTGGACTGGCCCGCTGAGACCTGGCCCGTGGCCTACAGGTTTGAGGTGGATAAGAAGAAGGGTCTCAAGGCCATGGATCTCATTTTCGTGGGTTCCGAGGAGAGGTATGGCCAGGAGGCCTGGGAGGTTGAGATAAAGCTCAAGTGGGAAAAGGGGAAATTCAGGCCAGAGAAGGTGTCGGAAAAAAGGATAAATTAGTTCTCGCTGGAAGGATCGCGAAGGTTCTCAGAGGTTTTCCGCCAGCATCCTTTCCGCTTCCGCCTCCAAAAGAGCGTCCACCACGGGCCTCATCTCCCCGTCCATTATCCTCTCCAGCTGGTAAAGGGTAAGTCCTATCCTGTGGTCGGTCAACCGGTTCTGCGGGAAATTGTAAGTCCTTATCTTCTCGCTTCTGTCCCCTGTGCCAATTGCCAGGCGCCTGACCGTTCCCGTTTCTCTTTCCCGGCGTTCCCGTTCCCTTTCCGCGAGCCGGGCCCGGAGGATTCGCATTGCCCTTTCCTTGTTTTTGTGCTGGGAGCGCTCGTCCCTGCAAACAACCGTTACGCCGGTGGGCTTGTGTGTAATCCTGACCGCGGAGTCGGTCATGTTCTGGTGCTGGCCGCCAGGTCCACCGGCCCTCATGGTGTCAATCTCCAGGTCATCCGGATCTATCGTAAGGACAGTCTCCTCGTCTTCCTCGGGCATGACAACCACCGACGCGGATGATGTGTGTATCCGGCCGCCGGACTCTGTCCTGGGAATTCGCTGAACCCTGTGCACCCCGGATTCATACCTGAGGAGCCTGTAGGCCCCATCGCCCTCCACCATGAAGATTATCTCCTTGAATCCGCCGAGCGGCGTGGGATGGGATTCCGCTAGGGATACCTTCAGGCCTTCACGCTCGGCAAACCTGGAATACATCCTGAACAGGTCGCCGGAGAAGAGCGCGGCCTCCTCGCCGCCTGTCCCGGCCCTTATTTCCACGAGCGCGTTGCCGTCGTCCTCGGGTGACCTTGGCAAAAGGAAGAGCATGAGCTCGGCCCGTAGCCTCCTGGATTCCTCCTCAAGGCGCTCGGTTTCCGAGGAGAGGTATTCCCGCATTTCCTCGTCTTTCTCGGCCTCCAGCATGGCCGTGGCATCGGCCAGCTCCTCCGAAACCTTCAGAAATCTTTTTGCCGAAGGCTCCGCGGCCTTGAGCCTCTTGTATTCCCTGAGGAGCGCGGGATTGTCCCGTCCGCCCGCCATCAGGCCCTCCATCTCGGACAACCTCTCCAGGATGCCCTTTATCCTTTGCAGTATTCTCTGATCGTTTCCCATCACGAGAAACCCCATGGCTATCCCGGACCCGGGATTTTCACTTCTCCGATTCTACGAGCTTACCTGAGGATCAGGGATTTTGTCCCGTGTATCTCCTCGCCCAGCTCCACGCGCAGGAAATAGACGCCGGAGGGCAACCCCTTGCCCCAGCTTATCCAGTGGAAACCCGCGGAGAGCGTTCCTGAACAGGGTTCCTCCACCATCCTGCCCGACGGGTCATAGACCCTGAAGCGCACCCGGGATTCCTTTTCCAGGTTAAGCGTGATGGCGCCTCCT
>Ga0172366_10001839_pt1 | contig 16564 bp, 14 predicted proteins | sample LakKivSesite69cm_FD_114533 | JGI IMG/M metagenome (GOLD analysis project Ga0172366, IMG submission 114533) | Sediment microbial communities from Lake Kivu, Rwanda - Sediment site 69cm | ecosystem: Environmental > Aquatic > Freshwater > Lake > Sediment | place: Rwanda: Western Province, Lake... | reverse complement strand
ATCTTCACTCCTTCCCATTTTTCTATTTCATTCAGAAAATCATTAGCGGTTTTTCTCAGATCATCTATGGTTATATAACCCAAAATTTTTGGTCTGGTGTACACTTCTTCACGTTCAGGTATTGGTGGGATTTCAACAGGAATGAAGTCGATGATTTTCCCTAACTCCTGCCCTTCTTTTTTAACAGTCAAATATCTGAATCTGTAGAGGTCAATTCTGCTTTTGAGCCATTTGCAACGGTCTATTAAGGATTGAGAAAAGTCTGGGGCAATTAGCATTATCCTAGGCTCTTGATAGGGATCGATCTTGAAGCCTTTAACTTCATAAGCCAACGCTAGACGTTCTAAGTTGGAGTATACATAATCAAAGTAATCCAATGTTTGAAATAACATTTCATCACTAATTACAACTTTTAATTCTGCAACAACTAAGGCATTGCCACTATCTATCAGCAAGAGGTCCAGAGGACCCCTTCCAGCTTTTCTCTGAGAAGCTACATATCGTAGACCAGGTTCAATCATGTGAGGATGTTCTCTTATCATAAACTCCAGTTCACTTTCAGATAATTCTGGCACTTCTTCATACTCTAGCATTTTTTGACCCTAATCCCAATTCGATAAACAATAGTTTTAAAGTAATTCTCTTAGTAATTATTCCTTTCCTAAAATCTTATTAAATCGATGATTTTGTTATATGACAATAACCTTTTAAAAGAGTGTTGCATGAATGGTTAACAAATAAAATGAGCAAGATAGTCATACTCAGGCTGATTCTTCTTTTAACCATAGTTTTGTTGCTCGCTCTCGGTATTTTCACTGCTAAGGCAAGAGGCGGTGTTTTTGTGATAAAACCAACGCAAGAGGTTATAGAACATATCAACCTTGGAGTTTCTGATGAGGTGTTCGGTAATCTATCAGTTACCGATGGTTTCATTGACTTTTACGTGACGAGCCCTTCAGGGGTTACGTTGCAAAGTTACCATAGTATTGCGAATACCAGCTTTAGCTTTCTCGCGGATGAAAACGGGACCTACTCTATACATTTGAACAATACATATCAAACAAGCGATGTCACTGTGACATTGGACTATGCTGTCCATTTCAAAGTCGTTTTGCAAGAGAACATAAATATTGGGCTCAGCACAGGGGTTGCAAAAGTCGTTTCGCCACTTCAGCCTTGGCCTGAACCAGACGACGGCCCTGAATTGGATAATCTCTATGAAAAATTGTTGAATTTTTTAAAGGCTTCTGAAATTCTCAGAACTGTAAGGGACTGTCGGATATACGTGCCAATTCGCAATATCATTTTGGTCATGAGTTGTATTGGGTTAACAGTCAGACTAATAGAGATTATAAGACATAGACAGCACAAACATGTTTTCAACACCCAGCGCGTGCGTAGCCACAATATTCCAGTTTAAGTGTGCGCTCTCCTCCGCCTCTTCTACCAAAACTTGGGCGATAGAAACAAGGCAATCTGGCGAAGGTTTTCTCTTTGGTATCTACTTACACTTCTGATAAGCTCTTTTGGCTGTGCAATGATTTTGCCACATTTTTGACATTTAGAAACTTCTAATGGCTCATACATGGGGATGAAAACTTTAACCTTGGGCTCTGAAGAATTTTGCTCCACGAAAACCTTGTTTACTGGAACTCTGTTCCAATGACCACAAGCTTGACAACGCATTCTCAGAGTCCTTCTCATAAAAACATGTCCCTCAAACATATAACATACTTGCGACATCATAGATAAAGGCAATCAAAGTGGATAAGCCTTCATGGAATACGCCAAAGCATAGCCACTAATACAATTCCGCGTCAACGCTCTGCTGGAAGATGGGCAAGCTCAACAACACCATCAACATTGTTAAGCCAGGAAAATAAAAGAAATTCTGAAACAAAGCTTTAATTAAACTCTAATTTAAGAAAACGACAAGCTTTCATGGAGCACACGAAAAGCATAAGCCTCATAACAGAAAAAGTCCATGGGAAAATTTAAGAAAATTGGGGTTTTGTTCTTCCCTTTTTCTTGATGACAACGGTTGCAATTAATGTTGTTAGCATTAGCAGTGATAAAATCATGGTTGATGGGAATTCTGGTACTACCCATGCTCCTTGGATCGTGATTCGGAACGTGCTTGCGTGGATGTAGATAAAGTATATGAAGCTATGTGTCGCATTCTCATCCTCACTAATATCTATAATTGAAGGTGTTTCGCCATCCATTGTGTATGTCCATGGACCTTTTAGGAGGTCTTTGGGGATTGTAATGTTGCAATATCCTTTGGAGCCGTGGGAACCAGTTATATTGAAACTGATTTGGGCTTGTGTTTGGTTGAAGACTAAATGTGTGACGGTTGAATTGCTGAAAACTGTCATTGGATAAGTTTTATTCTCCCAAACGACATTAAACACCCTCACATTTGATATCGTGAAAACATCGTATAGTTTCTGCATATATCCATTGAAAAGGTCAAGGTCAACATCTCCAGCAATTCCAGGAATAGAGCCTTTATTGCTGTACTGCCAGAAATCCCAGCTCTCCCACATTCCAGTATCTGGTGAAATAGCCGGATCGTAGGTCCAGTGGGCAATCCAAAGGCTATATTGGGCTATTGAATTGTCAAGGTAGTCTCCCACGCGAGCATACCAGCCCGTGTATATGATTGGTTCTATACCTGTTTCGTTTTTCACAGTATTCATCCACGTGTGGATCCAATTCGTAAGGTTTTCTTTTCCCATTCTGTATGGGTAGCTGTTTTCTTTCGGGTCGTCTTCCAAGTCCAAGACAGGTCTAAGATATCCAGTTTTCATGTAATTTCCAGCAACGCTGAGGAAATGCTGTGCTTCGCTGACAGCATCATTGTACTCGGGATACGCAAAGTGGTATGCTCCAACAATTAGCCCAGCTTGGCTTGCCTGTTCCATATTCGCTGTAAAGTTAGGATCTGTAAAGCTTACTCCTCCAGTAGCTTTCACAAAGGCAAATCTATAACCTGCACCGTAAACTTTAGTCCAATTAATGTCTCCTTGATGATGAGATACATCAATACCTTGAACGTAAGTGGAAATAGGCGTCCATGGATTCACGAGGGAATACAGGTCTGCGTTATCCTTATCTATTATGTATGGATGATCCCATATGCCATCGCTACCAGACTTATTTTGATAAGAACCATAGTATAAGTCTACATCAGTATAATTACTCCAGTAGTTTCCCCCCGAAGGGTAGCCATCGTCCCAAACATTCACTGAATCAAACTCGGAAGAGACTTGGTAGGTGTTATTTATGAAATTGTTATGATAAATATTGTTGTTTGAACCGTCAAGCCAGATGCCAACATGGTTGTTTGTTATGTTGTTTCCGTTTATGTTGTTGCCTGAGGAACCGCTGAGATAAATGCCACCCTCGTTGTTTGTTATGTTGTTTCCAGATATGCTGTTGTTTGAAGCTTCAAGCCAGATGCCATGATCGTGGTTTGCTGCGATGTTATTTCCGCTTATGCTGTTGTTGTTCGAGGAATAGCGAAGAAAGATGCCCACATCGTTGTTTGTTATGTTGTTTCCGTTTATGTTGTTGCCTGAGGACTCATAAAGATAGATTCCAGCAACGCCTATATGCAACCTATACCAACTGTTTGTCATGTTGTTATGAGTTATGACTGAGTTTATAGTGTAGGCTAACAACAGGTCTTCGATGTTGTTCTTCAGGTCCAGGTTTTTGACCGTTATGTTAGTGCAGTTTATGAGGGCTACGTAGCCAGCATCGAGTGGGACAGTCATATCCCGCTTGTTAACCCAATAGTAGATGGGCTTGCCGTCAACAGTATTTGATGCGTCAACATTATTCACATAATCTGCAAAGGACGAACCTAAAACTCCAAAGTTATACGTATTATTAGCCATAATATTGTTTTTAAGCATGTTATTAGACGAACTTTCGAGGCCCATACCCCACCAAGAGTTTCTTATGTTGTTTCCGTTTATGTTGTTGCCTGAGGAACCGCTGAGATAAATGCCACCCTCGCTGTTTGTTATGTTGTTTTTGCTTATGTTGTTGCTTGAGGAACCGCTGAGATAAATGCCAAAAGCGTTGTTTGTTATGTTGTTTTCAGCTATTTTGGTGTTGTTCGTTCTCAATAGCTCTATTCCCACACTTGTGCTGGCGAGGTTTAAACCCTCCACGGTTATGTTTACGCTGTCTACGAGTATGACTTGCCCAGCATCCTCAACAACTAAATCCGACGCACCCTCCAGATAAACCAGAGGCTTCCCATTTACATAGTTATCCGCAACAACATTCTCATAGGAATCCTCAACAACTAAACCATCATTGGAGAATGTGTTTCCGCTTATGTTGTTACTTGAGGACTCACAAAGATAGATGCCAGCCTCGTTGTTTGCTATGTTGTTTCCGCTTATGTTGTTGTTTGAAGAACAATAATTGAGCGTGATGCCAACATGGTTGTTTGTTATGTTGTTTCCGCTTATGCTGCTGCTTGAGGACTTATAAAGATAGATGCCATCATAGAAATTTTTGATTTCCACGTCTCTAATTGTAATGTTATGTCTCCCATCAAAAACTATTCCCTTGTTGGAATACCATATTGTTACTTGAATTGTTCCTTGAATCGTGTAGCCTGCCCCGTCGATTATTATGTTGTCTCTCTCAACTACGATTCCATCCGCAGAACTCGTGATGTTGTCATTTAATGTATACGTTATGTTGTCATAGCTTGTAATTGGTGCACCCAGCGGGTCTATGCTTCCATCAGCCTTAATATAAACAGTCCCAGTCCAACCTTTGACTGGTTTGATTTCAATTGCTAATGTTAGCATGCCCATAAACAGCAGTGTAATCATAATTCCAAAAATCGTTTTCCTTAACAATTTCCATTTCTCCTAATACTACATGATCGATCGATCTTTTCTCTCCGTCGTCTGTTGTAGTTTGCGACTACCTTTCTTGTTATTTCTTCGCCTTGTTCCTTTCCATGTATGCGCTCGAGGATTTTGGAGAGTTCTGCTTCGGCACGACGCTCATCTTGCGGAGTCTTACTACCGCGTGTACTAAGAAAATAGTTGCTGAGGATGAACTCGATTTCCTCCTCTGAGGTGTTAAAGCGGATCATTTCTAGGACATTGGCACTGACTATTTTCCAGTCGTCTTCGGCAAATTTGAATTTCTCTCTCCACTCACCGGCCAAGCGCACGCTCTCATCTCTAAGCTTAGCTTCTGATAGTCTTAAGAGCTCTTTATAAGCTCCCACAATCACTATTTTTTCCCCTTTTACATCCCCTTCGCACAACTTTTTCCAGGGAGTTCCATTAAGATACTTGGAAAAGTAATCATGTTCTGAGACAACTTTCAGCTCTATGTCTCTAACTAGCATTCTGTCGAAATCAGCTGAGCGTGCTGCATAAACGGCTATTGGTTCACCTTTTCCGTCGAACACTTCTGGCGAGCCAGCAACTCCCACTTTCGAAAGCTTATTGAAGTTCACACTCCAACCTAACTCATTTTGCATTTTTGCAATGTGTTTTATTGCGGCCAAAAAAGGTAAGGGTAGCATCTCAAGGTTTCTAATCCGCAGGTCCCGTTGGGTTTCCTTAAGAAGTTCTAATCGTTCTGCCGGAGGAACGCTTTCTATGTTGTTTAGAAAGAAATCTCCTCTCTTTTCCTTGAGGGCTTTAACCTCTTTTCTTCTTTTCGGAGGAACACGGTAGACCTTCTTTTTTCCGGTATTTAGGAAGATCTCGATTTTTCCTTCTTTCAGAAGATCCCTTCTATACCTATCGAACGTTGCGTAGGCGAGTTTCTTCCCTGCATCGACAAACGCTCTGCGCATGTCGATGAATCTTGTTTGTCCCCTGTCATAGACAAAAATCCACAGGTCATCCTTTTCTGCGCCAGTTCTTTTTTGGCCTCTCAACTTGCACCACTTTCACTTGGACTATTAGTTTATCCATTAGTCTATAAAAAACTCTCTGACGTTTATGTTTTTGATGAAGCATGGCAGAACATACTGCAACAATATGTTGGGGAGAAAGGAAAAATGACGGCCGAGTCTCTGTAGCGTCTGCGACCTGCGAAGCTCGACTGTTGTCCAGTTGCGAAAGAATTGATGGAGGTAATAAAATGGAAGCGTTCAACATTCAGGGCAAATACAGCAACCATACAGCCGGAGGAAATTGGCATTCCTTTCTTCAAACGCGTCCCCTAAACGATTTGAACCTCAAGAATTGGAAGACCGAGATCAGGCGAAACGGGCTGTTGTTGGACAGCCTATGGCTTTTTCCACGACGAGAAAAGACAGGCGTTCACAGCGGCGCCTACCCTGGGAACTTTATACCGCAGATCCCGCATCAGGCTATCATCAGGTTCACAAGGAGGAACGAATGGATACTGGACTTGTTTGCAGGTTCCGCAACAAGCCTCATAAAATGCAAACAGCTCAGCCGAAACGGAATCGGAATCGAGCTGGTTCCCCAAGTCGCTGCAGCCGCAAACAGACTGCTTCGAAAACAGAGGAACCCGACAGTATATGCCAGAGTGATAAGCGGAGACAGCGCTTCAACAAACACAAGAAAAAGAGTAAAAGCCATTCTACGAGCACACGGCGATCGATCGATCAGCAAAGCGCAGCTGCTTATTCTCCACCCGCCCTACTACAACATAATCCATTTCAGCAAGCAACCCCAAGACCTGTCAAACGCTTCTTCGCTAGAGAGCTATCTCGAAATGTTTAGGGCCGTCATCAACAACTTCGCGTCCCTGCTTGAGGACGGAAGATACCTTGTCCTAGTAATAGGCGACATCTACTCAAAGGGAGAATACATACCGTTAGAATCCAAAGTCATAGAGGTCATCCAACAAACCGGCTTGTTCAAACTCAAGTCTAAAGTCGTGAAGAACATCTGCGGGAACAGAGGAAAAAGAGGGCAACAGTCTCTATGGAACTACCGCGCTCTTAAAAACGGTCTATTCATCTTCAAACACGAGTACGTCGTATTCTTTCAGAAACTGAACAGAGCAAGGAAATCGCCTGGGGCGCGCGCTAAGGACGAGCACATGCCGTTTATCGAGGTGGAAAAATGACTAAGAAAATCGTCGACATCGATAACCTGGGTAAAGTCGAGTTAATCTTGTTCATCAAGCCAAGCTTGGAATACGAAAATGAGCTGTACTCTTGTTGCAGGGAATTGACGCAGAAAGTTATCAAGAAGAAGATTTTAGCGGGTGAGCTAGGATGAATGGACAGGCCGGAGCTGTTCTGCAGGAAAAGGAAGACCGATGGCACACCAGAAAATGGTTCAAAGAAAACTTTGGCGTCGACCCGTTAAAGTTGGATCTGCCGTATGTTGAGACGAGGAATCCGTACTATGCGAAAGCCGCCCCTATGAAGCTGTGGAAGGAATCAGATGTCTCTCCTCACAGAGACGAGAAAGGCATCAAGAGATATGCAAAGAGAAAGAAAGCGGGGCAAAAAGCTTTCAACACCAGAAAAAACAACCTGAAAGAATGGTTCACCACTGCCAAGAACAATAACCCCCGCGTAAAAGATATTCTAAGGCGGCTGTGGGAAATCGGCGACAGGATTTCTCAGCTTCACGACCTCAAAGAAGAATGTAGAGAAAGCGATCCTGACTACAACTCCGAAGACTATTGGGATATCGGCCTTGAACACTGCGAGGCTTGCGAGCGTGCGACGAAGGAGCAATGCAGGCTCAGAGAGGAAAGGGGAGAACTGTTCTTAGAGCTGGAAGCGATATGCGGCGAAGACAAGCGAACAGTCCAGCTTGCCAGAAAATACCTGAGAGAAGATGCGCGCCCACTTGAGAAAGACCGTTCTAAACGCCTGGAAGCGTCGTGCGATGTTTCTGAAAGTGGAGGATCGCTATGAGATCAGAGGATAAGGCAGTGCGAGCTGACAACGAGCTAAGCAAACCTCACGCCAGGAGACGATAGAGATTTGCCGACACAACTACGCCACGACTTTAACTACCTGAAGAGACTCCTCATCCGAGCCATCCTGCTTCACCGGCTCAGCAACATAGAACAGATGACAATGCTGGCCGACATTCGAGACTACTTTATGTTTCTAACCTTGGACGGACTCAAAGATCCCCAGCTGGCCGAACAACTCGTAAACAGGTTCTGCGCGCTTCAGGCCTCGTTGGAGACAACTGAGATCACCCAGACATTGCAACATCAACACACTGAAACTATACAGTTCTATGTGGGCTTTCTCTTCACTATGGAAGAGCTTCTCAGACTGCGCTACGGAATAACCATGCTGCCAAACGAGATGATCAGCAGGGAAGACTTCAGGAGAAGCTGGATCCGCACAACCAAGAAGCTCAACCTCTGTGACAAGACTGAAGACGGATGATCACTATGAGCGACAATGAGCCCCAGGAAGGATGTGCGCCGAAACGCTCGAACTGGAAAATCTCAGTTCGGCTGCCATATGTTGTTTTCAAGGATGTTGATTTTTTCCGTACGGTAAGCGCACAATGGAACACCAGTCTCGGCGAGTTTACGAGCAAACTAGCGCGCGCGCTAACTGTCAGTCTTTTGCTTAGACCTTTTCTTTTTTTCTCCGGAACACGAAAAATACAAAAACAAGTGTGAATATAGAGGCAAACATGAGATGGAATATTGAAATCATAACCGTAGTGTTTGAGTAGTAATAAATGAGTATAGTGGACAAATAGTTCCAGGTTGACCCGAAGAGCAAATATCCAGAAATCAGTAATGCTACAATATCCATCGCTGATTTCAGTTTCATGAAATTCTCTTTGTGGCCGATAATACTTATTGCCAAAGCAAGAGCAATGCCTATACACCAAAGCGATGCTCCAGTGCTAATTGAAAAAAATCCAGATTTGACAAGACCTAATGCGCTAAAGCCAATAGAAACAGGTATGGAAGCGCAGTACCATACGTAGCACCTCCGACCGTAAAATCTTACAAGCCACAATTCTATCAGGCTTCCCCCGATCAAGAAGAAAAGGAGATTGCCCATCAGATGATCGTAGCTGGAGTGAAAGAAGTCAGAAAAAAGTGAGAGTAGAATGCGGGAGTCCAAGCTGACATTTGCACTTGACAGAATGTCGTTTCCTACACCAATGAGAACATAGACCATACACATTATTGTAGCAATTGCAAGAGTAATCGCCGGAAACTTGATTCTTATTTTTAGTAGAGAAGAAAGCACGGTGATAGAGGTTGCACTAAAAGTTGAAGACAGTAACATAAAAGCCCAAAAAGCCACAGTGAGTGTTCTATCCTTTGATTGTGGGTAGTCATTCCAAGTAAGACTGTTGTTCGTAACGATAGACTCAGTTGAAGATGCATATACTCTTATTTTCCCTACTGCTGTGTTTGCTGATATGGACAAATGAAAAAAGAAGTTTGTACAATTTCTCCAATTTCCTTCTACAGCAGGACTACCGTAGTTAAACTTGGCGGACGAATCATCCACTGGAATACCCGACACAGGAATGTTGGCAAGTAGGCTCATATTGGAAAAAGAGACTACAGCAAGTTCATCTGTAAAATTTTCAAAAACAATCTGCACTTTTGAATTCTTGTTGGAAGAGTCTACAACAATATCTATTCTTATTCCCAAAGGTTTTGTTATTTCTGCGGTTGAAGCATTGAAATACCGAATCCAATAAGTCACTGTCAGATTGTTGACATATCCTTTTGCTTTCACGATTAACTTATACTCCGCTTGCTCAATGGTCCACCCAGTAAGTAGCGTAAAATAGAATACTGAAAAAATCGATATTGCGATGAGAACAAACAAGCAAGGTACTACTACCTTTTTACGATCAATTGCTTTTCTAATCCCTTTCATTTCTTCGCCTCAAACAGTGGCTGGCATAAACCGTCACTCGACTAATGATGCATCAAGCACATATTTTTTCCCTACTGTAAATCGCCTGCAGCACAGGGAGATCATAGAGTGGAACCTCTTCAAAAGATTTTGTAGGTCTATCACCGTTTGGGGAGGATAGAGAAGGCGTTCAGTGAATCAAGCTAGTAGCATAAGGATATAAAAAAAGAGACAGTAAATCCTTGGCTTTTGTCTCTCTATCTATCCCGTTCTGTGATAGACCTCCCACCTTTTTGAGTCTTCAGCATAATGAAACGCGATGACTTAAGAGACATTCTGAACTACTTCAGCTTGAATGGTGGATTAAGTCCTTCTAGAACTGGAGTTAAAGTCTGCAAGGCTTCTTGTGCCTCGGACACTGTGGAACCGTATGAGTTTGGAGGAAGTTCTGCGAGGAGAACGATTCCTTCAAATTCATCGGTAAATTCGAAAGTCCACTCATCTTCTTTGAGGCTGAGAAATTTTCTAAATCCAGTGTCAACCAGTTCCTTCCAGATATGATCCCATTTTTCTTCTTTTGGAAAAGTTGCCAGGAGAAAGCATTTGTCTTCCTGAAAAGTATACATTATGGCGTAATCTTCTGGGATGGTCGCGGCTAGCTGAAGTATAATGTTTACAGTATACGGCATATCAAGGGTTTGCTTAAGCAGGTTCTCTGCTATCCTGAACAGAGGGGCATAGCCAAATGCTTCTTTAAGCGACTTCTCGTAAATGAATGCTTCAGCTCGGCCGGAAACTATTGTCTCATGTTTACTCGGTAACTAGCGCGCGCGCTGCGCTTACTATTTTGCTCTTATATTTCCATTACTCGCGTTTTTTTGCATTTTTGGGGCTTTTAACAGTAGAGAATATTAGAATTACTTTGAGCGCCTTTGTCCAGACGATTCCAGCAGTCATTGTGCTTCTTTTTGCTGTAACTTTTTTTATCGAGGAGCAAAGTCAGACAGCACGGCAACAACTTGAAAAATATTCTTCGTTAGGAAGAAATCTAGGGCAAAAGATTTTGAAAGAGTATGAATGGCTACTAAAGCAAAAATTCTCAGAACCGGTAGAACTAAAACTGATTGATGACAGAATAATAGAGCTTTCAGTGCTGATTAAGGAAAAAGTCCTCGAACTAAAAGATCTCTTGAAGCAACCTGATGTTGCAATTATGCCAGGGTTGTTCAGCTGGTTCGCTGGCGCTCCTCTAACTGACCGCTTACTCGACGAACCTGAGTGGGCCAGTTTCCATAGTACTATCGAAACTTATATACGTCCGATTCATACCGCGCGTAGAGCACGAGGCAGTATCTTCAAAATGTCGACTTTCTTGGGATTATTAACAACAATCTTCTCGATTATACTGCTTGCAACGGTGTCAGAATTGTCCTTCGGCGTCAGAATAGTTGGCGATTTAGGAATATGCTTGGGCATTTCCACTGTCATTTCTTGGGGACTATATGTTTACGACGTGATGTTCTTTATAGTAGTCTATCGCCCAGGAATTTACAAAATCTCATTTGAAGAAGTGAGTAAATATATGACATCTGTGCATAGTAATTCTGACGGAAATTGAACCCCGGTAAAGTTGGGTGGCGGTTCACCCTCGCACTTGAAATCAGAGCCTGTTATCAGCTTATTTCAGCAGAAGAAGCCCAATGTGAGATGTCCTAGACTCTTTTTACGATAAACATAGATTCAATTCTCAACCCCGCTAGACTGACATGGCTGATCAATTCATGTTTGAGTGGAAAGCTATTTACATAGATGTTCGTTGTTCTATTCTCCTGTCAAGTCGATGTCGTAGCCAGCTGCTTTGAGTTCTTTCACTATCATATCTATGGTCTCATTTACTGATTCTTCGAATTGTATGTAGACTATTCCTTGCATGTCTGAAGGTAATTCGACACCTCCCTTGTATAAGCAACAAACTCGGTCACGACCAAGTAAACCCATAAAATAGCCAAATTCAAGGATAACATTTTGGCGGGCTCTAAAACTTCCAGGAAATGAGGGTTCACTCATCTCCAAGGCGATTCGCAAGTTTTCCTTTTTCCGTTTAGCTGCAATCTGTGAATAGTCGCAACCAGCATCGTCCGGAGTTAGAATTACAAAGGCATAACCCACATCGGAATATTTTTCTAGTTTCTCAACTATTGTCCTGCTTCCGCTTGGTTGCTCATGAAGAACTATGGGATTAAGACCAAACTCCTTAAGCATCGACTTGAGTTCGCTCACAGGTTTTCTGTCCCTGCCATGGACTATAAAGACATTTTTTGACAGGGAAACTAGCTTTTTCTTAGGCGATTTCTCAGTTTCAATGAGAGAATAGATTTTTAATTTGATGCCAGGAAAATCTCTTTCTTTGATGTCGTCAAAATTGCTCTGAATCCACTCAAAATTTTTCTTCTTCAAAAAGTGCTTTATGAAGTGCATATGACGTTCAAAATCTCCTAAATTTTCCTGAATGAAAGCCTCAGGCAATAGTTCTTTCAGATAGTTTGAAAAGTCCACTAATTTTTCAAAGGCAAATTCGGTCTTCTTCAAATTTCTTCTCTTGATGGCACGTTCTAGATCGGCAATAGCCTTTTCGAGATAATCTATAAGTCTAAGCATTGGCCGCGACATCTAAATCACTATTTGTTAGGTACAATTTACTCAAAAACTTTCGCAAACAAGAAAAGTGCACTTTCGACATGTTCAAGCCCAGTATTTGAATTTCTTTCCACTTTTTCTAGCGGCTTCGAGTCTCTTGACCAAGAAATGGATACACGTTTCCGTGTTGCACAATCCCAAAAAGGCTTGTTCTATATCTGGTTTTATTGCCCCCGCTGAGGTATGGGAACCCAAAGTGGAATTGAAACCATAAACTGCCCTAATAACTTCAGCATCAGTTTTCCTCGAAATATTGTCCCCCTGAAGGATTATTTTCTCATTCACAAGTTCAGTTAGGCTATTTGAGAAACCAGTCTTGCCATTAGTCAAAGCTTCCAAGGCCTTTCTACAATCATCTAACACATAATCAAATCTACCTTTTCCAAAATTATCTTTGGCATCCTTCAAACATCTTATCACATCTTTGCTTGCACGTTGTTCGAGCCATGACATCATTGCTTTACGTTCTTGTTGAAGTACTCCTGAAGGAACAGGAGTAAGCTTAAGCTTGCCGTTTTCTTCTGTTATTTCGAATCCATATTTTACTAATATTTTGCTATACTTACTCATATCCACCTTCTTGGGATCAAAATCCTTCTGCAGAACATAATCAATGACATCCAGAAACTTCACGGTTCCGTTAATATAATGAAGAAAGGCATAAGCTCGAGAGCTTATGGAACTACTTTCTTCAAGAACTGTCTCCGAAAGTGGGACACCGAAGCGTTTTGCCAGTAAATCCATCTCTTTATGGCAGCTCCCATATCTGCAGGCAAATTCCTCTATGAGAGGGCTAAGATCTTGAATATCTGCCTCCCTGAGCCTAATGCAGTTTTGCATATGACAACGCCGCCTCTCTAAACTAATTCAGCCTTGCGCATTTAAGGAGTTTTCCAAATCGCCACTCTTCCAAGATCTAATTTCCTCTGCCACTTGGAATGGTCCATTCTCTGGCATCATTCCCCCTACTCAGAAACTTAGAGTGTTGCTTGACTATTTGTTCTAAAGCTTTAAGACACTAGTGAGGATGGAGACAATGTTAGAGCGTGTTCTATTCTTTTGCTAATTCCTCTATCGCCTTATAACCAAATTCCTTATCAATTTTGCCAATTCGATCATTGATCGTGCTTAGTCTTTCGTTAACGATTTCATCAACATTTGGGTCTATGAAATAAAATCGCAGTTTATCGTTTTTCAGCGCAGCATCCAGGAATAGCCCCTTTATATCAGGGTCTCTAAATGAATAGCCCACTATGTAGCATCTATCACTTCCAACTAAACTCATCTTCAGATGATGAAACATGTCGTAAAATGGCTCCCTAAATGTATAAAACTCTCTCACCGGATAGATAACCAGTTCCTTTGCAAACTTCTCTCCATAGATAGTACGCCCGCCAGGCTTCACCGGTATGTCCCTAGCTCTTATTTCTCCCTTTCTGATTTCACCCCAGTTTATAGAACCATGAAGTTTGAATATCTTGAAGCATTCAGTGGACTTTCCATAGAGTTCAGTGTTACGTGAACTAATGTCGACTATGCGATCCTTCAATTCTCCATTCTCATAAACTAGATTTCGCGATCGACAAAAATTTTCTATAACCATGTCGTAATTTGTCGTAAACAACTCAAGGAGTGCCGTTTTTGGCCCCTTTGTTTTGAGCTTAACCTTGAGATCTATCCCTTGTTTTTTCAATATCGCGCTAAAAAATTCGTCAAGAATCAAGAACTTTTCTTCTTCAATTTCCTTAGCGCAGATGTCTCGCATGAACTCTTTAAGATCTTCCAAAAGATTTCTCGCATTCTTCTTACCTTGATCCGCCAGTCCTCTTGTGTAGGCAAGAGTATTTTGCCATCCAAATGCTAAATTATCCAGAAAATAGTGCAAAGACGGATTGTTTAGCTCTTCGAGAAATTTCTCGACATTTTCAATTCGTTCTAAGACCGTAATCAAGGCCTCTACATCAAAGTGTCGATAATTACCGAGTTTGTTCATTATCAGATCAAATTGATCTTTGCGGGGTCCTTTTAGTCTTTGACCAAACTCTTTCGCCATTTCTATCGTGGTCGGTATCCCAAAGGTCTTTGAAGCTCCTGCACCGAAGAAAATAATCTCTGATTCCCCCTCATATGTTAAGTAACTCTTTAAGTTATATTTTGTCTTACCCCATACTTTGCGAGCCCACTTTAAGAGAGCTGATCAAGCAACCAAAATTTCATCAATAACCGTAAAAACGTTCCTGAACCTTGCTCAATCTCTTCAACGAATGAGTGCAAATTATCAAGTTCGAACTCAAACCAAGCGTGCTGTGAGCATATTTTTTACCGGTAAAGTTGGGTGGAGTCCCACCCTCCGCATCTAGAATAGTGCGCGCTTCCTTATTTTCTTATTATCTTAAGCTTTTGGGCACACAGACAATAGAGTCATGGAAAAAGTCTCTCCACGCAGACAATCTCCGAAGAACACTTATACGTCCATATGACTCTATAGTCATATGGAAGCCGAAGGAATCGAGTTTCCAAAAAAGGCAATCAAAATAGACCCGATCTTCCGTGCGAGGTATTTTGTGTTTGACAGGGATCTGGTATTTGTTATCATGCCTTTTTCCGAACCTTGGTCTGAGAGAATCTGGGAAAAACTGAAAGCGATTGTTGAGTCAATGCATCTGAGAGCTGAACGGGGGGACGACAAGTATGGGGCCATCGTGACGGAAGACATATGGAGGAGCATTATGGAATGCCGACTGTTATTAGCGGATCTAACTGGCTGGAATCCGAATGTCTTCTACGAGCTGGGCATTGCACATACAATCGGAAAACCCGTCGTGTTACTAACGCAACCTGCCAGTCGTCTTCCATTTGACACACAAGGCCTAAGACTTCTGCTCTACACAGATGATCCAGACGGCATGAAAAAACTTGAAGAAGAATTGCCAAGATGGATTGAAAACTGTCTTTATTCACCCATTGTTGTCGGACCTGCTTCAGCTGCGTTGGAAAAACACAAAAAGCAACAGCAGAAAGAAATAAGCAAAGCAAGAACAAAAGAAGTTTGGTGCTCCAAGACTGATTTCTTTGATCCACCATTACCGCCGATCAATTTTCAGGACTTGAGGAGTCGATTGGCTCTCATCAAGCTGAGAATGATGGAAGATGCTTTGTCCTTTTCGGCAAAAATCATCGAGAGGTTAGTTGCAGATCTGAAACAAATCTGGCCGAGAACCTGGGAGGGACTCACGCCAGAAGACATCGCCAACAGAATTGATGAAATAGAGGAAGTTGCAATAAAATACAGAGCCGAAAACAGAAAAGAAAAGGGTCGGTAGTACGTGACCTACGCCCAAAAATCCCGGGCTAGGATTGTACTAACTTACGAGTCCAAATGACATACCACGCCAAAACCTTATATCGTAAGAGAATCAATGTCCGCATCGGCGAGGAAACATTGAAATTTGAGGATTATCCTCAGCTTTATCAGGTTTCTGATTCACTGGCAGTAAGATCTGAGGCGAGATACTACTGGCTCGTCCGCCTGAAGATCGGACTGATAGTTGCGGCTGCGATCGTCGCTTCCGTCACCTTCAGTCTTGAACCTGATCTTGCTGAACTTGGGGGCATTGTTCTCGCCGCATTACTTGTTGGCTCAATGGCATTCACGGTCATTATGAAAATCAAGAACTACGATCAGATTTGGTCTGATAGTCGAGCGGTTGCTGAGTACCTGAAATCGGAAACTTGGTCTTTCATGATGAGCGTCGGACCTTACGACGGAAAGTTGATCGGTGAAAATGCTAAGATCTTTTTGGAACGACAACGACTTGCTTTGCAGAAACGACCAGAACTATGTGCACATCTTACAACCGACTTTGAGGAGGCAATTCAGATCAGCGATCACATGAGGGAGATTAAGAACGCTACTTTCGAAACGCGCAAGGAATACTACATACGAAATCGAGTGCGTGATCAGAGACTATGGTATATGAGAAAAGCCAAGTGGAATAGAAAACAAGGAGATGTTTGGTTTGT